>Ga0070741_10000115_pt1 | contig 305126 bp, 265 predicted proteins | sample Coa_R1_4_FD_66440 | JGI IMG/M metagenome (GOLD analysis project Ga0070741, IMG submission 66440) | Surface soil microbial communities from Centralia Pennsylvania, which are recovering from an underground coalmine fire - Coalmine... | ecosystem: Environmental > Terrestrial > Soil >...
GAGCCCATATATAAGCTTCCCCTGCAGGTCTTGAACATTGACGACTATGCTGCGCCGTTTGCAATTGTCCGCGCTCTGTCCAAATGCCAAGGACGCGACGGCAAGTAGTACAAGAAGTTTCATCTGTTGCGGAAGGGAAACATTGCTCGAAAGTTTACCCGGCGTAGCTTACCATATCGACGGTCCTCGATAGCAGGTTTAAGATCGAAGACTCCTCCGGTTCTAGTGCTGTGCCATTGTCGCCGGCACAGAATATTAGACTTCGCTGGCCCGAGCCGGCTCACCCTTCCCAAATCCCTAGTAAACAATGGAATAAGCTGACCAAAAACTCTGTCCAGCTCCTATAATCTTGCTCACGGTCCTGTCTTAGGCGCGTCTATAGCTATGCATCGGGGAAGAACGGCTAAGCGCCCCGGGTGCAGTCGAGGACAGGAAAATATGCCGGCCGACGTTTGGACGTTACCATTTACGGTTGGCGAGTGTTCCCGCGCGGAAGCGAAATGCGCCCCGGTGGAACCTGATAGTGGAACCCGAGTCCCCCAATTACGGGGCCACATGGTTGGGCAAGGAACAGACCGCATCGACGATTCGTTGCTGGTCCGCGAAGCGCAGCGTGGCAATCGCGCCGCTTTCGAGGAGCTGGTGCACCACTACGACCAGGCGGTGCTCCGTCTCGCCATGCACCTGACCGGTTCTGAAAGCGAAGCTCAGGATATTTATCAGGAAGCCTTTTTGAAGGCGTATAAGAGTGTCGGGAACTTCCGCTTCGAGTGCTCTTTCTATACCTGGATTTATCGTATCGTGACCAATTTGTGCCTCGATCATTTGAGGAAGAGACAGGTGCGGAAAGAAGACGCTCCCATTGCGACCGATTCGCAAGGAGAGTCGTATGACGTGCTGGATCGAGTTCCTGATGGAAGGGCAAGCGCCAATCCAGAACGCGACTTAATGCGCCGAGAATTGGGCAAGCGGATTGGCACCGCACTCGAGAAATTGACGCCGCGCGAGCGAATGGTTTTTGAGTTGAAACATTATCACGGTCTGAAATTGCGGACAGTCGGCGAAGTTTTACATACGACTGAAGAAACAGCTAAGAACACTTTGTTCCGCGCAACACAGAAGTTGCGGGGAGCGCTGGCGGATATGCGATGAAATATTCGATCAAAACATATTCGACTAGAACAATGGAGAGACGGGCGCCCTCGCCCGTCCGCGAGAATCTCCCCAATGAAGGGGTGCAACCATGAAATGCGAATGGGTAAAACAAAACATCCTGCTCTATGTTTACGGTGAGCTCCCCGATGACGCTCGCTATGAACTCGAGCAACATGTGGCGCGGTGCGCTGATTGCACTGCCGATCTCGAAGCAACACGCAAATTTTACGTTGCGGCTTCTGAGTTCGCAGTCGATGATCCCACGCCGAACCTGCTGGCTTCTTCGCGTATGCGTCTACAGGAAGCGCTTGAAACGGCCGAGCAAGGTGGATTCTGGCAGAAATTGATTTTCAATCCGGCAGCATGGCTCCAGCAGATTCGTTTTTCTCCAGCATTAGCCGCGGTTATCTTGATCGTGGGCTTTGCAGGCGGAGTAGCAGCCACTTACAGAGTCATCTCCGATCGCAGCTTAGCTAATCTCGGCTCAACAAACCTCGGCCAAGGACAGGCAGCGCAACCGACCGAAGCCTCAATCGGCGGCATTCAATCCATTACGCAAGAGCCTGGCAATCAAGTCAGCATCAAATACAACACCATTTCGACGCAACAAACTCAAGGATCCTTAAGCGACCAGCGTATCCAGCAGTTACTCCTTTTCGCCGCTCGTAATAATTACAACTCCGGCTTGCGAATGGATTCCGTTGACCTGCTGACGCAGCAGCCGGCGAATCCTAACGTACGCGAGGCTTTGATCTACGCGCTCCGCTACGATTCCAATCCAGGGGTGCGATTGAAAGCGCTCGACGGATTGGGCTCCTATGTAAAAGATGACGTCCGTGTACGCGATTCCGTGCTTGAAGCGCTGATGAGCGATTCGAATCCGGGAGTTCGTACCGAGGCGCTTCACCTGATCGTACCGGTTCGCGCCGATAGCAGCGTGCGTATCGTCTTACAAAAACTGGCGCAGACCGATCACAATACTTATATTCGCTCGCAGGCTAAGACTTTGGTCGCACAGTTACCACAGATCGATTAGCAGGAAGAATTGAGAACGAAGGAATTTCAGAACGGACAATGAAGGCTGGAAGGAAACTCGTTGAAGACACTCTTTAAATTCGCGGCAGTGCTTCTGCTGCTCATCCCTCTTGCCGCCGCCCAACAGACCCGGGTTTACCAGGAGGGTAATAATTGGGCCCGAGAAATTGTGGGATCTCTGCCAGCTTCCCACAATTTGCGCGTAAAGGTCGATGCGGGATCAGTTCGTGTAGAGGGAGGTTCCGAAACCGAAATTCAATACGTAATTCGAAACCACGCTCATACTTCCTCTGAAGAAACTGCTCGACGGGAATTCGATGGATACAAAGTTACAGCCGTTGCTCGTGGAGACACTGCCTCGATCATTGCCGAATGCCAGAACAGTGATGCGCATCATTTTTCCGGAGAATTCATCATCCGTGTGCCACGAAATATGGAATCGGTCAGAATAGAGACAGATGGAGGCAATATAACAACGACTGCCGTTGCGGGGCGAGTAGATGCCGAGAGTGGCGGTGGCACTATTCGCTTCGACGATATTGGCGGAGCAGTTCGCGCTGAAACCGGCGGCGGAAGCATCGATGTGGGAACAGTAGGCGGCGATCTTAACCTGAACACGGGTGGCGGCTCCATTAAAATTGCTGCCGCTAAAGGAAAGGTGAGGGCCAGCAGTGGCGGTGGCAGCGTAATTCTAGTCTCGGGGATGCAAGAGGCAGTACTCGAAACTGGCGGTGGGAATATTGAGGTAACCCGCTGCAATGGACAGGTGAGAGCAACCACCGGTGGCGGCAGCATCGATCTCGGCGACATTGGCGGCAAAGCTGAAATTGAAACTGGTGGGGGCAGCATTCGATTGAGTTCCGCCACTGGCCCGGTGCGCGCTGAAACGGGTAGCGGCAGCATCGAACTGGGCCGCGTTTCATCGGTCCGCGCTGAAACCGGAGCCGGTGGAATCGTCGCGAAATTCATCTCCTCCAACGGCGAGCGCAACGACTCGCAACTGGAAACATCTGTTGGCGACATTACGGTTTATCTCGCCCCCAACATCAACATCTCTGTTCGCGCTTCCATTGAAGTCTCGAACGGTCATAGAATTCATTCGGACTTCCCCGAGATCAATATCCGAAGCGAAGGCGGCGATTGGGGTCCGAAAGTGGTTAGCGCCGAAGGCAGTCTAAACGGTGGCGGTCCATCGTTAAAAGTAAGTACAACTACAGGAGACATTTATTTCCGGCGCTTGAATCCTTGAAGGCGTCTTAAGTTAAAGAGAGAATTATGTACAAAATATCTGGCTACAAAGTAATGCTCTATACCATCCTTGCATTGCCGCTTGTCGCTATCTCGGCATTTTCAGCGCCACAGCATCCGTCTTTCGATCCTTCTACACAGTCGTATGGCTTCTCGAGTGAAGAATCATTTGGTGGAGGATCGTATCTGGGAGTGGATACGCGCGACGTGACGCCGGATCGCCTGAGCGCGCTTCACTTGAAAGAGGAACATGGTGTCGAAGTAACTATGGTTGACCAGGACGCGCCTGCGGGCAAATCCGGGATCAAGGAACACGATGTAATTCTTAGTGTGAACGGCACTGCCGTCGAAAGCGTGGAGCAGCTGCGCCGTATGATCCATGAAATTCCTCCCGGACGTGTGGTTACACTGGGAGTCAGCCGCAATGGACAACCACTCACACTTAAGGCGCAACTCTCCGATCGCAACAACAGCTTCTCTTCCAGCATGGGCCCGAAGGACTTCCACTTCGAAATGCCACCAATGCCCAATATGTCAGACATGGATCTGCCGGTCTCGGTCGTAATGGTGCACTCGTCCATGCGCAGCGGTTTAATGGTTGAGAATCTCACTCCGCAGCTCGGCGAGTTCTTTGGAGCAAAGGGCGGCAAAGGCATACTCATACGGTCAGTCGAGAAAGGCAGCCGTGGCGAGAAAGCCGGGTTCCGGGCCGGAGACGTAATCGTACGCGTGAATGAAGAAGCGGTGACTGACACCAGCGACTTTGGCCATGCCTTACGGTCGAGAAAAGATAACAAAGCGAACATCACCGTTGTTCGTGACAAAAAAGAACAGACCCTCACTCTAACGTTGCCAGCGCCCGGTCAGACCGGTGAAATTCTTAACGAGAGCTTTGATATGCCTGAGATCGATGCTGACGCACAACTTGCGCTCAGCCGTGCAGGAGATGAAATTGCCCATTTGCGGCCCGCGCTTGAGGAAGCGCGACATTATGCAGTGGAACTTAAACGTGCGCAGCCCGAAATCGAGAAAGCCACCTGCCAGGCTCATAAACAGCTTGAGCAACTAAAAAAACAGATGATAGAAAAGCAACATCAGCTAAGCATTCAGCAACGAGAACTGCAGGAAAACTTGAGACGTGAACTCACAGGCCACGCCAACATTTAGATGCTGAAATTCTTGTGTAACGGCCCCGGCGCGATTACGATTTTCACGTGAATCAAGTGCTGGCTTCTTTTCTCTTTCTGAGCACATTGCCCTGCTTTGCACAGCAGTATGTGATTAAGCAGAGCCATATCACAGAAAGTCTGCGCGGTCTCAGCACTCCTTCGTCAAAAATCGCCTGGGCGAGCGGAACCCATGGAATATTCCTCCGCAGCCTTGATGGCGGAAATTCATGGCAAGCGGCAAAAGTTCCCGGTGCAGAGTCCCTCGATTTCCGAGATGTTGAAGCTTTCGATGCTGACATGGCTTACATGCTGAGCGCTGGTCCGGGAGACCAGTCCCGAATCTACAAAACTTCAAATGCCGGAAAAACCTGGTCGCTACAGTTCACGAATAAAGATCCCAAAGGATTTTACGATTGCATGGCCTTCTGGGATCGCGATCATGGGATAGCGCTTGGTGACCCAGTTGACGGCCACTTCACGTTGATCACAACGGAAAATAGTGGGAACACTTGGAATCAGACTCCAAGTGAAAACCTTCCTTCTGCGATTGAAGGGGAGGGCGCATTTGCGGCGAGCGGTACTTGCATCACCGTGGAAGGGAAGAATAATGTCTGGTTCGCCACTGGTGGAAAAGTCGCCAGAGTGTTTCGCTCAACTGATCGAGGGAGATCATGGCATGTGGTCAATACCCCAATAGTGCATGGCGAAGAAGCGACCGGGATTTTTTCCATAGCATTTCGTGACTCTAGGCATGGAGTTATTGCCGGCGGAGACTATAAACAACCCACTAAAAGCGATGCCTATTTAGCTTTCACGGAAGATGGCGGGGTGACCTGGAGTCTGCATACCATATTGCCGGGATCCTATTTTTCGGCAATAAACTTTGCTCCGAGAGGTGGGTTGTTGGCAGTCGGGTCGTCCCAAGCCGCGTATTCCAAATCGATCCAGCAACCGGCGTGGACTAAGCATTGGGACCTGAATTTAAACGCAGCGAAATTTAATTCGGCGAATACAGCGTTAGCAGTGGGGCCAAAAGGCACTATCGTGAAGTTTTCGGACATTCCGTGAAGCGATTCGGCCTTTGCATTCCACTTTTGTTTACTCATTTAAGGTTTGGGTAAAAATATATTGGTAGTAGGCCACGAAGTTCCACCTGTTTACTTGGAGGGTTCTTTCGGAGTTAGGTTCCATGCGTCAACCGCTAAATTTACCCGCCCCAACCAGCTACGAACCCGTCCCGTGAAACTCCGATTCCACTTTCGACCTTGAATTTCTCGAAACAATCCTATATTCACTGCAAATGTGTTCCGTAGAAGCACGTGTTACCCCACTATTACAATCATGGTTCTGGCTACTTTGAAACTATAATCCAAGCCACGGTACGGTTGACTTAACGGCCAGAGGATGCTTTTTTGGCTTGCTCCGGCTTTCCGGCAAATCCTGAAATGCCTTGAAGAATATGTTCGGCGTCGCTGCCGGTATCAACGAACCCATCGACAGCGGGATGCCGTGAACCGTCCGTGTGCAGCACCAAAACTCGTGCGCCACTTTTTGATTTCTTAACCATGTAGGGCAGGTGATGACGATCATCCCGCGTTAAAGTCGCGCCAAGCACGACTAAATCATAGGATCCCTTATTCAAAGCTTCTTGCACGGCGCGACGACCCACAGCAGTCTGTACTTTGTGCCCCGCCCTTTGAATCGACGCCGACTGAGTGGCGATCACGTCCGCATCGCCTTCTCCATAAAGAATGTTGAGTGTTGCCATGCCGCACACCGGACCTTTCTGTATTCAACTTCTCTCGACCCGGTGTCACGGTAACAAGCACGCAGTAGTTCGGCAAAGTCACGGAAGACCAATGCCGATTGTGGGTTTAAAGATTTAATTTCCCAAAATGGCCCAAGATGAACCAAACAAGCACACTGAAAACTGTCATTTCGGGCATGAAATCCCTTGTAACCGGGACAATCCAGAGTACAATCTCTTGCAGAAGTGGCAACCCGGTGCCACAGGATGCGAGAACAACTCGCACCGCGCAATACCCTCTTCCCCAATTTTTGCTGTTTCCCAAGAGATTAGGAGATACGGTTGAAAAAGTTTTGGCTGGCTGTGCCTATCGCAATCGGTGCCCTCGCGTGGGTCCCTTTTGTTTGGCTGGCCCCACAGCCTACAGCCAGCGCAGCACCTCATGTTGTCGTTTCTCAGGTTGAGGAATTTACGCCTCTTAATCGTCCGAATTACCGCTACTCACTGATTCCCTATGGCGTGCAATTTCCGGAGCAGTTACAAACAGCTGTGGCTCGTGATCAAGATTTGGCCGAGCACTTCAAGGACTTCGATTTCTCCAAGGCTCACTTCACTGTGCTCGACAAAGATACCTGCGCCTACGTTTCCTTTCGCAAGGAGAACAATGTCCGCTGGACAAGCCGGTGCGTCATGCTTCATAAAGGGGAACTGATCCTCACCGACGGACGCATCATGATCCGTGCCCGTTGTGGCAATCGCATTTCCTATATTCCGCAGGCGCCTGTAGATCCCATTCCAATCGATGATCTTGATCGCGCTGAGTTGCCGCCCAGCGACTATCCCCGCGTCGTATCGGGTTTCGCGTTCGAGAATGTTCCGCCACTCCCGCCCAGTGTGCCACCCACCGTTCCACCGGCTACGACCACAAACTATCCACCTATCAGCCCTGTAATTCCGGTCGGAACGGCGAATCCTATTAGCGGAGTTGGCTGCTGTGCGACTACTCCCGCCAAACCCGTCGCTGTACCCGAAGCAGATTCGTACATAATGCTGGCAATGTGCATCCTGCTGCTCGCGGCGGCAACTTACCACCGCAAAACTTCCCGACGCATCTCGCGATAACAATTTTGATTTCCGGATGTACAATGGGCAGTTCTCGGACCTGATCTCACCCGGGAACAATCAAGAAATATATCGTATCGCGACCAGAAATATTCGCGGAGGAAAATCTATGCGCGCCCTTGTTTTCGGCTCCATTCTGCTTTTGCCCATCACGCTAGCTGCCACCGCCCTCGCTCAATCAGCTCCAGAGTCGCAAACTGCCTATTGCAACTTCGACGACGGCACTCAGATCACGGTGGAATATAACCCCACAGTCGCGAAAAACGACGAGCCGCGCAATGGCAAGCTATGGACACCTGGGGGAACGCCCATGGTTCTCTTCGCCCAAACCGCGCTCATTCTTGGAGGCTCGCCCATTCCCACTGGCGGTTATCATATGTTTGTGATTCCGGGCAGAAATAACTGGACGCTGGTAGTGAACAAAAACGTGACCGCCGGCAGCAAGTACGATGAGAAGGACAATATAGCCAAAGGCCAAATGGATATAGGGAGTCTTGGCGAAGCCGAAAAGGACGCGCGAATATCGTTCGCGCACTCCGGACCGAAGCTGTGCAGCATGAGAATCGACCATGGAAAAACCGGAGCGTTTGTAGACTTCAAAGAACAGTGAACAGCGATGAACACGTAGGGACAGCCGCCCTCGGCTGTCCAGCTGAGCAATGCTCTGCTGGAAGTTAATGACATAACAGCTATTATTGTTCGCCACAGACCTCTAACAAATAATTGTCATCCTGAATCCCGCACAATGGGAAATGAACATCTGCTCGCGAAGGACCTAGGACATTCGGGCCATTCCGCCTTCCCCATTCAGTAGCTATCCTGAAAATAGCGCGATTAACGCAATCTTAGGAAACAGCGATGCCAATTTCAGACCCGATTAGGATTGACCCGGAAGTCCGGGAAGCTTTGGAAACCGCTTTAAAAGCAATTCGGCAAGCCAAGGCAGAAACCACTGCGGGCGGTCGAAATGGCCTGTATTCACGTTTGCAACGAATGGCTGATGAATTGAAAATGATTCTCGGCGCGTAGTAGGTGACATCAGGTCTGGCGAAAATTTCGATTTTGGGCCGTAATCCCGTGAATTCTCATCGTTTCCACATCATCTGATCTAGCCTTCCATTTCACAACTTTTTACGTCTTTTTACTGCTGATTGACACCCTGCCATTCACGATAAAGTATGGTTCGTATCTAGAGATAGCAGCGAAGCTCATGAAATTCAGGCAGCACTGGAACGAACGAACCCGAATGTTGCTTATGTTGGAGCTTGCTGTCGCTTTGCCGGCGGCAGCTCTCATTATTGCCAGCGTTCTGCATCTGCAACATATCCAGCGCGAAGGCGCTGTAGAAGCTGCCATTCAGAGGGATTTCAGTCAGGTGCTTGTCATCTCGGAAAAAGAGATAAACGCCAAAGCATATGACTTAGTAGACGACGTACGTGACCAGCTTCCTGCCCGTAACGACGCCTGCAACATAATGCTGGATAAAATTCTCACCTCTCATCCATATGCGGCTCACATTTACATGTACGACCCGAAACATGGATTCATATTTCGTTCCCAGCCCAGCCGTTTGCAGGATGCATCGTTTGAGAAAGAAGCATCGGGCCTTTCGAAAATGATCGGAACCTGGATGGCTGCCTCCTATGATGACTTCGAAAAAGAATTGAAGATGAGCGACAAGAAGGGGAAGCATTACTACTTCGAATCCAACTGGGTAGCTCGTGACGACAAGCATGTATATCAATCCATTGCACACTTCCTGGTAACCGACCCGAAAACCGGTGACGGGGCGATAGCCGGCATGGTTTTTGACGCTGAATACTTGCGGGATCAGTTCTTTCCAGACGCGCTGGATAGTGTGATGAGCCACAATTCCAGCGAACCACAAGGGGTTCGGAACCGCCCTGTCCTGATGATTCATGCCAAGAGTGACTCTCATCCACTCGTTGCTTCTGCGGGATGGGATGGAGGCGAGCCGGAAGTTGAACGCAACATGGAAGGCGCATTTCCCGGCCTTACACTCGCGATGAAGATGCGGGGAACGACACTGGCCGCGATGGGCGCACACTTCGCTCATACCAGCTTTTTGATCCTGGGAGGTCTTTCACTGTTATTGGCGGGAGGGATATTTCTTACTTATCACAATGTGAGCAAAGAAATGGCTCTGGCCAGGCTCAAGTCGGATTTTGTTTCAAACGTTTCGCATGAGTTGCGCACCCCGCTTGCGCTTATCCGCCTCTATGCGGAAACGCTTGAACTGGGCCGGTTGAATAGCCAGGATAAATGCCATGAGTATTACCAGATTATCCGGAAAGAAAGTGAGCGGCTCACAGCACTCATCAACAATATTCTTGATTTCTCCCGCATTGAAGCCGGACGAAAAGAATACGACTTCCGCGAAACCGATTTATCAGAGTTGGTCCGCAATACGCTGGAGTCGTACCGCTATCAGATTGAACAGCATGGGTTCAGTTTCGAAGAAAAAATTAATCCTGTGCCTGCTCTGCGCGTTGATCGCGAAGCTATGGCTCGGTCCTTGGTAAATCTGGTTAACAATGCTCTGAAATATTCGCAAGACAGGAAATACATTGGAGTCAATCTCTATCGGGAAGATGGATCAATCAAGCTGGAAGTGATCGATCACGGTATCGGCATACCAGAAGAAGAACAAAACAAAATTTTTGAGAAGTTCTATCGCGTTGGCGATCCTTTGGTTCATAACACTAAAGGCAGCGGTCTTGGACTCTCGCTGGTACGGCACATTGTGCAAGCTCATCGCGGCATAGTGCGCGTCGACAGCACTCCCGGGCAGGGCAGCAAATTTACCATTGCCTTGCCAATTGAATTGGGCGAACCGAAACTTGCGGAAGGAATGGCATGAACACAGAGTTGAAAACCGCGACCATGACCAAAATTTTGATCGTCGAAGACGAACCTAATATGGTGACCGGGTTGCGCGACAACTTCGAATTCGAAGGATATCAGGTCATTACTGCGACCGATGGTGTCGCCGGACTTGATCGTGCTCTCAATGATTCGCCCGACTTGGTGATTCTTGATGTCATGATGCCGCGGATGAGCGGACTTGATGTCTGTAAGCAGTTGAAGGCGAAGCGCCCATCAATGCCTATCATCATGCTGACGGCGCGGGGACAGGAAGTGGATAAAGTCGTTGGTCTTGAGCTGGGCGCAGACGATTATGTCACAAAGCCATTTTCGATTCGCGAGTTGCTGGCGCGTGTGAAGGCTGTAATGCGACGGTCGCAAATTCTTCCCAAAGAAAAAGAACGTTACTCGTTCGGTGATGTTGAGGTTAATTTGCGCACTTGTCAGGTTTCGCGAAAGGGCAAGTCGCTGGAAGTTTCTTCAAAAGAATTTGAACTCTTGAAATATTTTCTCTGTCATTCGGGGGAAGCGATCAGTCGTGATCGTTTGCTTGAGGAAGTCTGGGGATATGACCATTTCCCAACCACGCGAACTGTGGACGCACATATTGTACGGCTTCGTCAGAAGCTTGAACCAAAACCCGACGAGCCCCATTTTTTTCTGACTATTCATGGCACTGGATACAAGTTTGTTGGCTGAGAACTGGAAAAGCAGACATGTTGTTCGAAAAAAGATATTCGAGATTGTTATGAATGAATTATGCGCAGGTCCCAAAGCTACGAGCTACCCGGACGGTCTTATTCTTGGCTGCCCTCCGGGAATTCCGCAATCTGTCCGCGCCGCTCGCGTTGATGACACATTGTTGATTCGTCAGGCACAGCAGGGTGATAAAGCAGCTTTTGAGGAATTGGTACGGCACTATGATGGTCCGGTTTTGCGTTTAGCCTTACATTTAACGAGATCTGCTGAGGATGCTCAAGACATTTATCAGGAAGCTTTTCTGCGCGCCTATCTTAATTTAGTACGCTTTCGCTTCGAGTGTTCTTTCTACACTTGGATCTATCGTATCGTTACCAATCTGTGTCTGGATCACCTCCGTAAAAATCAAATCCGCAATCGACGTGCGGTCGCCGAACAACATTTCGAGGGAGATGAAAGGAATATTCTGGATCAGGTTCCCGATATTAGACCTATGGCAAGTCCGGAGCGGACCTTCCGCAATCATGAACTACGTCGGCGCATTGGCGAGGCACTGTCAAGACTGTCGCCACGAGAGCGCATGATCTTCGAATTAAGGCACTACCAGGGTGTAAGGCTGCAGACTGTGGCTGTCATCTTGAATACTACGGAAAACACAGTGAAGAACACTCTGTTCAGAGCTAAACACAAGATGCAAACCTACTTAGCTGATGTTTATCAAAGTTAATTAATGCGAGTAGGATGCTCGTAAGCAGTGGTCTAGTCATCAATAGAAAAAGTGATCTTCAGAGTGATTTGGTGGCGGCGCGTGGACTCGAACCACGGACCTACGGATTATGAGACCGTCGCTCTAGCCACCTGAGCTACGCCGCCTAAGAGTACGCCCGAAGAAAACAAGCGAGACGCGTCCAAAGAGCATCGGACACAAATTGCAGTAGTCAACCATTTTGATTCTATGGATCGGTTTTAGCAGTGTCAAACTTCTATCCAGTTGCAACCTGAGTCGCCTCTGTTCAATACTGCAAAGTTTCCTAGCGGCTTCCTGCTGCTACACCCTCGCTCTCGCGCAGCTTGACTTCTCACAACTGCCATGTAACACTGCGGAGCCGTTCTGGACGGGTTAGCGTCATGTCTGAGAATCCTTGTCCAGCGCCGATTGAACAGTCCTGCATGTTTAATACAAATTAGAATTACGAAAAGAGTCCTCGTGAAAAAATGGCTGGCATCACTATTTGTGATGTGTCTGCTCTTCTCCGTTTCCGCCCTTGCTCAGTCCGTGACTTTCCAATATTTGTCGAACCCTCAGGGAAATACTTGGGCCAATTACTCTCTTTCTGCTGACGGCAAGACTATGGCCGCCAATTTGGGCGGTGAAATCTACCTTTGGACGCTCGCTGGCGGATTCACCGACCTCGGGACAGGCGATTTTCTTAACTCTAACATTGGAATCTCAGCGGACGGTTCCACTATCACCTCCACTCGGGTAGGTTCGGACGGTCTCACCAACGCAAGTCTTTGGAAGCAAGGCACTGGCTGGATCGATCTCGGCATACCTCGCAATGGCTGCTCGATAGATAACAATTGGTCTGACGGTTGGAGCTTGAATGCCGATGGTACCGTCGCCGTAGGATTAGCATGGTACTGCACTGGAAGGGCAGAGGGATTCCGCTGGACCGCAAAGAAGGGCATGGCTTCCCTCGGACATCCGATCGATGCCAGCAGTCGCGCTACGGCGATCTCTGCAGACGGCTCAACCATCGTGGGATTCTGGGAATCGCCACAACAAGGTTTCCGACGCGCTATACGTTGGGCCGGTGGCAAGCGCGATATGTTCGCTGGCATCAATACCCCGGGTGAAGCAACTGCTCTCACTTCTGACGGATCTCAGATCGTCGGACAGGCTTGGAACGGGACCACCCCGGCTGCCTTTTATTTTACTGATGCCACGGGTGTCATTTCTCTCGGCACTCTTTCGAAGAATCCTTACGATGAGAGCATCGCGAACAGCATTTCCGATACGGGAGTGGTGGTGGGCTGGAGCGGCGATCCTTTTGGTGGTGGCATCAAGGCTTTTATTTGGGATACCAAGCACCCGAAGGCTAACATGCATTACCTGCGTGACGTCCTCAACCGCGCCGGGGCAAACATTCCTAGCAACATCTATCTCACGACTGCTCTTACTATCTCGGCCGATGGATCTACCATCGTGGGCAGCTGGTTCGATGTCAAGACCTTCCAGCAGGGTACTTGGATGGCACGTTTTCAATAAGCGTGTGTCAGCATTGCTAGCGAGAAGCCAAGAACTAAAGTGATTCAAGTGGGCCAGCAGTTCGGCCCACTTTCTTGTTTTGCGCTGGCCGAAGATGACGTGAGTAGTCTGGAAACTATTTTTTGAGTTAGCAGTTCAAACCGCCTCTTGAGTTGCAACCTAAGTCTAAAAACTAGAAACTGTCGGCATGGTAAAAAGCAAATGAGAGCTGTAGCCGTAATCCCTGCCCGCCTTGCTTCCACGCGACTGCCGCGCAAAATGTTGCGCGATCTCGCTGGGCAACCGCTACTTGCGCATGTCTATCAAGCCGTTCGCTCTTGGCCATTGCTTCATGACTTAATTATCGCGACTGACTCGGGCGAAATAATGAACCTCTGTCGCGAACGTGGTTGGAATGCGCGAATGACTTCGAACGCGCATCGCAGTGGTACTGAGCGCGTGCACGAAATCTCAAATTACATCGCGGCTGATATTTACCTGAATGTGCAGGGAGATGAGCCTCTTACGCAACCTGAACATATCGCAACGCTGGTTGATCTCATGAAAAACCCAGCCGTAGAGGTCGGAACGTTGAAAACTCCTATGGCGAGTATAGACGTCCACAATCCCAATGCCGTTAAAGTCATTAATGATATTGGGGGTCGCGCGCTCTATTTTTCGCGGGCCACAATTCCTTATGACCGCGATGGTACACGTCCGCCTTATTTCAAGCATCTCGGCTTCTATGCCTATCGCAAGCCGGCACTGGACCGCTTTGTCGAATTACCAGAGTCGTCGCTTGAGCGCAGCGAACGTCTGGAGCAATTGCGGTTTTTGGAAAATGGCATTTCCATTCATATCGCGGAAACATCCCACGATTCGGTCGGAGTCGATACGGAAGAAGATTTGCGACGAGTGGAACAGATTCTGCTAAGCCGTCAATCGAAAGCTTAGTTCGCGACAGGTCAATGTCTATTTGACTCGACTCCCAACCATGCCTCGGCAGCAGCCACCCGCCGCGAAATCGATGGGTGAGAATGGAACAATGCCTCTATTAGCCGCGGAGGCTTTCGCTCGGCCAAATTCTGGTCAGCCAATTTATTCATTGATGAGATAAAAGGCCCGATAGTGTCTATGGATTCGAATGCATAGCGGTCCGCTTGGCGTTCGTTATAACGCGAAAAGGCATTTAACGCGGGTAAGGCCAAAAGGGAGAGCGCGGTGGACACTAACGCGAGCAGCGGAAGGTTCGCGAAGTCAGAAAGAGTCTCAAACATATGCAGCCGGTCCACCGCATAGTGCAATGCCCAGTTCGCCGCCCAAAATCCAATAAACGTTATGGCGGCCTGCACTCCGATACTCTTCAGAATGTGCTTATGAACATGATGGCCTAGCTCGTGCGCCAGCACCGCTTCGATTTCATCTGCGGAATAATTATCGAGCAGTGTATCCGCGAGAATGATGCGGCGTGTGTTTCCAAGCCCGGTCAAGGCCGCGTTCGCCTTTTTGCTTTTTTCCGAAAGATTCCACTTGTAAACCCCGCGTACGCGAGTTCCTGAGCGTTCCCCTAATCTAACCAATCGTGATTTCAACTCATCATTCTGCAACGGCTCGAATTTGTAAAAGATTGGAAGTAAAAGCACCGGGGCAAGCTGCGCCATCAGAACAACTAACGCTAGAAATACAGCCCAACCTAATATCCACCAATGCTGCGGAAATTCCCGGATCATAAAATAGAGCAGTTCGGCCAACCCGCTCGCAAGTATAAGGCCCAGCAGAAATCCTTTAACTTCGTCCCATACCCAGGCGCGCAGTCTTTGATTGGAAAGCTGGAATTGGTGTTCCAATCGAAAGCCGTAATAGTCCAGTCCCACACCAAGTACTTTTCCAATCAACAGAAGTAGCAGCACGAAAAAGAAAACAGCAAGAGTGTAATTCTGAAACGCGGCTCGATAAGCGATGTCGCGCAAGCTCCCGCTCCATCCGGTCGCGACCAAGATCACTAGCAGCCCCAATCCGAGGACAAAATCCGCTATTCCCATCCAGCGCTTGATTTTGTTGTAGCGCTTCGCCTCAGGTCTGTCTGCAGCGACGATTGTAGGTTCCGGTGTCATTGATGAAATGATTATCGTACGAGTGGACGGGTAAACGCGAGTGCTAAAGTATCCGAAAGGCAGCTAAGATCAGGACAAATCCAGTGGACCTCCGGAAGGTTTCATCACGAAGTATGGACGAACGTTTCCGCAGTAGAGAGAATGTCGTTCACCAGCTCTGGCGAAGCTGCTTCTGCATAGACACGAAGCAGGGGCTCAGTTCCGGATGCCCGGAACAGAATCCAAGGTTCTGCTCCACTCCCATTGCTTGACGCCTCAAGAAAGAACTTCACGCCATCTAAGCCTTCTTTCTTTACGACGGAATATCTACCTAATTTTTTAGTTTCATCCGCCTTTGCTCTCCGAATGGCTCCTTGCTTAATTTCTTCTGCGATGTGCATATCTCGACGGCCATAATAGTGGGCTCCGTAATCGCGCTGCAAATCGGCAACAAGTTGACCAAGCGGTTTGCCTTCTTCCGCCATAACATTCGCGAGTAGCAGGGCATTAAGCACCCCGTCACGCTCGGGTAGATAACGCGAGTAGCCAATCCCGCCGGACTCTTCTCCTCCGATCAGAATCTCCCGTTCCATCATCAGGTCGGCAATGTACTTAAACCCAATGGAACATTCGTTCAGCTTACGGCCGTGTTTGGCGGCAATGCGGTCGATCATGCGAGTTGTATTGAAAGCACGTACTACTTCGCCAGGCCATTTCTTTCGCTCCAGCAACCAGCGCAATAGCACGCAGATAATCTTGTGAGAATCAACAAAGCTACCATCTTCCGCGACTGCTCCGATGCGATCGGCGTCGCCGTCAGTAGCAAGTCCTGCGTGGCATTTTTCTTGTATAACCGTTTTCTGCAACTCAGCCACATGTGGCAAAATCGGCTCTGGATTAATCCCCGGAAACAGCGGATTCAGATCCTGGCGTATCGCTACGTATTGAATTCCGCGATCTCCGAAAATTTTGGGCAAAATGCCGCGACCGGATCCAAACATTGAGTCCACCGCAAATTTGAAATTCGCTTTGGCAATCAGATCCAAATCGACGAACTTACAAACGGCCTCGATGTAAGGCTGTTTTAAATCAGCTTCTTCAATTGAGGCTTTTTGACCTGTTGGCATTGCGCCAGCGTGGACTTCTTCTTCAATCACTTTCATGATGGCGGGTGTAGCCGATCCGCCAAATTTAGCTTTGAACTTCACCCCATTCCAATTCCAAGGATTATGGCTTGAGGTCACGACAATGCCGCCCGCAGCGCTTCGGCTCTTTACCGCCAGAGAAATCGCAGGAGTGGGAACGTAATCATTCGCCAGCTTAACCGGAATTCCAGCGGAGGCGAGAACGTCGGAGACAACCCCAGCGGCGGACCTGGATGCGAATCGAGTATCATAGCCGACGATTACTCCACGAGCTGAATCCTCATGCTTTAAAACATATGAAGCGATTGCGCCAGCAACGAGTCGGACGTTTTCAAAAGTGAAATCATCGGCAATAATGCCGCGCCAGCCGTCGGTACCAAATTTGATAGGGTTGGGGATCATTGATTGTTAGTCGAACGCTGCCTTATACCAGTTTGTGCAGCCTCTTCTCGTCAAGATGTTTTACTACTTTGCCTACATCTTGCGCCCGCTCTCGGGTAGTAATCAGCAGGGCATCATCCGTCTCTACGATCACTAAGTTATCCACGCCCACAACCGCCACAAACTTGTCAGGAGCGTGCACGTAGTTGCCCTTCGCATTCAGCGTGAAGATGCCCTGGCCAGAGATCAGGTTGCCATTCTTTGGCGCCCTCTTGCCAATATGATGCTCGTGGAGTGCGGTCCATGATCCCAGGTCATTCCATCCAAAGTCTGCCGGGAGACAATACAGATTTGACTGTTGTTCTCCCTTGAGAGACCGCGGTTCAAGCACCGCATAGTCGATGCTGATGTCTTCGCATTTCGGATATAGACGGTGAAACGTGGGGGCAAATTTAGCGGTACCGAATGAAACGGCAATCTGCTCCAGCAGAGGCGCCGTTTTCGGAAGATGTTCGCGCAAAGCATTCGTCAAAGTACGGGCGCTCCATAGAAACATCCCACTATTCCAAAAGTAATTGCCGGCTTGTAGGAATTCTGCGGCTTTCGCTTCGTCAGGCTTCTCCGTAAAACGTCGCACACGCTGGAAGTTGCCGTCGAACGCTTCACCCGCCTCTACGTATCCATACCCGGTTTCGGCGCGAGTTGGATGGATCCCCAGCACAACAACATTGTCGCCTGTAGCGGCAAGAGCAATCCCTTTCCGCAATACCTCGCGGTATTTGTTCTCATCTCCGATAACATGATCGGAAGGGAACATTCCAATCACCGCATCGGGGTCACTACGCAACAGGATGAATGCTGCCAAGCCAATTGCCGGTGCCGTATTTCGTCCTATCGGTTCAGCTATAAGTTGCCTTTTGTCGATATGTGGTAATTGGCGGGCGATCTCCTTCTGCGAGTCCTGATTAGTAACGATCCAAAAGCGTTTTGGGGTAGACAGTTTCAGCAGACGAGAGACTGTCTGCTGAATCATCGTCTGCTTGCCATCTAGAGCCAACAACTGTTTGGCGCGGTGCTTGCGGCTCAGCGGCCAAAAGCGAGTGCCACGGCCGCCTGCGAGAATCACAGGGTAAAACGAGGGTTCCTTGTTGCCGGGGTTAATCTTTTTCTTCATCAAGTTAAAGTCACTCTGAGCTGACTCACTTCACAAATGCGTACGATACGAATGCCGTTTAATAAAGATTACCCCTGTATTTCAACATAGCCCGGTAAGTGGCGAATTATATTCTCGTCACCGGTTCCGGCAATTCGACAGCAGGCACGTAGGACTTCAAAAATTCCAGCGACCATTGCGGTTGTACAGTGAACTCCTTAATCTGCGCCGGAATAACTACCGCATCGCCTTTGGCAAAGGTTACTGACTCTGAGCCACGGGTGTGAACTACGCCACATCCCTCGGTCGCCACGAGGATCTGTGCTGAAGTCTTTCCGGCTTCGTCTTCGGTTCTAAATTCTTGCGATGCTTTCAACTCAAACATATCCACCACAAAACAAGGGGAAGCAACGAGGGGAGAGCGCCGATTCTTTGAACCATTCATGTTTGTCGGGGCGGGCCGCACGACTTTTCCGGAGGATACTTTTTCCTTTATCGCTTCCAGCCCTTGCTTCAGATGCAGTTCGCGAGGCCGCCCGTAGTCATAAAGACGATAAGTCGTATCCGATTGCTGCTGCGTTTCAACGATAATTGAGCCCGGTCCAAGCGTGTGTACCGTGCCGCCAGCCACGTAAATCATCTCTCCCTGAAAGACGTTAATCCAATTGAGCAATTCTTCGGCACGCTGTTCGTGTATAGCCTGCTCGAATAAGGCTCGTGTTGTTCCCGGCTTCAGTCCAAGGCCAATTTGCGCTCCTGGCTTGGCGTGAGCAACGTACCAGCATTCGGTCTTGCCACAAGGCTCATTTACGCGGCGGGCACCCTCATCATCAGGATGCACTTGCACAGATAGCTTTTCTTGAGGAAACAAGAATTTTGAAAGCAGCGGAAATCGACCGCAATCTTTCGGGCTATTGCCAGTGAGCCCTTCCCCGAATTGTGAGCTTAGCTCTTTAAGCGACTTACCTTTATATATGCCGTTCGCGACTTTGCAGTCATCTCCCGTGAGCCATGCTTCTCCGATTTTTTGATCGAAGCGATGGTTTGGGTAAACAGGCGAGAGATCAAGCGTCCCCCACGGACGCGGATCAAATGCTGGCGACATGATCAGTGGGTATAAGTCACTCATCGATAGGGTTTTAGCGGCATGCACCGTTGTTCTTGCGGTCCGCCACGCCAACGGGGAATCGGCATGGATTCAGACCCACTACGGCACGCGCGTTATGGCGAACCAACTCCGTCCTCGGCTCATTAGAAGCGTAATTCAGCAGAGACGCTGCCTAAGAAAATTATTACCTGAGAGCATCTTTCTCATAAAGAAGCCAAGAACTTGCGCATCCGTTCCAAACCGCGGTCCAGCTCTCCTGCGGAAGTCGCATACGAGATCCGAACATGCTCATGCGTCCCGAAACCCTCGCCCGGAACCAGTGCGACATGGGCTTCTCGTAAAAGCTTTCCCGCCAGCTCGGCTGGAGAATTTAACCCTCCTCTTCCGAAGAACTTGGAGACATTGGGGTAAGCGTAGAAGGCACCTTCCGGCAAGGTGCATTGGATACCGGGAATCGACCGTAGCCCGTTCACAATATGGTCGCGCAACTTGATGTACTCCAATCGCATCTCCTCGACGCACTGCTGCGGTCCATTCAAGGCGGCTACCGCTGCTTTTTGCACGATTGAAGTCGGATTCGAAGTCGACTGGCTCTGCAACTTCTGCATGGCGGCAATTAACTTAGCCGGAGCAAGTGCATATCCAAGCCGCCATCCCGTCATAGCGTAGGTCTTTGACAATGATCCGACGATCACCATCCAGTCACGGTACTCATTCAGAGATCCCACCGAGAACTGCTTGTCGGTATAGTTCAGATACACATAGCACTCGTCAGAAATCACCCAGATCCCGCGTTGGGCAGCCATTGCAACAACTTCGGTCAAATCTTCGGGGGACATTACTGCACCGGAGGGGTTCGATGGGGAATTGAGAATAATCAGCTTAGTCTTCGGAGTTACGAGGCGCTCAATCATTTGCGCCGTCACCCGGAAACCCTCTTTTTCGTCGGTTTCGAGCAACACGCAATTTCCGCCCGCGTAACGAACAATATCTTTAAAAGATACCCAGTAAGGAACCGGGAGAATCACTTCGTCGCCATGATCGACTAATACCTGGATCGCATTAAATAGCACATGCTTTCCACCAGTCGAAGCCATGGTTTCTTCTCGCTTGTAGCCTGATCCAAAGTCTGTCGCATGACGTTTGACAATCGCATCCCGCAGCTCGATCGTTCCACCCACCGCCGTGTATTTGCTGAAGTTATTTTGGATCGCGGCAATGGCAGCATCTTTGACGTGCTGCGGAGTGGAAAAATGCGGCTCTCCCGCACCGAAATCCACGACATCGATACCCTGCTGGCGAAGTTTATCAGCTTCGGCAACTACGGCCATTGTGGCCGAAGGTTCAATGCGGTTAATACGTTCGGTTAACTTGATTGCTGCAGCCTTAATCGCGGGCGCTTCTGTTACTGGGCTCATGCGCGTTTTCCTGCCTTTGGTTTTTTATCTTTTTGCTTCATTCTGGCGTTCTGTAGTTTGATTGCCGGATCCAACTTTTCTCGCAACCTTTGTTCCACGAGTGCGGGGACTAGGCCATCGATAGCTCCACCTAACCGTGCAACTTCCCTAACCAGTCGCGAACTGAGATAGGAATACTGTTCCGCTGGCATCATAAACACTGTTTCTAAGTCAGGTTGCAGCTTGCGATTCATCAAGGCCATCTGCAACTCGTATTCGTAATCGCTTAGCGCGCGAATGCCGCGCAAAACCGCAGTCGCATTTACTTTAGCTGCATAGTCAACCATCAGTCCGTCGAAAGTATCTATTTGCACATTCTTAAAGCCGGATGTGAGATCTTCCAACATGTGCCGCCGTTCTCCGAGGCTAAACAGCGGGTTCTTTTCAGGATTCCGCAGAATTGCCACAACCAGTTCGTCAAAAATCTTGCTGCCCCGTTCTACCAAATCCAAGTGACCGTTGGTCGGAGGGTCAAACGAGCCGGGATAGATGGCGATAACTTTCTTCAACTGGCCTCTTAAAAGTCGTCTTCTTGGACAACAGCCCGGCTACAACGAGTGACTGGGATAAGACGATTCTATGCGGCAGGAGAGAGAAATGGCAATGGACTGTCCCGATTCCCGGACAGCATCCGCTGTGTGCACTTCTTCAGCCACGCCTGTAATGTGTTGATTACCTTTGTGGATAGTTTCAAAATGGCCGGTTTTCCGGCCATCGAAATAAAACTTTGATGCTCTTTAGATAGCGGATGGTAAATTTGTGAGGCTTAAAACCTAATTGATTTGAAAGCTCTGACTCGACATGTCCAAATTTGCTGAGTGGTCGAGCATCGCAGGTTTGGCGGTTGGCATTGCTGGCCTGGTATTCAGCATCTTGGCTTTCTGGGCCGCGAGAACAGCGAAACAGAGTGCCGATGAAGCGCGACGCGCAGTTCGCACTCTCGTTGCAGCGGACAAATTCCATCACTTAAGCTCCAAAGCGTCTGCGCTGCTCATTCACATCGACCATGAAGACTTTCCCGTGGCCATTTTCCTGGCAAGAGATCTCCGGTTTGAGATAAACGCCGCAATTGTGAGATGGGAGTTCCTGGATGCCAGAACAAAAGAGCGGTTTCGGGAGGCCAGTCGCCTGACGCAACAAATAGCAGAATTCATGGGAAGCAAAGATCAGCTTGACCCGAAGGATCGCGCTAAGGTGATGAAGAAGTGCGATTTGATTTCATCAATCCTCTCCGGAGAATCAGGTAAAATACAATCTGATCTGGAAAGAAGTGAATCATGACTTTGAATCCCTCCGAATATCGAGCAGTTATTCAAAAACTCGTCGAGAGAACTCGAGAAGGGCGCATTCAATGGAAAGGTGGCTTGGGCACTTTTTCTTGTACCGTAGGTTCGGAAAGCGATACTCCCGTTAAATTCACTCTCTCCACAACCGCAACTCGGGACATCAACTACGATGTGCATTTCCTAGTCATGGAAGATGTAAATGGGAACGAGTTATTTCGCCTAGAATCGAATGACCTTCCGACTTCGAATGAGGAGGAAGAAATTTCAAACATGATCAATGAATTATATGACTTAGCTCGACACCAAGCTCTAAACGTAGACAAAAAGCTTGACAAGGTTCTGACATTACTTGACCGAGCCTGACCTCAACTCTAAATTTCCTATTCCATCCCTTATCTTCTACCTTCTCGCCGCTGGCACTTTCGCCGCTTCTGGACTCGCGCTGGGCATCGTCGTCACCCTAGCCCCTTGTGGCGAAGTTGTTCCGGCTTGAGCCGCCGCAGCTCCATTAGGTATCAATCCCAGGTGTTTGCGAACTTCGGTGTCGAGCTTGACCATGGTGTCTTTGTTGTCTTTGAGGAATTGCCGCGCGTTTTCACGGCCTTGACCGATGCGCTCGCCCTTGTAGCTGTACCAGGCGCCGGATTTCTCTAGTAGGTTGTTATTAACAGCGATATCGAGAAGATCGCCTTCCCGCGAAATGCCCTCGCCGTACATGATATCGAATTCGGCTTCTCGGAATGGGGCGGCTACTTTGTTCTTAACCACTTTGACTTTGGTGCGCGATCCCGTTACCAGATCGCCCTCTTTGATCGCTGCTATACGGCGAATATCGACGCGTACTGACGAATAGAACTTCAAGGCCCGACCGCCAGTTGTGGTTTCCGGATTACCGAACATGACTCCGATTTTTTCGCGGATCTGATTGATGAAGATTAAACAAGTTCTTGATTTTGAAACCGTTCCGGTCAATTTCCGCAAAGCCTGCGACATCAAGCGGGCTTGCAATCCCATGTGGCTGTCGCCCATTTCGCCATCGAGTTCAGCTTTGGGAACCAGCGCCGCAACCGAATCCACTACGAGCACATCTATGGCATTCGAGCGCACCAGTGCTTCCGTGATTTCGAGCGCCTGCTCACCATAATCAGGTTGCGAGACAAGAAGATTATCCACATCGACGCCCAACTTCTTGGCGTATCCAGGATCAAGGGCATGTTCAGCATCGACAAAAGCTGCCATTCCGCCAGCTTTCTGCGCTTCAGCGATGACCTGCAAAGTAATGGTCGTCTTGCCCGAGGATTCCGGCCCGAATACTTCAACTACCCGGCCTCGCGGAAAGCCTCCTACACCAAGGGCGGCGTCGAACGAAATTGCGCCCGTCGAAATGACCGAGATCGGCACGATGGCTTCTTTCGATCCCAAACGCATAATGGAGCCCTTGCCAAATTGTTTTTCGATCTGCGCAAATGCCAGATCGATTGCTTTGGATCGTTCGTCGGCCATATGAGTGCTACTCCTCAATGAAGATGAAATTAGATTTAAGACTAAGCGCGGATTATACACTCAGCCATGAGCGAATAAAAAGCGAATTACAAAAAGATTTAGGCTTTTGGTTCCGAATGTGAACTGTCCGTAGCTTATTCACTGAATCAAAAACAGCTCAAGCCGAGAAGTAGGTAAATATTTACCAAAGGCGGTCCTCCATCAAGCACGCCATGTTAAGCCAAGATATATGCGAGCGATTCAGCTTCGTTGAGGAACTGATGCCTTACTTCGGCATGCTACAATTAGCCGCACTTAAACGTTTTTCGAGTAACGGACGCCAGCGTTTCCCCAAAGCCAAGCAACGCAGAAAGACGAACTGATTCCGTGGCCCAGAACTCATCAAAAACCGCCCCCGTGACTTATGCCGATGCCGGGGTTGATATTGACCGCGCCACAAAAACCAAGAAACGCATTAAGTATCTCGCCCATAAGACGTTCACCAAAGGCGTGCTCAGTGAAATCGGAGGCTTCGGCGGACTGTTTGCGATTGATAAAACGAAATTTATCGACCCTGTGCTGGTTTCGAGCGTGGACGGAGTAGGCACTAAGCTCAAAGTTGCCTTCGAGATGAAGGTTCATCACACTATCGGCGCCGACTTGGTGAATCATTGCGTGAACGATATTGCGGTGCAGGGCGCAACGCCCATGTTCTTCATGGATTACCTGGCTACGGGCAAGCTCGAGCCTGAAGTCGCGGAAAAGGTCGTCGAAGGACTGGCTGAAGCTTGCAAACACAATGGATGCGCTTTGATCGGGGGCGAAACCGCTGAGATGCCGGGATTTTATCCCGAAGGCGAGTACGATCTCGCGGGCTTTATTGTCGGAGTGGCGGAGCGCAGCCGCATCGTTACGGGCAAGAACGTGCAGATTGGCGATATCATTTTAGGATTGGCCTCGAATGGCCTGCACACCAACGGCTATTCGCTGGCCCGCAAACTGCTTTTCGAGGTCGGGCAATACACGCCTGAGTCATATGTGAATGAGCTCAAGGGTAAAGTTGGGAATGAGTTGATGAAGACGCACAAGAGCTACTGGCCATCATTAAGGCGGCTAGTAGATGGTGAATGTGTCACAGCGATGGCTCACATAACAGGCGGAGGTATCACGGAAAACCTTCCACGTGTTCTGCCACGTGGAGTGGCGGCAGTTATCGAGATCGGATCATGGCCGGTACTGCCCATCTTTGAGCATCTGCAACAGCTGGGCAATGTCGATAAAGAGGAAATGCACAGAACCTTCAATATGGGACTGGGAATGCTGCTGGTGGTTCCGGCAGATAAGTTTAAGAAGGCGCAGATGATGCTGGAAAGGGCGGGAGAGAAGTCTTACACGGTGGGAAGGATAGTAAAGGGCGAGCGCAAGGTGATGTACACCTAGAATTCTTTACCACTGAGGGCACAGAGCCTCGGAGGGAGAACTGCAATGGCTAAATTCTGATGTTCTCGCAGTAGCATATGCGTTTACATTGGAAAGCCGCTTTTGCGATTTCTTTGTGTGAAATTTATTTCACATGCCACGCCCGTTCTTTTGTAAAGTTTTGAATTCCGGATTGTGCTGAGTTTCTCAGCTGTGTTATAAATTGGCGGAATTTTAGCAGCTCAGGAAATTGGGCCCCGCAGTGAACGGATCGCTACGTCACGATATCAGGGATTATCGATATATCCATCGCCCGATGGATTAGCACTGCGCCCTTTCGTAGACGATTTTCACAATTATGAGTTTATGAGTATTGCGTCCGCACAACAGCGGCGGATGGATTCATTCACATCTACAACCACCTTCGGGGTTTGTTCTGAAAGTCGAGGAATATATGCGCAGGATCAGCAAAGAAGCATTTCTTCCCTCAGTGATAGCCCTCCTAGTCGTAGCACAGACGATTTGCTTCGCCTCGCCTTCCGGCCCAGATACCGCAGAAGCCGTAAAAGCCAGATTAGAGCAAAAGCGGGTAGCACTTCGAGGAACGGTTGCTCATTCTCCTTTCGATCTTTATTTCGCTCCGGGACTTGAAAAACACTTTGCTCATGCGTCGCGTCCGTTCCAAGGAACTGTAAAAAATCCAGCAGCCTCTTTTGCAAGCGCAACGCCCAATTTTGGCGGGTTCCTTTCAGCGCCGCTTTTTAACGACGAATTGCGCACAGCGTGCACAACCGATCCTTACAATTGCGGGGTCGGCATCGCTGTGACTGGCGACTTTGACAAGGATGGTAAGCCGGACATCGCTACTCTCGAATACGATGGCACTCTAAACGTTATTTTGAATGGCGGCTCGCGCGGCCTAGAAATGCCACTAGCCTACGGTGCTGTAACCGCAGCCGCTAATACTTTTTTTATCGCTTCGGCTCAGGTGGCCGATGTCAATAACGATGGTTATCCCGATGTGATCGCGCTTGACCTAAGCGGCAATCACTTCCTTGTGTATGTCAATCAACGGGACGGTTCCTTTGCCGAGCCAATTTTGATCGCAAGCCGTGCGGATGGTTCGATTGGCAGTCTGGCGGTCGGGGACGTAAATCATGACGGCAAAATTGATGTTGTGATTATTTCTTACCATAGCGTCAACTACACCTGGTCGAAAATGACGATTCAGACTTTTTTGGGGAACGGTGATGGCAGTTTTGCGAGTCCAACTCCCGCTCTTACGACGATTACTCACGTCCGAGCGTTCACCGAAATTGAACCGAATGGTTTGATACTGGCGGACGTGAATCATGATGGGAGTCTTGATCTCATCTCGGTGCTCGAAAACCGCACTTCACAATTCACGGGACAAATCACGGTTAGCGTGACTCTGGGGAACAATAGTGGCGCATTCTCTGGCTTTTCGCCCTCGCTTCCCGTCATCGCCGTAAATACCTACGATGGGTTCCGGCTCTTTATGACATCGGGTGGAGTCTATGCAGTTGATTTGAATAAAGACGGCATACTCGATCTTGTACTCTCTGGCCAATTCGAAATTTTCACTGCGCTCGGCAATGGTGACGGCACTTTCCAGAGCACGGTGGAAGCGATGGGCGGCAAGGGCACGGTAGGCTCTTATCAACTTGCTTTTTCCGATGTGACTGGTGATGGGAATGTGGATTTGATCAACAACGGATACTTCACCAGCGTTTATCCCGGACATGGCGATGGCACGTTTGGTTTTGCATTGAGTAATTACATCTCATCCGGTGGCGGTGGCGATTCAATGGCGGTAGTGGATTTGAATGGCGATGGAATTCTTGATCTTGTCCAGGCCGAAGGCACGTATAGAAAACTTTCCCTGCTCTACGGACGCGGTGACGGCACTTACACTGGCGCTCCTATGCTGTCATCCCCACCGACCGGAATCGACGCCGGGAATCTCACGCTAGAGGTGGCAGCGGACGTTACGGGCGATGGAAATACCGACCTCGTGGAATTCAATCAGCCTTTCGGACAAAGGCCTCATCTTGTTACCGCGGTTAGCGATGGCAAGGGAAATTTCAATTATGTGTCTGCTCTGTCCGATGGCGAATTTCCTTCATATACGTTTATCCAGCCGGTGACAGCCGACTTCAACCGTGATGGGAAACAGGACATTATTTTCAGTGGAGCGTACGGTTCTCTCTGGGTGGCGCTGTCCAATGGCGATGGAACCTTCCAGCCTCCAGTTGCAATTTCCCTCGGTGCTATTGATTGTGAGCAAGCATATGGAGCAGTGGGCGACCTGCGGCACAATGGAAAGCAATCCATTGTTATTGCATATCCGGGAGACAGCGCCTGCGGCGGTTCCGGCAGTACGCCATCTGGATACTTCATCATTCCTGGAAATGGCGATGGCACGTTCGGCACTCCACAATTTCAGCCGTTTGGCGGCGAACTCTACTCGGTCGTCATTGCTGATATCAATAGCGATGGAATTTTGGATCTCATCCTTAACGACGAGCCTTTCGATGGCGCCGCACCTTTTGGCGTGTACTACTTGCCGGGTAAGGGAAATGGAACCTTCGGCCCGGCCGTCACAGCATCGAGCGGTTACATGGTTAGTCAAGTTACGGCGGGTGACTACAACCAGGACGGCAAAATGGATTTGATGATGTTTACTGAAGGAAAATCGACCGATAAAACTCCGGATGCGACCGCAGGTATTCTGCTATATCCCGGTCAAGGAGATGGCACCTTTGGGGCTATGACGGAACTTGCTACTGGCAATTTCTTTTTGAATGGCGTATTCGCGGACGTTAACGGCGATGGAATTCCAGACATTACTGCCGCTCTCTTTACTCTTGTAGGCATGCCGCAGAAATATCAGGGTCTTGCTACCTTTCTTGGCACGGGCAACGGAAGCTTCAGCAAACCGGTGAATTTCCTCGCGCCTCTCGAATCCCAAAGTGTTTTTGCTGGTAATTTCCTGGCGGATAATGCCATGGATGTTGCGCTTCAAACGCCATACGGCACCACGTTGTTTCTCAATCAAAGTGGAACGACGTTGACCCTCAGCGCTTCGGCGAACAGCGTCGCCCAGGGTAATTCGTTAACGCTTACTGCGACAGTGCAACCTACGTTGCCGGACCGTCCTGCTCCTACCGGCGCCTTAACTTTTTTTGATAATGGTACTTCGGTGGGAGTTGCGACGATCAAAGGTGGTTCAGCAACTCTGGTGATTACACTTTCAGGTGCGGGAAAACATCAGATCTCGGCTGCCTATTCGGGAGATAGACACTTTAATCCGAATACGCAGAGCCCAATCGTAAGCGTGAGCGTTCATCATTGATAGCTCCTCCATGCGGTCAAGCACAGCGTGACACGCATGTGCACACATATACATGAGTTGATTCAATACGTTGATTCAATACGATGAGCTAAACGCGGACAGGCTGCATTCAAAACGCCTTGGCGCGTTTGCTGAATCCTTTGTAAATCCTGTAGAATCTAACACTCAGGTTACGCACAAAAGATTGGGGTTTACCAGATTATGAAGGCAGCTATTCATCCTAATTACAATGAAATCCAGGTGCTATGCGCCTGTGGCAATAAGTTTTCGACCCGGTCCACCCATAAGGGCGATATCCATGTAGAAATTTGCTCAAACTGCCATCCGTTTTTTACTGGCAAGCAGAAGTTGATGGATACGGCTGGCCGCGTGGAACGCTTCCGCCGTAAATACGCAAAAGCGGAACCGGCAAAGGCAGAAACGACCAAGAAGTAAGTCTTAGCCGCTGGTTCCCGGATAGCACGGATTTGAAAGCCTCCCGATTCGGAGGCTTTTCTTTTGACTTGACGCAAATGCTAAGGAAGTAGAATAACTCTGTGCGCAAGTACTTCGAAAACCCGGTGCCGCTGGCAGGCTCGCCTAGCCTCACGGTTCCGCCGGCCTTACAATCGTCGCTCTCTATTGGAGGCGTGCGGATCGCTCCGGCCACTGTGCTTGCTCCCATGGCTGGCGTTACCGATACGGTTTTCCGGCGATTTATCCGCAACCTGGGCGGATGCGGGCTGATTATGACGGAGTTCACTTCTGCCGACGGCGTTCTCCGCGCTAAAGATCGGAAGGCCCAGCGCTACCTGCATTTTTATGAAGACGAACATCCTATTTCCGCTCAGCTTTTTGGCAGCAATCCCCAAGTCATGGCCGAAGCTGCCCGCCTGGTTGAAGGTCTTGGCTTCGATTTAGTGGATTTAAACCTGGGTTGTCCGGCAAAAAAAGTTGTGAAGTGCAATGGCGGGTCGGGATTGCTCCGGGATTTGCCCGCCATTGGCGAAATCTTCAAAGCCGTTCGCGCCGCAGTCACTATTCCTTTTACCGTGAAATTCCGAGCTGGATGGAATGACGAAAACATTGTATGCGTGCAGCTGGCAAAAATGGCTGAGGACTGTGGATTAGCTGCAGTCGCCTTACATGCCCGCACCCGCGAGCAAGGTTACAGCGGCGAGGCGCGCTGGGAATGGATTGCGGCCATAAAAGATGCCGTAAAAATTCCGGTGATCGGCAATGGCGACATACGCACTCCAGAAGACGCTTGTGCCATGGTTGCACAAACGAATTGCGATGCGGTAATGATTGGTCGAACCGCCCCATCGAATCCGTGGATCTTCCGGCAGATTGAGCAGTATGTGATTTCAGGAACTTACGAGCAGCCTTCGGAAGCAGATCGTTACGAAATGATCCGCACTTATTTTCAGATGTTGATTGAAGAAGAGCTGCCGGACGCGGAAGGCAAGATGAAACAATTTGCATCATGGTTCACCCATGGAGTACCCGGAGGGGCCGCATTGCGAAAGGCAATTTACGAATCAAAAAGTGCGCCAGGGATTTTAGGCAGGGTAGAAGAGTTTTTTCAGGCTCGACTGCAACCATCTACAGCCGATGCTGCTTGCACACTTCAGGTCCAAATCCACGTCTAACGTCAGTTAGTTATATCAGCAAGCCCAAACTTTCGTACGCAGCGTGTTCATGGCTTCGATACTGCCAATTTCTTGCTCAAGACTTGAATCCTTTTGGTTGCAGGTAAAATCATATATGAGCTAAGAGAGCTCCCTAAGTGCATGGCTGTTCCAGACAGTCCCCAAATGTTTGTGTTCCATAGTGAGGATAATGTATGGCGAAGCGGATGATTTTGATGTTGGCCGTAGTGATTGCTCTACTGGCCGGTCTAGGATTTGTGAAATATCGGCAAGTGCAGGCTGCTATTGCGATGGGCTCAAGTTTCCAGCCTCCGCCGACCGCAGTCACTACCGTTGTCGCGAAGAAGGATACATGGCCTTCTACCCTGACCGTGATCGGGACGGCAGAGGCCATCCAGGGAGTCACGATTAGTGCCGACTTGCCTGGAACCGTTGACAAAATTCATTTCGAATCCGGCCAGTCGGTACATGAGGGCGACATTCTGGTCGAACTCGACACGCGCCAGGAAAAAGCGCAGCTAGCCAACGCCGAAGCCCAAAGAGATCTGGCTCGCATTAATTATGGCCGCTCCCAGGAACTTGTTAAGCAGGGAGTCATTGCGCGCTCGGAATACGACAACGCTGCCTCTCAGCAAAAGGCAACGGAGGCCCAGGTAGGTGAAATTGCCGCCGCCATTGCCCGCAAAACGATCAAGGCTCCTTTCTCCGGAGTGTTAGGCATTCGTCAGGCCAATCTTGGACAATACCTTGCCGCTGGTCAGGCCATCGTCTCATTGCAATCTATCAATCCGATTTATGTGAACTTTGGCGTGCCGCAGCAAGATACCCCCAAGGTCGGACTGGGCCGCAGCCTGCGTATCACTGACAGTGATTTGCCCGGTCTTGCTTTCAATGGCCATATCACAGCGCTGGATTCGGTCGTGAATGAACAAACTCGCAATATCCAGGTGCAGGCTACAATCGCGAATCCTGGGGGCAAGTTGCGTCCGGGGATGTTTGTACAAGTCGAATTGCCGCTTGGCAAAGTACGCGAAGTCGTTCCACTCCCAGCATCTGCCATCAACTACGCACCTTATGGAGACTCGGTGTTTGTCGTCTCCGATATGAAAGACCCGAAAGGCAATACTTATCGAGGCGTACGCCAGCAGGTCGTAAAGGTAGAAGGGACCAAGGGCGATCAAGTTGCGATCACTTCCGGCATTAACCCCGGGGATGAAGTCGTCAGTTCGGGAGTTTTCCGCCTTCGGAATGGGGCGCCCGTGCAGGTCAATAACAAGGTGCAACCGAGCGATAGCCCGAATCCGAAGCCCGAAGAGAGTTAACCAGCGCGAAAGCTAGTCAAGGATTAGTGTATGAAGCTTACCGATTTATTTGTTAAACGTCCCGTTCTCGCAGTGGTCGTTAACCTTGTGATTTTGATCGCGGGGCTGCAAGCTATTCGCTCGCTTAGTGTGCGGCAATATCCCCGCAGTGATATCTCGATCGTTCAGGTTACGACCGTCTATGTCGGTGCAAACGCCGACTTGGTGCGTGGTTTCATTACTACGCCTCTGGAGCGGGTAATCGCGAGCGCTGACGGTATCGACTACATGGAGTCGACGAGCGCGCAGGGTCTGAGCACGGTCGTAGTTCACTTAAAGCTCAATTACGATACCAATGCGGCTCTTACCCAGATTCAGGCTAAGGTTGCGCAGGTCCGCAACGATCTTCCTCCGGAAGCCCAGGTTCCCGTCATCGACCTTGAAACTGCCGATCAGCAGTTCGCTTCGATGTATATCGGGGTCTCCTCCTCGAACCTCGACCAGAATCAGATTACGGACTATCTCACGCGTGTAGTCCAACCAAAACTTAGCGCAGTCAGTGGAGTTCAACGCGCAGACATTCTTGGTAATCGCACCTTCGCAATGCGCGTCTGGTTAAAACCAGAAGAGATGGCCGCACGTGGCGTTTCGCCGACAATGGTGCATGATGCTTTAGCTCACAACAACTATCTCTCTGCCCTCGGCAGCACCAAGGGGTCGATGGTTTCGGTGAATTTGATCGCGAATACTGATCTGCGCAATTCCGAAGATTTTCGCCAGCTTGTGGTGAAACAAGAAAACGGAGTTGTCGTTCGCTTGGGCGAGATTGCCGATGTGGAGCTCGGCGCCGAAAATTACGATCAGGACGTCCGATTCAATGGCGAAACGGCAACCTTCATGGGCATCTGGGTGCTGCCCACGGCGAATTCGCTGGAGGTAATTCAGGAAGTACGTAAGGCGCTTCCCGCCATCGAACAACAACTGCCTGCGGGAATGAAGTTAGGCATTCCTTACGACGCGACTGCATACATTCAGGACGCGATCAATGAAGTTCTCCACACATTGACCGAGACCCTACTGATCGTTGTTGTTGTTATTTTCTTATTCCTTGGATCATTCCGCTCCGTGCTCATTCCGGTGGTCGCGATTCCGGTATCTCTGATCGGGGCCGTGTTCCTCATGCTCGTGGCTGGCTTTACCATCAACCTTTTAACTCTATTGGCGATTGTCCTCTCGGTCGGACTGGTGGTCGACGACGCCATTGTGATGGTGGAGAACGTTGAGCGCCATATTCACATGGGCAAAACACCGTTCCGTGCCGCGCTGGATGCAGCCCGCGAATTGGTTGGGCCGATCATTGCGATGACTATTACACTCGCGGCGGTGTACGCGCCCATCGGAATCCAAGGTGGCCTGACGGGAGCCTTATTCCGGGAGTTCGCATTTACACTCGCAGGCGCCGTGGTTGTGTCCGGAATAGTCGCTCTGACATTGTCCCCCATGATGGGTTCGAAGTTGTTGCGTGAGGGCGGTACAGAACGCGGCTTCGCTGGAGTAGTCAACCGCCGCTTCGATGCAGTCCGTAATCTGTATGTGCGGTTGCTCTCCGGAACATTGCGCTATCGTCCGGTGGTTCTCACCCTTTGGGTGATCATTGCTTTATTGATGATTCCGTTTTACATGTTTTCTCAGCACGAGCTGGCTCCCTCGGAAGATCAAGGTGTCGTGTTCGGAGTTATCCAGTCCTCGGCTAACTCGACTCTTGATCAGACCAACCTGTTTACGCAGGAAGTCTACAACGTCTACCACTCGTTTCCCGAGAGTGACAGTATTTTCCAAATTACCAACCCAAGCGGTGGCTTTGGGGGCATGGTCACCAAGCCCTGGAGCCAACGAAAGAAAACCACGCAACAACTACTCGTGGAATCCGCTGGACAGTTATCTAAAATCGCTGGAGTTCGCGTTATTCCATTAACACCTCCACCACTTCCGGGCGGCGGCAATTTCCCGGTTGATTTCGTTATCGTGTCGGCCGCCGAACCGGAGCAAATCACCCAGCTAGCCGAGCAAATCGTGCAGAAGGCAATGAAGAGCGGCATGTTCATTTTTGCCGATACGGACGTGAAGTTCGACCAGCCGCAAAGTGAAGTCGTCTTTGATCGCGACAAACTTCGTTCTCAAGGTGTGGATCTGAGCGAAGCAGGCGCTGACCTCTCAACCATGCTGGGCGGGAACTACATCAACCGGTTCAGCATTCAGGGACGCAGCTACAAAGTGATTCCGCAGGTCAAGCGTGCAGAACGGTTGAATGCCGATCAACTCTCGCAAATTTACGTTAAGGGCTCTGCTGATAAGCTTGTGCCCCTCTCGACCTTTGCCAGTCTAAAAACTACGACCGAGCCGAGATCGTTAAACAAATTTCAGCAGCTGAATGCAGTGCGTATTCAAGGTGTAATTCCACCGAATGTTCCCCTTGATAAGGCTCTAACTTTTCTAGAGGATACAGCTAAGCAAACCCTCCCCCAGGGATTCACCGTGGACTACGCTGGTGAATCACGCCAGCTTCGTGTGGAAGGCAGCAAATTCCTTGGTACGTTTGCGTTGTCGGCCATTTTGATTTATCTCGTGCTCGCGGCGCAGTTCGAGAGCTTCCGTGATCCATTCATCATTCTGGCTGGCTCCGTTCCTTTGGCCATTTCGGGTGCGCTGGCGTTCTCGTTCCTCGGCCTCACAACGCTAAATATTTACAGCGAGGTCGGACTTATTACACTAGTCGGTCTGATTTCGAAAAACGGAATTTTGATCGTAGAGTTTGCTAATCACTTGCAGGAAACTGGCAAGACTAAACTCGAAGCGATAATCGGCGCCGCCGGCACACGGCTTCGCCCGATCCTTATGACTACCGCTGCTACAGTGTTCGGGCATTTCCCTCTCGTGTTCGCCACGGGACCCGGAGCAGGAGCTCGTAACAGCATCGGTATCATGCTGGTCAGCGGCATGATCATTGGAACGGCGTTCACGCTATTTGTGGTGCCTTCCATTTATATGTTGGTGGCCAAAACCCATACTGCGCTTCATGATGAACCAGAAGCCGAACCGACGTTCGATCAGGAGCCGGTAGAAGCATTGTCTTGAGTTGATTGCGCAGAATTCAGCGGCAGCGCCATTACGGCACTGCCGCTTTTTTTGCTCACGAAATCATTGGGCCGGAGCAGTAGAAACAGTTTTTCGTCTTTCAAAAAGTTGCGGGCCCTTTTCATCAATAATTTTGTACTCGCTGGGTACGGCAAACATTGACCGGTCGGGTTCCGCTGTATTTACGTTGGTAAATTGCGTCTTCAATTCACCCGCCCAAGGATCATTGTGTTTCGTCATAACAGTAGCTTTCAGTTCCGGTGAATACCAGGTTTCCGAGGTGACGAGAATGGGCTGCTCATTTCCCATATTCCCACTGGGGATGGTGGTGGTCATCCGTGTGCCAGTGGCATGAATGCCGCCGATATCCTGATCCCCGAGATTTTCCGTAGCTGGAGGGGCTTCACCTGAATCTTGTCCAATTTTTTTGTAGAACATCACATTCGATGCTCCCCCTTCCGTCGCATATGCTACGCCTCCGGCAACTCCTTTGCTTTTTGTAATAAACCCTGCCCGCTGCGTTCCGGGGCCACTGCCGAATGCCGAAATCGAAGAGGGCGCAATAGGCATTTTGTGCGCAATCTTCTCATCGGTGTTCAAAATATATCGAAAGCCCGCGACCGGGTCAGTAATGGTGATGAGCTTGGTTACGGATTTCTGTGGGACAGCTCCGAGCAGGTTCATATCCGCTTCCCGCCGGGTGCGTCCCATGCTGTCGCGGCAAATCGAGGAATCCTCGGAGGTATGAATGCGATTACCATCGGCAAAAACCTGGGTGTGCTCTGTTGCAACCGTGGCGCAGAAAGGAGAGCCTTTTACCGCATCGGTCTCCAGGTTATCGGCGAGTCGAAAGCCGACAGCGCTAACTTTCGATTCCATGGCGGCTCCTCCCAGTGGAGCAGCAATTTGAACAGGTAAGGCCATATCTGGTGTTTGAGCGGCCACGGTTGCAGCTAATATGGCAATCCAGATGAGAGTGAGAGCTTTCATATTCCAATGCATAGATTTATTTCCTCCAATAGAATTTCCTTATTCCACTACACGAATGCCACGCGCAATTCCATCAGCGCCGATTAGGACGTCCGCGACGACTGTGCTGTTGTTTGTTCCAGAAGCCGGCGTGCTGCCATCGTCTGCCACAGAAATAGGCAAACGCATACGAATAACGTCCATCGGTCCGTCACAACTAAGCTGATCGCAGTACATCAACCCTTGGAATCCAGCAGGAAGCGAGTTGGTCATCATCTCTTCCGCGCCCGCTTTCTTATGTCCGGTCGGGTGCGAAGCCGGGAATTTTCTTCTGATTTGATTGCGTTCTTCAACCACGGCAGGCGTAACGTTATCCGCAGAAGTTGCTTGCCGCACTGTCGCGGGCTGCTTTGCCTGGATTTCAGAGGGTCTGCTAGGTATTTTCTTTGCTACGAACAGCAGAGCTACAGCCAACACAGCCGCAATCGCTCCGCGCCACACAGCAATTGCGAGTCGCCCCGTTCGTTTTGGAACCGAAGTTGGACGCATCGCATCCGTCGGCCGCTTAACGCTCTGCCGGTAATTGGCAAGAACTGCGGAGTCTAGCGATAGCGAGACCTGCGGCACTGAGTCGCGAATCAAGCGCAGACGTCCACCGAGTTCTCTTTGAGCTTCGACAAACCGGCTGCAATCAGCGCATACAAGTATGTGTGCAGCCACTTCGGAGGAGTGGCTCAGGTTGTTGACGTCCACTTGAGAAGGATCATCCTCAAAATAGGAATACAGAAGCGCGTCGCAGTTCATATAGGACATCTCTCCGTGTTAGAGCCCGGAAACACAGTTAGTGGCTTCCCCAGCAGTTTCAGCTTGTGCGCGAGCAGGGCATGTGCACGATTCAAACGCGACCTGATGGTGCCTACGGCACAGTCCAGGCGGCAAGCTGCTTCTGCATAAGAGAGCTCACATAAATCGCAGAGAACAACTACTTGACGATAGTGCTCAGGAAGCGACGCGATTGCCGCGCGCACGCTTCCTATAAGTTCGCCTCGTATCAGTTGCTCAGGCAAAATCTCCGACCCGGATACCAGGTTTTGAGATGCTGCTTCTTCCACCGATTGATCGTTAGGAAGAGGCTGATAAGGGCGCTCGCGACGTTCCATACGCTTGACGAAGTTGCGTGCGATGCCAAAAGCAAAAGCTCCCACATCACCTTCTCTCTCCTGATAGCGTCCGCCATCTTTTATTAGCGCAATAAAAACTTCCTGCGTGATCTCCTCCGCTGCGGACTTCGAGTTCGTCATGTAGAAGGCATATCGGAAAATTCCGCCCTTAAGTTTTTCGTAGAGCATGCAAAATGCATTTTCATCGCCCAGAAGCGAGATTCGCAGGAGTTCCGCATCCGATTGATTTTCGTACTTATCCATGCTTATCTGTTGCTTATCGTTGGTCACAGCAGATTGGACGTTTTGAGCCTTCACTATGTCTTCACAGCAGACAAGTGAATAGTTCCAGAGATTTTCCACATATTTGGCGGGATATGATTTCAAATCACGGAATGGTGACGCCACAAGAGGAAAGATACTCTTAATCGTGCGTGCGCAATGATTAAGGTTTTGAACATGTGATTCCTCCTGCCTGGAGGATCACCTTGAGTTGTGTGACGAGGAGCAAAGAGCTTCCAATTTGAGGGATGAACTAGACTGTTTGTGCCATTATCTTTCCCTTCTCATCTTTTCCCACATACGCCCAGGGCACTTTCGGATCGTGCGTGAACATCGTCAGCCATTTTCCGGGCAGAGCTTGTGAATAATATTGCTTTCTGCTTTCTATGGTTTCCAGCGGATAAAGATCGAATGCCATTCCCCAGGTGATATCGATATGGGCGCTCGTCGGAATTAGATCTGAGATATAACATGCCGTTTGACCGCCGCTGTTTATAATTACCGCCTGCATATCTCTTGTATGCCCGGGGAAAACTTTGACCGAAATGCCAGGAACAATTTCCTGATCACCCTTCAATAACTTCATCTGCCCGCTTTCGACCAATGGATCGTAATTTTCCGAGTAATAGCTGGGCGCGTCCCGTTGAAGTTCGTGCGCATGCTTCCATTCACCTTCTTGAACGTAATACTTCGCATTCGGGAAAGTCGCAACGAATTCGTTACCGTGGCGCACCGTGTTCCAACCGCAGTGATCGAAATGCAAATGCGAGTTGATGACTATGTCGATATCCTCGGGCGCAACCCCGATTGCATTCAGGTTATTTAGCAGCTCCGCAGGCTGGCCGAAGATTTTGGCCATGCGTTCCGGAAGTTTATTACCGATACCAGTTTCGATCAGCACCGTTTGCGTGCCGGTACGCACGACTACAGAATTCAGTCCTGTGGGGACGAGATTTTTCTCATCAACCTGCACCCTCTTTTCCCACAACAGTTTGGGAATAACTCCAAAGAATGCGCCGCCATCCAAATGGTAGATCCCATCGGAAACAGCAATTAGTTCGTAACTACCAATATTTATGCGTCGCATGGGCTACATCCTTAAAAACAATGTGGAATCATTAATGTAGCAAGTTTGTACAAAAAAATAGGGAGACAGGTATCTCCGTCTCCCTATGCGATCTTGAAATTTGTACTCAATGCCTCATTAAGCGGCCTGGGTAGCGCTTTTTGGCGACTTGCCTTCCAGCGTTTTCCCGCTTCCAACATTCACTTTAATCTGCTTGGGTTTGGCCTCCGCTTTTTTGGCCAGCTTAATATTCAGAATACCCTTTTCGTAGTTGGCCTGCACCTGTTCCGCATCGACAGTTGTAGGAAGTGTGAAAGAGCGGGTAAAGCTTCCATACTGCCGCTCAACCCTGCGGAAATTTTCTTCTTTCTCTTCCTTTTCAAACTTACGCTCACCATGGACGGTCAAGGTGTTGTTTTCAATACGGACATCGATATCTTTTTCGTCAATGCCAGGGACTTCGATTTTCAGCGTGATATTGTGTTCATCTTCATAGACGTCAACTGGTGGGGCAAAACTGGTATTGGTCAGAGCTTCGTTTCCACCTTCCGATCCATACGAGTCGCGAAATAGGCGGTTCATGCGGTCTTGCAGGGTGGAAAATTCACGGAACGGATCCCAACGTGTGATAACTGTCATGACAAAATTCTCCTTCTGTCTGTTATTCCGAAAATTATGCGAGTTGCGCGGTTTCTGCTTCAACGCATCTCATTAGTACAAACACATCATAAAATGTGAGCGTATTATTGTCAATAATTTAATTACTTTATTTTTCATCAACTTGCGTGCAACACAAAGCATTTCAAATAGGTTGTTTCTGGCACTCCTACAAGCATCGGATGGTCCTTCGCCTGAATGCGGTTTTCTAATAAACGAAGATTCCTGTGGGTATCGAGAGCGGCTTCAGCCACTACCGCCAGGAATTCCTGCTGACTAACATGATAGGAACATGAGCAGGTGACCAGAATTCCGCCCGGACGCAGCATCTTTAAGGCGCGTAAATTGAGCTCTTTGTAGCCTCGCAAAGCGGTTTCGAGAGTTCGTTTGCTTTTCGCAAATGCTGGGGGATCGAGCACGATGGTGTCGTAGAGCCGCCCTGAGCTGGAATAATCTCTTAATAAATCGAAGGCGTTGGCTTCGATCCATTCAATCTCTTGGCCGTTCAGCGCTGCATTTCTCTCCGCCATTTCCAGTGCTGGACGCGAGCTATCGACTCCCGTGACCTTGGAGCAGGTCTTCGCGAGATGCAGAGCGAATCCTCCGTGGTAAGAGAAGACGTCCAAAGCCTCGCCTGTTGCGAATCTAGCCGCGGCAGCGTAGTTTTCACGCTGATCGAGGAATGCGCCCGTCTTCTGGCCCTCTAGAGCTTCGTAGTGAAACTGAACGCCGTTCATAGTGATGATGGTCGAAGTCTTGTCACCTTGGACGACGCCGGATGTGCGTGCGGGTAGCTGCTCCAGGTCGCGAACTCTGGAATCAATTCTCTCCGTAATAGAGGCGGGCTTGAATATCTCGTTCAGCTCAGAAACAACAGCTTGGCGAACTGGCTCTGCGTCCATTGCCTGCGTGAGTACTTGCAGGGAGATTATGTCGTTATATCGGTCAACAATGAGACCGGGCAGAAAATCTGCTTCGCTGAAGACAATTCTGTAAGCATCAGTATCATTCACCAGTCTCTCGCGGTATTTGACAGCTTGCTGAATCCGTTGCCGGATGAGTGCTGGCAAGTCAAGGACGGGATCAGGCGAGATCATCCGAATGGCAATTTGCGAGGAGCTGCTGTAAAGAGCTGTTCCTAAAGACTTGCTGCGTTCGTCCGTGACACTCACCAGAGCGCCTGGATTGCTGCCATCAGCAGAGACTACATCGGACCGATAGACCCAGACATGGCCCTCTTTAAGACGGGTTATGCCACGACGAGAAATTTTGACTGTGAGTAAATTCGAAGAAGGGGGCATGCTCTGATCTTAATGCCTGATTGCGGCGGTTTATTACAATTGCGACACCGAGCTGTTCAATTTGGGTGGTTCGCGGGTAGTGTCCTAATTTGAACTTCTCAAGCGCTGAGGCTTGCATGAATCGTGCTTCGTACCCACTCCGAAACCGTTTGCTTGTTGGCCTTCGCCGCTGCTTCGATCCCCTTGCTATCCTCGACGGTAAAGCGAACCTGGATTACTCGCCCCATCGCTTCGCCCTTCGGGAGTTTTGGACGACCCATTTTAGCTTTCTTCTGCTGTGCCAAGGCTGCGTATCTCCTGTGCGATAGCGATCTTTACAGCGTCGTGCGCTGATTTAACGGGATGCTGATGCGAAACTGTGACATGGCGGATCGGTTTGTTTGGATCATCCGTTTCATGCGCCCATGCGTAAACCCTGTGGGCCGTCGCATGTCCGATTAAATCGAACTGGCACGCTTTTCACATGCGTAGCCTCAGCACCATTGCTATTATCGCGGTTTGCTTTTCGGTGTTGAGTACGTTTGCCACGTCACTAACTGTAGTACAAAATGTAAAAACTGTCAAGCACTTTTTGTAGTACAATTGCGAGCTATGCGAGTTGCGGTTATTATAATTATCGCCCTCACATCGGTGGTATACGGGCAGAAAGTCAAGCCCCATCCCAACACTGATAAGGGAAACTCCGCTACCGAACATGGCAATCCGCCCAACACGGCTGGTCAAACAGTCATAGTAGTAAATCAGCAGGCACCCCAAGGGCAGCAAGACGATCATTCCGGCAAGGCGGTACGCTACCTCCGTGAATTGCTTGTCCCTGCAAACGCTCCGAATCTCGCTCTCGTCCTCGTCGGAATTGGCGGCATTATCGCTGCCATTTGCAGCCTGAGAAAAATCGACGGGCAGATTGCAGAGATGAAAGACCAGCGCAAGGAGATGGGGAATCAGGTTCGGGCCGCGATCCTGCAAGTCCAAACCATGCAGACTCAGATAACTGAAATGTCTGTCCAGAGCGACATCTTGAGAGGCTCCGTGAAGGCCGCCCGAGACGCTGCCGACGCAGCAAAACAGAGCGCTGACATAGCTGCGAGAATTTCGATTCCTACCCTCAAAATTGAGAAGTTCGGATTCGGCTATACCGGCGCGGCGACCATGGCTGCCATACTTCAGTTTCCAAATGTCGAGATGGTGATTAAAAATTACGGCCGAACGCCTGCATTTCTTAGATCGTGGACGATTGTCTTTACTTGCGAAGCGCTGCCTGACCTCCCTACTTACGGGAATCATCCCGGTTCCGGCATTGTTCTGGAAAAAGAGGTCATCAAGCCCGGTGAATCATACACTTTGCCGCAACTTGATAGATTCAGACGGCAAAATTTTTCCGATGACGACATTCAAGCGATACTCAATCGGGAAAAGGTATTTGTCGCTTATGGTTACGTCTGCTATGGAGACCTGTTTGGAAATCCACTTAAACGACACAAGTTTTGCGAACTGATTCTGAATATCGGGGACAATTGGGCGCAGTGGACTGAGGTGTTTTCCGATCCTCCCTATATTGGCACTGACGACTTCCCGATGAAAAAGACCGGGTATGGGCAGAAAGTTGTAGCTGAGTCAGAGAACAATCCAGAAAAGGCAACTTAGGACACTACCGGTTCGCGGGCCCGCTTGGAGAAATCGCGCAAATCCGCTAAAATAAGTGTTTGCACATTCAGTTCTGGACCTATCTGGAGTAGTCATGGCACAAGTATGTGAAATCTGCGGCAAAGGGCCGCAATTCGGAAATAACATCAGCCACGCCCACAATGTGACTAAGCGGCGCTGGAACGTCAATCTGCGTCCGGTTCACGCCAAGGTGAAGGGCGTTGGCAAGCGCATTCGCGTCTGCACGGGCTGCCTCAAGAGCGGCAAAGTCGTCAAAGCGTAAAGTCTCCCTTAACAACACAGAGAATCCGGTCTTCCGGAGAAGAGTTCTGCACGGGGTGCGTTAAAGGTCATCTTGGACAGCCGAGGGCGGCTGTCCCTACGTGTGCTCATCCAACTTCTAGCCCAACGCGATCACATCAATTTCCACCAAAACGTCTCTTGGCAAACGCGATACTTCCACCGTCGATCTGGCCGGTGGCGCAGAGCTGAAGTACTTGCCGTAGACTTCGTTCATCGCGGTAAACTCGCTCATATTCTTAAGGAATACGGTCGAGCGGACGACCTTGCCTAAGCCACTTCCCGAAGCTTCCAAAATTTCTGACAAGTTTTTCAACACACGATCGGTCTGAACGGCTACATCACCATTGACTACTTGCTGCGTTGCCGGATCGATAGCCACTTGCCCGGAGACAAACACAAATCCGTTGGCTTTAATCGCTTGAGAGTACGGTCCAATCGCCTGTGGTGCATCTTTGGTGGAAACAACTTCTCGCATTCATCCTCCAAATAAAATATGTCTTAGATCTTTTGCAGCCGTTGTACTTCGCGTACTCCGGCAATTTTTCTAACTCCGCTGATAATATTTTCCAGATGCTTGAGGTCTGCGATATCTAGTACCACGTCAACGTTGGCCTGCCCGTTTGAGGTACGCGCTTCGATGTTGCGGATATTGGTTTTCGTATCGCTGATGACAGCCGTGATTTGCTTCAGCATCCCGAAACGATCGTCACAATAGACAGTAAGTTTTACGGGATAAGAAGTCGGCGTTTCTTCGTCGCGTCCCCATTCCACATCTATACGGCGCTCCGGCTCATACATCAAATTAACTACATTCGGGCAATTCAACGAGTGCACCGCGACGCCTTTACCACGTGTTACATAACCAACTACCGACTCACCACGAATTGGATTACAACACTTGGCGCGATACACGAGAAGATCTCCGTGACCCTTTACGCGGATAGCATTGTTGTTATCTCCGCCAAATACACGCCGTACCACACTCGAAAACGTGCCGGAGGTGTCCTGCGTTTCCGCCAATGGCTCGCTGGCTGCCGGAGCCAATTTTGCGAGCACCTGACGAGCCGAATATTTACCATAGCCGATGCCGGCCATTAGATCGTCAGCCTGGCCTAACCCATATTCGGAGGCGGCTCTGCGTAGATCGTCGTCTTTTAATTCTTTAAGCGGAACACGATACTTCCGCGCTTCTTTTTCAATTAGTTTGCGGCCGATTTCTATGGCACGTTCCCGCTGATGGATATTGAGCCAGTGCTTGATCTTATTGCGGGACCGAGAAGACTTCACCACGGATAGCCAGTCGCGGCTGGGCTTGTGCCCCGGCTGAGTAAGAATCTCTACGATATCGCCGCTGTGCAACTTGTGGCGCAGCGGAACCATGCGTCCGTTAACTTTCGCACCGACACAGCTATGTCCTACTTCGGTGTGAACGGAATATGCAAAATCGATCGGCGTCGCATCGCGCGGAAGAACTACCACCTTTCCTTTCGGAGTAAACGTGTAAACCTCTTCGGGATAGAGATCGATTTTTAAAGTTGAAAGAAATTCGCTGGGATCGGAAACATCACGCTGCCAATCGACAACCTGCCTTAACCATGCCAGCCGCTGTTCGTCCTGCGCGGAGACTGGTCCGTCTTTGTATTTCCAATGAGCCGCAATGCCTTCCTCGCACATTTTGTGCATCTCTTCGGTGCGAATCTGAATTTCAAAAGATGTGCCCTGCTCGGTAATGACCGATGTGTGCAGTGATTGATAAAAGTTTGGGCGGGGCATGGCGATGAAATCTTTAATTCGCCCCGGAATGGGCCGCCACACGTTATGCACAATGCCGAGGACGGCATAACAATCTTGCAGCGAATGCGTAATCACACGCATTGCGTATAAGTCGTATACCTGGTCGACGCCGATGTGCTGCCGCTGAAGCTTTTTGTGAATGCTATACAGCCGCTTGATTCGGCTCTCGACCTTTGCAGTAATGCCGGCTTCCTTTAACTTGTCGCTGAGTGTGTGCTCTACTTTAGCGAGAAATTGCTGTCCTTCCTTTCGCCGGGCTTCGACCGCATCGTGCACTTGCTTATAACCGATTGGGTCAAGATAGCGGAATCCCAGGTCTTCCAACTCGCCACGAATTTTGCCCATGCCGAGGCGATGCGCAATGGGGCCGTATATGTCCAGAGTCTCGCGAGCGATCTTTTCCTGACGTTCGGGCGGAAGGTGCTCAAGCGTCCGCATATTATGCAGGCGGTCAGCAAGTTTGATGAGAATGACGCGGATGTCGTCTACCATCGCCAGCATCATCTTGCGTAGATTCTCAGCCTGCTGTTCTTCGCGGGATGCAAAATCGATGGCGCTAATTTTCGTAACGCCCTCAACAATGTGGGCGACTTGTTCGCCAAACTCCTTGCGAATGTCAACGACGGTGACAGAAGTGTCTTCAACGGAATCGTGGAGCAGCCCTGCCGCTACAGCTACAGGATCCATCTTCATCTGAGCCAGAACAAGCGCTACTTCCAAGGGATGTACCAGATAAGGCTCGCCGGAAGCGCGGCTTTGGCCGGCATGATGCATTTGAGAAAACTCATACGCTTTCCGCACCAATTCCAGATCGTCCTGCGGACGATTTTCGCGCATCGTCTGCAGCAGCTCACGGAACTTAGTCACAGTGAGCATGTTAGTCGCGATCTGTTGGCGAAGCGTACCCATATCGAAATTCTAGCCTGTGGGGAATAACGAACAGACAAGAAGCGCAGCGGAGTTCTTGAATCCATTATACCTTCCGGAACTGGCCTCCAGCGCCGACTATGCGGCTTGACTAAAGAGGTTATAGTTACCATGGTCCGAACGGGTGGATTGAAAGGATAGGACCCAGGCATGCCTTCGAAAGCTTTAATTAGCGGAGCTTCTGGACTAATTGGCGCCGCACTTCTGCCGTCACTTCGAGCACATGGATATGCGGTTTCCCGGCTCATCCGGAGTGAGCCGTCTCGGACTGACGAAATTCATTGGGATCCAGCCCATCCTATTGCTCCGGAATCAGTATCGAACTTTGATGCCGTAATTCATCTGGCTGGAGAATCGGTCGTTGCACGTTGGACGAAAGAGAAGAAGGCCCGCATTCGCGATAGCCGCGTTTTGGGGACGCGGCATTTGTCAGAAGCTTTGGCGAAATCTTCCAAGCCGCCGCGCGTATTAATTTCGGCTTCTGCAATCGGCTATTACGGCGATCGCGGCGAGGAAATCTTGCGGGAAGAAAGTGCGTCAGGTACAGGATTTCTTTCGGAAGTCTGCCGCGAGTGGGAAGCCGCAACCCAAGCTGCATCGGGAGCTGGCATTCGAGTAGTGCATATCCGGATCGGATTGGTCTTGGCTCCCACTGGCGGCGCATTACAACCGATGCTGATGCCATTCAAGTTTGGAGTTGGCGGAAAAATAGGCAGCGGCCGTCAGTGGTGGAGCTGGATCCATATAGATGATCTTGTTGGGACGATAATTCACATTCTAGAAAACGACTCGCTGCATGGAGCGGTAAATCTGGTTTCACCGGAACCGGCGCGAAATGCTGTTTTTACGAAATTATTGGCTAGTGTACTTTCGCGTCCCGCAATCTTTTCCATGCCGGCATTCATTGCGCGCCTGGCTTTAGGAGAGATGGCTGATGAAGCTGTGCTAGCAAGCCAGAGGGTGGAACCAGCAAAGCTTTTGGCGCGTGGATATGTGTTTCAACGGCCGGATTTAAAACAATCCCTCGAAAAGATCATCAAAAAAAGACCCTAAACGCTGGCCATTTTCCATAGAGAAAATCGCAAAGCTTAAATTTTTATCCGGCTCATCCGTGAAATCCGCGGCTGATTTATTTTGCCCTTGCCTTTCCAAACTCTTCCACTCTCTCCCGCACACTTAACACGTGTTTTGGAAACTCCAGATGACTTCCCTCTTCGAGTATGGGAATCAGCTTGTCGAACTCTGGGCCGGAGTGTGACCCGGTAATGACAATGCGAATAGGATGAAACAGTTCTTTGCCCTTTGCTCCGGTCTCCGCCTTCACTTCATTCACGATTTTCTTGAATTGCTCAGGCGTCAACTTCTTCTCACAAGCCGATTCATCTTCCAAAATTTTGAAAGTGAATCGGGCAAGTACCGCGTCAGTGTTCGGCCATGCCAACGTCTCTGCATTGTCGGGTGCAGCTAGCGTGGCTTTCGCGTCGTAGTTAAAGATCAGAGAAGCACGTTCCGGAAGCTGATCGAGACGGTCGACTGACGAAATAAGCAGGGCTAGCACCTTGTTGAACCAGGCTTTCGTCGCCGAATCCAGGGACTCCGGCAAAAAGTTCGCCTGCTTGAAATATGACTGTGCTGTAGTAGCCAGGCTATCTACAGGTTGTTGCTTTATGTAGTGCCGGTTCAGCCAGTACAGCTTCTCCATATCAAAAACAGCTGGCGACGGCGTGACTCGCTCCAGCGAAAATTCTTTAACCAACTCTTCGGGTGTAAATATCTCTCGCGTGCCCCCGCTGGGCGCCCATCCTAAAAGCGCTAAATAATTCGCCAGCGCTTCCGGCAGCACTCCCATTTCACGGAAGTTCGCGATCGACGTCGCGCCATGACGCTTCGAGAGCCGCTCGCGGTCGCTTCCAAGAATTGTCGAAAGATGAGCAAACTCGGGCACGGGCCAGTTGAGCGCTTCATACACCGCGACCTGTTTTGGTGTATTCGAGAGATGATCGTCGCCGCGAATCACATGCGTGATCTTCATCAGTGCATCGTCGATCACAACAACATAGTTGTAGACCGGCATTCCGCTCGAACGCAGAATTATAGGATCGCTCACGACTTCATTCGAAAACTCGACTTCGCCATGCACGATGTCCTGAAATCGAATAGGCCGCTCGGGTATACGCAGGCGTATTGCACATAGCTCACCACTCGCGCGCCGCCGCTGTGCTTCATCGGGATTGATCGTTCGGCATTTGCCCGAATAAATGGGCTGGCGGTGTTCCGCCTGGGCGCGTTCTCGGTCTTTTTGCAGCTCTTCTTCGGTGCAGAAACACAGATAAGCCTTTCGTTCCTCGACTAGCCGCTCCGCGTACTCCTTGTAAATATCCAGGCGATCAGATTGCCGGTAGGGAGGATAAAGGCCGCCTACATCCGGGCCTTCGTCCCAGTCAATGCCGAGCCACTTCAGGTCGGCTGTGAGTTGATCTTCGTAGCGGGCTTCGCTGCGCTCGATGTCAGTGTCCTCAATGCGCAGGATCATCGTTCCACCCGTTTTCCGGGCAAAGAGCCAATTAAACAAGGCAGTACGCGCGTTTCCAACATGAAGTTGTCCAGTCGGAGAAGGCGCAAAACGCACACGAACAGTGGATTTTTCAGTCACAGAAAGATGTTAGCAGAAGCGGCGAACGCCGCCGCCAATCTCAAGAAGGGCTACGGAAGCGAAGTGCAGCAGCAATAACTATCCCACCCGGGACTAACCTCCCGAAGGCAGATTCAGACTACTCTCGTCTCCCCGGTGCATCTCTTCCAGCAGCTTGGCCAGCAATTGCTGTTTCTGTTCTGTACTCAATTCGCGCTGCAGTTCCTCGAGTGCGAGCGCTACGATGTGATAATGGTGTGCGCCGGCGAATTTAGGATCAGAAGTTATGTCGAGCCAAAGTCTATGCAAAAGCTCAAGGTCTTGCGCGCGCAGACGCGGAGTATGCGGGCCGAGAGCATATTCACGGACTCTGCCGTTCGGTTCGTGGACTTCGATAATCAGCCTCGGCCTCGGCTCAGGCAGCCGCTCCCATGCATCACCTGTCAGCTTGGCTTGCTCGTCGGTAGTGAGCTTGTTGGAAAGCCCGCAGACAATTCGGCTGGAGTCGAGTCTTTGCGCTGTGACGACAATCCCGTCGAAGACATCTGCCGCTGGCACAACCAGCAATGAAACCGGCTTGCCTTCCTTCTCGGCCAGAGACACGACCTGAGTAAATAAATCCTGTTCGTAATGGTCGAATATCTCATTAGCTTCGTAAACTGTCCGCGCGCTGAAAGAATGCTCGCGTTGATAGAGCCGCGCCGTCATCACGACTACATCCTGCCGGGTTGTGTCAGTGCGTCGGAGGACTTCGCGTAGGTAAGAAAGATTTCTGGGATCTCGCACCGCGACTAAAACATTGCCCGGACGCACTCCCAAGTCGCCACTACCAAGTTCCTGATTTCCATAGACGCGAAATTGCGCCAAGCCTTCCGGCTTGCCTATACGCTCTTTGCGAACACGATGTTCAGAAAAAGTGAAGATCGCAAAAAAGATAGCGCTGAAACTGACTCCCGCAATGGTGGCTTCCGATTTTGTGAACAGATTCACCAATGCGGTAATGAACAGGACAATCGAGATAACGATGAGACCAACTGGAACTTCCTTGCCCAAAATCTTCGGATTTCCAGGGACTCGCCACTCGCGATTGCCGGGTTCTTTGTAGCGCAGCACTACCACCGCCAGTGACATAAGAGCGAAGCTCCAGATCACGCCAAAGGCATACAATCCGGCCAAAATAAATACGTTGCCACGAGTCGCGATAATTGTCAGCAACTGCATGATGACAATCAGATTTACGATGCGATAGCTCGTACCGTAACGCGGATGCGGCTTCTGGAAGGCAGAGGTCAGGACGCCGTCTTCGGCCATGCGGTTAAGCACGCCGTTGGCACCTACAATCGAGGTATTCTGCGCACCCGCAAGAATCAGTACACCTACGAGTACGACAAACGCCCGGAACGCCAGCTTCGCCCAGACCGGGCCGGCGAGGAACATCGCAATACCGCCGATCAGGTTCGCAAAGTATTCCGGCCTGACTTTGTCAGGAATAATCATTACCGCAAAAAACGAAACCAGTGAAGTGAAGAGCAAGCTGTAAACAAAAATGACCAGCCCGGTCTTTTCGAGATTCTTCAGTTTGGGATGTTCGATCTCGCGGTTAACCTGCGCCAGCGTCTCTTCACCGCTCATCGCCAGCACCGAATGGCCGAAGCCGACGAACACAATGATCCAGGTTAAATGACTCAGCCACGAGCCGTATAACCATCCCATCGATTCTTTGGTGAGGGGGACGATGCCGGGATGTAATGGATTAGGCGGCATTTGAATCGGCTTCAGCAATATGGTGACGGTGCACCAAATGATGAGGATCACCACCATCACGGTAGTGACGATCATGATCTGCAGAGCTTTGCTGCTCGATTCGTGGATCCCTTGAGTATTCTTCCACCAAAAATAAATGCAGATCAGAACAGCAAACGAAGCTGCGAAACTGTTCTCGGGAAAGTAATGAAACGGGTGTCCGATATAACGGGCGATGTCTTCGACAAACCCTGCCAAATATTGACCAGCTGATACTGCGCTGATCGGCCCTGTGAGTACGTAATCAAAGAGCAGCGCTGAAACCGAAATTTTGGCGAGCGTGCCACCCATGGCCTCTTTGACCACGCGATATACGCCGCCCCGCACGAACATGCTGCTCGACTCGATATAGAGAGCCCGAACGGCATAGCTGAACAGCATGACCGCCAGAATGAACCAGGGAGCGCTCTTGCCGATGACCTTCTCGGCATCGCCTCCGGCGTAATAAGCCGATGAAGCTAAGTCCGCGAGAACAATAGCCGCAGCGCGCCAAAACGAGATGAACGTCAGCATCACCGTAGTGGCGACGAACACCTTTACGGCTGGTCTGGCATTTTGAATGAAAGTGGCCATAGGTAGCATCCGGGCGGATGCAAACTTAAAAATCTAACACACCGCGGAGGGTAAACGTCCTCATAGGTATATTAAATGATTTTATTGATGCCATTGAGACAAGCTCCGGGGGCTCTTTAGCATTACTCGAAATACAGTAAATGCTGAGTATTACGCTAAATACTTGTCATGCTGAGCGAATTTTTAGCTTTCGCCTTATTCCATTTGGGTTAAAGGACGAAAGAACATCGGCCGTACTTCGTCCCGCGGATCCACGTATTTTGCATCCGCTACGATTCCAACGATTTCATAGCTACTGGAGTATTCCTGATTGAATGTCCCGAAGTGCTTGCCGATGGGATCTTCGTTAGGAAAGAACTTCTTCACGAAAGACTGATTTACGACTGCGATCAAGCGGGAAGTCGCGGTATCCTGTTCGGTAATCCCCCAGCCGCGAAGCACTGGCCGATGCGAGCCGTTCCTAAAGAGTTCATAGAAAAGCTAAAAATCTGCTTCGTTTTATAAGCTGCACTATAAATCAGAGATTATGAAACAAACTACTATAACAAGTGCGCACAATAAGTTAAGCCGTAATCTCTCGTAGGGCTATGAGCAGCCGCTCCACTTCTTCCGCTGTGTTGTAGTGCGCCAGGCCTATACGCAAAAATCCTCCGTCTTTTTCCACGTCCAACCGCTCGGTCAGATTCAGCGCGTAGTAGTTTCCGTCCCAGGTGAAGATGCCACGGTCTCCCAGCTTTGTCGCCAGCTCAAGTGGCGTTTGGCCTGTTATTCGGACCGCTATGGTCGGACAGCGATGCTCGAACCGCTTTGGGTCGCTGATGCCGTATAGCTTCAATCCCGGGAGTGCCAACAGTCCGCGAATCAGAATGTTCATCAATCCGCGCTCGTGTTCCTGAATGGCTCCAAAAGCAGAGAGCACAGCAGCGCGACGATTCGTTGCTGTGGGATTTACTTGCTGCCCAAGATCGGCAATGTAATCCACACAAGCTGTGATGCCGGCGATACATTCATGATTCAGCGTGCCCCACTCCCATCGATTCGGAACCGCATTCGTGTTGGCGCGAACTTTGTAAGGCTGGAAGCGCGCCAGGTGCTCGCGCTTGCCATAGAGCACACCCATGTGCGGACCGAAGAATTTGTAAGTCGAGCACACCAGGAAATCGCAGTCGAGAGCGCGGACGTCGATTGGTCCGTGGGGCGCATAGTGAACCGCATCAATGTATGCCATTGCTCCCGCGGCATGAGCGAGTCGCACAATTTCTTTGACGTCGTTAATGGTTCCGATGGCATTCGACGCGTATCCGACGGCAACCAGCTTCGTCCGGCTGGTAATCTTACTCGCGAGGTCTTGCATATCGAGCGTGCAATCCGTCTCGTTGATTTCGGCAAAGCGCATAGTCACACCACGTTCTTCGAGAGCCTGCCAAGGAGATACGTTTGCACTGTGATCAAGATGTGTGAGCAGGATTTCATCGCCCGGTCCAAGTTCCCGCCCAATGGCGCGGCTCACCGCAAACGTCAGCGTAGTCATATTCGGACCGAATACAATTTCATCCGAAGCGCAGTTCAGGAAGTCGGCCATTGCTGCTCTGGCTGCGGCAATTAGAGCATCGGTGCTACGGCTGGTCACGTATGCTCCGCAGGTGTTCGCGTTGTTTCGCTTTAAATAATCGGAGATGGCATCGATCACCCGCTGCGGAACCTGCGTGCCGCCGGGGCCATCCAAGAAAATTGCGGGATAGCCGTTAACTATTTGCGTAAGGGAAGGAAACTGCGAACGAACATATTGGATATCGAGTGCAGGAAAAACTTCTTTTTGTATGGTGGCCATGAGTTCTTGAGAATCTTAGTTTGACACGGCGCGAATAAAATCTGCGAGCATTCCGTATGCGGTAGCAATCGGGCCGGGATTGATTTCAGTGATCGCGAGTCCCGGGAACATATCTGTTTCAAAATACACGCAGTTGGAGGTTCCCGCGATCCAGGCCAGCGGATCACTTAGAGGCACTTGCTCAGGGCGAACGCTCGCGTGGATCCCATTCTCGTCACGCTGAGCACGACAGACCAACTTGTAGGGCTTTCCTAAAGCGCGGGCCGCACGAACAGTTTCTCCGCTCAAGCCGCGAATTCCTTCGCGCTGAATGGCATCAAGCGCGATTTTTTCTCCCATCACCACCGTTATCAAGACCGCAACTTTCACTGCCGCATCCCAACCTTCAATATCGTAAGTGGGATCGGTTTCGGCCACACCGATCTTTTGAGCTTTCTTCAATGATTCTTCGAAGCTCATGCCTTCTTCCATTCCACCGAGAATTACGTTGGTTGTAGAGTTGAGAATGCCACGAAATCCCCACAAATGAAGCGCAGGCAAGCTATCGCGGAACATGGAAAAAATCGGTGCTCCATCCATAACCGTTGATTCGAATAGAAAGCTTAATCCCTTGGAATCTGCCAGGGCACGAATCTCTTGATAGGCATGAACAATGGGACCCTTATTCGCAGTGATTGCATGCGAACCGGCTTCAAGTGCGGCACGCAAGTGATCGATCGCAGGCTGTCCATCCTGAATATTAAGCGATGTTGCTTCGAATAAAACGTCAGCTTGAGTTGCACGCAGCCACTCACGGACACTCTGTGGAGTGGACTTCAGCGTTCCCACGGCTTTGTCTTTGAGCAATGCGGAAGGATCGAATCCACCGGCGTTCGCTATCCATCCCATACTCCTAGTCGCAACCCCCGTAATCCGCCATCCGATGTTGCGCTTTTGCAGTTCTGGCGTCTTCTCCTGAAGCAAGCGAACTAGAGCCCGGTTCACGTTGCCGAAGCCGAGCATACACCAAGTTATAGGTCCGAATGGATTTGTCCTTGCGACAATATCAAAAGATGAACAAGGCAATGATCAAAGAGACTGTCCAACTAGCCCATCGTACTGGTGTGCTCCGGTTGGACCTTGTAGATCACACGCACTTCGCCCGGCTGGCCATAGGGATATTTATCCACGCCCAGATATTTTTTTGCCAACTTATCAATACTCTCGTTTGCCCCGTGCTCGGTTATCTCAGCCACGCGACCGCGAATTTCCAGGTAGCGATAAGGGTTTTCGGGATCCACTATTGTCAAGGCTACGCGAGGGTCACGGCGAACGTTCTTGTCCTTTTGCCGGCCCTTGGCGGAATTAAAAATGACGTAATCGCCGTCGAGGTCGACCCACACTGGAGTTACCTGGGGACGACCATCCGGCATGAGCGTGCCTAAATTGGCGAAAGCGCGCTTGCTGAACAGATCACGATACTTGTCTGGAATGACCTGCGACATAGCACCTCCGGAACGAGAACGAAATGTAACCTCAGATAATGATTATAGATGGCAATTAACGATCCGGGGACACATGGTTGAATGAATTGCGGGGCTGAATTGGATGAGGTCTGACGTTCCGCTACATTTAAAGTTGGTTACGCTTCTCAAATATGCCCCATCCATTTTGGCCGTACCATTCGCATTTCCTAAATCCTTGTCAGGCGCGGTTCTCGCCGCAATATGCACAATCAACGAACAATCTCGACGAGATCCTGAGTACAGATTTATAGGGGAAAATGCTTAATTAATGTGCTTTCGATACGCTTCCCATCGATGATTCAACCCTGACCTGCACACAATTCAGTTCACCTGCCTGTGAACCGGCTGCACTCGATTGAAAAGCAACAACATAGACTTCACCATTTTTCGTTGACTCTAAAAATAAAAGGAGTAAAAACAGAATCGTTCTTTGACATCTTCTAAAGTTTTCCCGGTTGGTGCGGCGTCCGGGGCTCAAGCGAAGTCACTCTTCACATTGCGAAATGATGGAGGGAAGGCGAGCGAGGGTCTATAGCAAAGTGCTGGTCGAGGCGAACGAGAAGAACAGTCGAAGGCAGGATAGAGTTCCGAGGCGTTGGTTTGGTTTATCCGGTTGGCGGTAAGCCCGGAGCCCAAGCAACAGATCGCACGTTGCTAACCCGCAAGGGAGTGACGTGATCAGGTCGGCAAGGGTCTAAAGCGAGCTACTGGCCGAGACGAATGATCCCAACACCACCTCGGAGCTCTTAATTTTTGGCCAGATAATCCCCTCTGCTTACCAGTTCCCCCTCAACCGAAAAGTCCAAGTTTCCGATGACGTGTTCACTTCAGGGGACTTGCACGACCTGCAAAGGGCCTGCAGCGAGACTTTTCTTGAGAACACTGTTTGTTGCCGTAGCTCCCGCTACGATATTCGCCTTTATACGATACGTCCCGAAAGGCAGGTCACTGCCAAAGGGAATGTCGAAATCGAGTGTCTGCTTTTTTAGGGTGAAGTGCTCAATTCCGATTGCAGTAGCTCGTCCAGCATCGCTTATCGCTAGTACGACCGTGTTCAAATCGAGGTCCTCGTTGGTTTGATTCGAAACTTTTAGCGATCCTTCGATCCTCTGCCCGTTCACTTTAGGTGGATGACCCCAATCTGCCAATAACGGCTCGACAACGCGCAATTTGAGAGGCTGGATCTTCTGTTGAACCGGCCTGCCACTGTCGGCCATGAGGACGGTGAAACTAAAACTTCCAAACTTACTGGGAGCACCTACTAATGAGCCATCTTCGTTTAGCTGAACTCCGGCAGGCAAATCGCCACTGCTTATCTTCCATCTAACTGGCGTGATGCCACCTTTGGCTTCCAATTGAAAATGATAGAGCTGCCGTAGATAACCCTTCGGCAGAGTAGTAGTGAGAACGACAAGCGGCTCTCCGGTGGCCGCCGCTTGCTGCGCAGGACTCGAAGCCCAGGCCACCACAGAAAAAACGATTGCGAAACCCAGGATCCATCCGTGACGGCTATGCGTTCGTTTCATGTCCGTAGCTGCCATACAAGAGTGCTGAATTGCTAGGAGCGAGACTTAAGCTATTTTAGGCTGGTGACGTTTAATTTTGAAGATTTTTGGGCAGAATCAAAAATATATGGCAGAATAGCGCCCCAGACGGAGGTGAAGATGGAAACCACGTCGGGATTAAAAGGGCATACCGCAATGTTACGGGTGTACTTCACGGATGCGATCCAGTATTGGGAGCACAAGCGGGTTCTCTACAATCTAATTCTCGCAATTATCGTTCTGGTTTATTTTGTGGCTGGGCTTCCAGTATCAAAACTGTCGCTTTCTCTGGAGACAGCCCTTTGGATTTTCATTCTGGCCGTATTAGCCAATGTGGCATACTGCGCTGCTTACATAGCAGATGTGTTCGCACAGATGTCGGCATTCCGGGATCGCTGGCGGGATCACCGGGCGATTCTGTTCGTAGTGGGTCTAATCTTTGCCGGAGTGTTAACCCGTTTCTGGGCAATTGGAATATTCGAGGCTGGGAACCGTTAACGCAGTCCAGCGGACGACTATCGCCTGACGAACTGCGGTGTCCCCGGGCTGCCCTCAGTGTTTGTGCTCTTCTTCACCCGGTTCTTTGCCGGGCTGGGGGGCTACTCCAAAAGATTTTTTCCAATACTCTTGCACTCCGGGCGGTAATTTTTCAATGCGAGAGAGGAACGCCGTGACCTTCCACATTTGTTCTTCCGACAATGCCTTGCCCCATGCCGGCATACCTGAGTAACGAACTCCGGTGCGCACTGCATAAAAAATGTGCCACTCGGGATCGTCCATTGGATCAAGAATGACCTGCGGCGGAGGCGGATAAAAAGATTTTTCCAGCGGACTAGGTTTTTCGTCGAGCGTCCCATGGCAAAGAGCACAGTTCATGGTGTAAATCTTCATCCCATCAATCAGATTTTCATCCGTGGGCGGTATGGGATTGTTGAGATGCGGGGCGTGACGGTCCATGGCGGCATCGAGCGCCGACATCGCGATGTGGGTTTCCATGCGGGGAGGGACCGCGTCGGCATTCGTGGGCATGTATCCGAAGGAGAGAAATGCCAGCCCACCCAGCACAAGAACGAGTAGCGTGACGATGACTCCGAGAACGAAGTTGCGCATGATTCCTCCTATTGCTGAAATCCTGCTATGCCGAATCTTGTTCGCGATTTTCAGTTCTTAGATTTAACTTTAGTACGCTTTCAACTTGCGGGCTTCCCGCACTACGTCGCTTACCTTGGGCAAAAAATATTCTTCCTGCGGCGGTGAAAATGGCACCGGCGTGTCCAGCGCAGTGATGCGAACAATCGGGCCATCGAGATCGTCGAATGCTTCTTCGTTGATGATGGCGGCCAGCTCTCCAGCAATTCCCCCGGTGCGAACGTCTTCATGTAGCAAGATTACTTTATTCGTCTTGCGGACAGTTTGGGCAATGGCTTCCCGGTCAATAGGCGCAAGGGTACGAAGATCGATGATCTCGATATCAATACCTTCTTTGGCGAGAATGTCCGCCGCCTCGGTCGCCACATGGACCATGGCTGCGTAGGTAATGATGCTGAGATCACGGCCTTCGCGAACGGTGCGCGCTTTCCCCAAGGGCACAACGTAATCTTCCGCGGGAACTTCTTCTTTAATACGGCGATAAAGATATTTGTGCTCGAAAAAAATTACCGGATTATTATCGCGAATGGACGCTTTAATCAATCCCTTGGCGTCATAGGCGCTGGCGGGGCAGACCACTTTTAATCCGGGCGTGTGCACGAAATACATTTCGTTGTTCTGCGAATGAAATGGGCCACCATGCACATTGCCCCCTGTCGGGCCACGAAGGACCAGAGGCGCAGGCGGCCCCCACAGGTAGTGAGTTTTCGCAACCATGTTGGTGATCTGATTGAAGGCACAGCCGATGAAGTCCATGAACTGGAACTCGGCAACCGGCCTCATGCCAGTGAGAGACGCGCCAAAGGCCGCACCCACGATCGCAGATTCGGCAATGGGAGTATCGATGACGCGCTCGGGACCGAAGCGGTCGATAAATCCGTCGGTAACTTTGAAAGCGCCCCCATAAATGCCGATGTCTTCGCCGAGACAGAAAACAGTTGGATCCCGCTCCATCTCTTCCCAAATGCCCTGGCGGATGGCTTCAAGATAGGTGAGTTGTGGCATGGCTAATAGATTCTAGTGCATCTTGCGGAATTTCTCAGGAAAGAGACGTTCAATCCCGCTCACTACTTCATTTTCTTGTCGGACGCCAGCGGCGCCAGAGTCGCTTTCGTTACTCTCAGATAGTCTGCTGGCCCGAGAAGAATCTGCGTTCCGCGGATTCCGGCAGAGACTGAGATTTTGTCGAATAATTCAATCGTTTCGTCCGCATATACGGGATAATCTTTTTTGCCGCCGATAGCGGTGACACCGCCCCGAATGTATCCAGTGAGGGCTTGCAACTCTTTCACTGCAGTCAATTGAATTTTGCGATCTCCTGAAGCTACAGCAAGCACTTGGAGATCAAGTTCCGTGTTGCCGGGAATTACCGCCATGCAAATTCCGTTGCAGTCTCCCCTGGCAACCAGCGTTTTGAAAACTTGTTCTGGTGGCATGTTGATTTTGGCAGCTACAACTTCCGCAGCCAGTTCTTCGGGATTAACTTCGTACTCTCGCAACTCGTACAGTATTCCCAATTGATCCAGCAGACGGACGGCGTTGGTCTTGTGAGCCATAGATTATTTTATTTCTTTCCTGACCGCTGATGCCTCGTTGCTTCACTCTCCATGGAGTTCTATAGTTAGACTTGGAGGGTACGATATGCTCCGAATGCTGCTGCACTGGTTGATCACTGCGTTGGCTGTTTGGATTACCTCGCGAGTTGTTGCCGGATTTTATGTGAGTGGAGCTAGTGCGGCACTTATCGCTGCAATCGTGATTGGATTCGTCAATGCGACCCTCGGCCTAATATTGAAGATTCTGACTTTCCCTCTAACACTGCTAACTTTTGGGATTTTCTGGTTCATCATCAACGCGCTCATGATTGAAGTAGCTTCGCTATTCGTGCCGGGCTTTCACGTGACCAGTTTTCTCGCGGCGTTCTGGGGCGGAATCGTGCTTGGGTTGGTGAATATGTTATTGAAATGGTTGATTTTTCCGGCTAGAGAACGAGCGTAGAATCAGGTTTGGGAAGGTCTGGCACCTTAGTAACTTCGAACAAAATTTCGATCGCCATTCTGTATGAGACTCCTTTGAGGCGGTGTGATAAGCTCACCTAAATAAGTTTGTACCGCCAGCAACCCCAGCTGGACAAGTTATTCGGCATCATTTGCATCACAGGTAAAAGGCCCTCGGTATTTAGAACTAGGCTAGTTTGGCGCACGTGCGGCTTTGCAGGCCCAAATTTTGGGTAAACAGCATGTGTAAACCCGGTTAGTAGCGGCCATTTCCGCTACCCCAACACTCCCCGTAGGCATGTAAAAGTTGACGACGAAGCTTTCTGACGAGGCCGTCCCTCATCAGTGTGCCGATTGTGCAGTGCCCGTTATTGTTCTAGGTGGCGGAGTTACGGCTGCCGCGGTCCTGACGCTCTTGGCGCAAGCCAAAATTCCGAGCTACACGATTGCGCCCTTGGGTGACTTCGTCCGAAGGTCTCGCTGGCACCGGGATTTACCGGTGTCCGGGCTTCAGCCCTCGATTGAGAACCTTGCGGCATTTCTTAACCAGCTATCCTTGGAACATGCGGTACTCATGCCATGCTCCGACGATTGGGCGTCAGCAGTTGCTTCATTACCCGGCACCCTGTCGACGCGGTTTCCATCCAGTACGCCATCGGTTGAGACGCTCAACATACTTGTAGACAAGTGGAAGTTTGCGGAAGTACTTGAGCGTGAAGCGATACCGCATCCTCGTACCCGCCTTGTTCATTCTTTTCAAGAGCTATCGAATCTTTCTGATAGTGAATTTCACGGGGCGATTCTTAAGCCGTTGTCTTCCGTTGAATTCGCCCGCAAGTATGGTGTGAAGGGCTTCGTCGTCAATAACCAGGACGAGGCACTCGTTACCATGAGAAAAGCTGACTTTCCTATCATGCTGCAGGAATTCATTCCTGGCCCTCCGGCGGCAGGTTACTTCCTCGATGGGTTTGTAGACCGCACGGGCCGAATTTGCGGACTTCTGGCGAGACAGCGATTGCGAATGAGTCCTCCCAAGTTGGGGAACAGTACGCTCATGGTTACAGTCCCATTGAGCGAAGTTTCGCCGGCTGCTGAATCATTGAAACGTCTGCTTGGGGTATTGGAATATCGTGGGACTTTCAGTGCGGAATTTAAGTTTGATGAAAGGGATGGGCGTTTCAAGTTATTCGAGATTAACGCCCGGCCCTGGTGGTATGTGGAATTCGCCGCAAATTGCGGAGTCGATGTTTGCTCGATGGCCTATCGCGATGCTCTCGGAATGCCGCTCGAAGCAACTCAGCAATACGAAGTAGGCCGCCGTGGCGTCTTTTTCGTGCACGATCTCCGTGCCTGGAAAGAACAGCGCCCTAGTGGCGTGAGCTTGTGGGCGTGGATTCAACCCTGGTTCGGAGCTGATTCCACCCCGTTTCATTGGAACGATCCAGCGCCTGCCATTGCATATGCGCGAAAGATAATTCATGAAAACAAACTTAAGCGCGCTCGCGAGAAAAACGAAGAACTGCAACATCGTACAACTTCTGCTCCAGTTAAATTTAAGCCGACCTTCTAATACAACAGGGAGTCCCATTTAGGTTACTCCAGATTACCGGCGCGTCTTTTTCAGTTGACTGGCGATCTCGAAGAAGGCAGACTCAAACGTAACAGCCCCCACGAAATTTTATAGTTTTGGAGCAGTTGATGAATCACTTTGCCGCGTCGTTGATCGTACAGGTTTGCCTTGCACTCGGGTTAGCGGGATTGTTCTGGCCAGAAAAACTTCTGCCCGTATTCGACGTACTGATGTTTCCGTGGGCCTCTAGTTACCGCACGGTCCGCATTCATAGCATCGCAGCGATTGCGGTTTCCGTGCTGTTATTTGCTACCCTATTCGGTCGCTCATAATCCTAATCTGGCTTTGGGAATTGGATGACTACGGATTAGGTCCGTCTTTCTTGTGTTTTTTAAACATGGCGCGGCTAATGTCAGGCCAAAATTCATCTACCAAGCCGCCTAAACTGCCATACATGAGGGCTATTGCGCTTCTGCTCAAAGTGAGCGTTGCACCCCGATCGCTTTGTGGGTAATAAATGTTGGAGAGGCCGCCACTCGTGAATGCCCCCAAAAAGTTCGAGAAGCTGAATGAACGGCCGCCTGCATCAGTATGACAAACAAATTCCTGCACGACCGCATAACCCATTCGATGTTTGATGCTGCCTGAGCCGCTGCGAAAATAACGCGGATCTTCCTTCAGCAATACGGGATAGAAATAATTGCTCCAAAACCCGCTGGAAACCTCATCGGCAAATGCCGCTCCATAACGTTTGCCATAACCGCCAGCGCCCTGACCGTATCCAGGAAACTCGTCTTCCGCTTGACTGATTCCCGCCTGAAACCCAACCAATCCGAACTCAACCGGGTCAAAAGCAGCTTTGGTAAACAGATGGAATTTTCCAGACGGCGTAAGGGGTGGGGCATCGTGGCGGCTGGTAACTCCAAATTGCGGGAGCATTCCCAGTATTCGCTGTGACTGTTCTTGCTTCTCAATTTCTTTTTCTTGTTCCGATTTCTGTGCTGGCCCGGGCGGCGGGCTATTCGGCGAAGCAACTGGCTTGGGCTCCTGGCCAAAACCGGTTAGTGCAAGAAATGATTCCAGCGCAAAAAGTAAGACAAGCCGTTTAACTAACTTCATTGAATAGATACTCTCCGGAATTCAGCTACACACCAATCTACGGTAGCATCAGGTCACCACATCGAGTTGGGTTTTACACTTCTTTACAGGCTGCTCCGAGAAACAGAACGACATTACGGCACTAATGCTTGTTGCCTGACTTCGTCCACTTTCTTGGCCATTACGTACTTCAGCTCTTCAATACCTTTGCCCGTCACTGCCGAGACCGGAAACAACTCGAGTCCACGCTTCTTGCAATATCTTTTCAATTTCGCCAGCTTATCTTTGTTCGCTGCGTCAATCTTTGATGCCACCATGATCATTGGTTTTTCTTCCAGCTTTGCGCCAAAACTCTCCAGCTCGCCGTTGATGACTTCCACGTCTTTTACGGGATCAGGTTGTACGCTGGTATCGGATACATCCACCAAATGCACCAGCAATCTCGTGCGCTCTATGTGACGCAAAAATTGTGTACCCAATCCCGCGCCCGTATGCGCGCCTTCGATGAGTCCGGGAATATCAGCGACAACAAAGCTTCTTTCCTCACGCGCTTCTCCGACTGAGACTACTCCCAGGTTAGGTTGCAATGTTGTAAATGGATAGTCCGCAATCTTTGGCCGCGCGGCCGAAATACGTGAGATCAGCGTCGATTTACCAACATTCGGGTATCCGATTAAAGCGACATCGGCGAGCAGCTTGAGTTCAAGCCGGAATGCTCGTTCTTCGCCAGGGCGCCCGTCATCGTGTTCGCGTGGTGCTTGATGGGTGGATGTTGCAAAGCGCGCGTTGCCGCGGCCACCACGGCCCCCTTTGGCAATGATGATGCGATCATCCGGGCGTGAGAAATCATAAACTTTTTGTCCAGTTTCAGCGTCGTAGACAATGGTTCCGACTGGAACTTTGAGAACTATGTCTTCTCCTTGTTTCCCAGTGCAGTTCGAACCCATGCCATGTTGCCCGCGCTGAGCTTTGTATTCAGGATTGAAGCGGAAGTGCACCAGAGTGTTGTGGCGTTCGCTGGATTCCATAATCACGTCGCCGCCATCGCCACCGTCTCCGCCCGATGGACCACCACGCGGTTCATAGGCTTCCCGGCGAAAAGCGACACAGCCGTTTCCGCCATCTCCTGCCTTGATTCGAATTGTTGCTTCATCAATAAACATAAAACCAAACATGAAAACCGTCGTTGGTAATTCGTCGTAGGTCGTTATCCAAAACAAAAAGCCTCAGCCCGAAGGCGAGGCTCCTAGCCGCTTAAACTTCATCTGCGACCGTTACATGACCCGTGCAGCTTGTGGTGCAGGCGCCCTCGCCCGCGTGCTTTGCGCCTACTTTGCTCCAATCGGCTCGACTGTCACGAATTTGCCCATGCTGCCGCGATCCAGAAACTTGATGCGTCCCGAGACCTTGGCGAAGAGCGTGTCGTCCTTGCCGCGGCCAACATTCAGTCCTGGCTTTACCGGTGTTCCTCGCTGCCGCACAATAATCGTGCCGCCTGGAACGAGCTGCCCGCCAAATGCCTTAACGCCTAACCGCTGCGCGTTTGAATCGCGCCCGTTTCGTGATGTTCCCTGACCTTTTTTATGTGCCATAAAGTTCTCTCAATCTTTGCAAATATTTCTTATCCAACGTCGTTCACACCGCAGCCACTAAACCCATCTTTGTCATCCCGAGTGAATAATCGTTTGCTTGCAAACAATTATTCAAACCGAGGGACCTGCTTCTTTTACTTCTTCTTTTTCGGAGCAGCCTTCTTTGCAACTGTCTTTTTCGCGACGGCTTTCTTCTTGGCTGGCGCTTTAGAGGACTTAGCCTTGACCGTCGGTTCAGCTTCTACGTGAGCCGCCTTTACTGGTTTGGGCTCTTTTTTCGGAAGCTCTGGAGCCTTGAAGCTCTGCCCATCGTAAGCAATCTCAGTAATGCGCACTGCTGTGAACCCCTGCCGATGTCCACGCAGCTTCTTGTACTGCTTCTTACGCTTGTAATGAAAAACAAGGATTTTCTTCGCGCGTCCTTGCTCAACCACTTGTCCAACGACGCGGGCGCCTGACGACGGCACGCCAATTTGTCCATTACCAGCGGAAACGGCCAAGATGTCACTAAACTCAACATTTCCGTTCTCGTCGCTCTGATTTTCCAGGCGAACCACATCTCCGGGCGCCACACGGTACTGCTTTCCACCGGCGCGGATGACCGCGTACATACGTAAGCCTCCGTCAAAACCCAGCGTGATCGCGCGCCTGCGCGATTCATGGATTTTGATCAAATTTATCGCTTGCTACTGAACCGCGTCGGCGCTTTGGGCAACGATTGCGGACGACTCCAGAACGGAGCCGCGAGTACAGGCAAACCTAACCATTCTATCGTGCGTAAAGGAGAAGCGTCAAACCAAAGCTGAAAGGGGACAGGAAATACAGAGTCTGTTTCTAATACATTTTCGTGGTAGAGCGGCGCTTCAGCGCCGCGTTATGGCATCCACGTTCGCAACGCGGCCCTGAAGGGCCGCTCGTCCAATGGAATAATGCAGCCCTCACAATTCGTTCTCGATTACGAATCGTTCTCTGTCGTTTCTCTTTTGGGGAGCCTATTTCTATTGCCTACGCTGAATACGTCCTGAAGTGGCAAAGAACCCGATCCTTTGGTTATGTAAGGCATCCCGTTATACAGCTTACCAATCCTCTACTCAGGCAATCCGAGCCGCCGCATCAGATTCGCATACCGTGGATCCGACCGCAAAGAATCAAATGCGGGATAGCGGATTCCGATAATGAGTTCAATATCTTCCCCGGCTAATGCTTTTTCCAGATATTCAAACGCCTTGTTACGGTCTCCGCTGAGTGCGTAAGCCGCTGCGATCGCAGTCGTCCAATCCCAATCCTGCTTAGCCGACCCAGCGAGCGCGAGCTCACGGTAGCCCTTGGCGTCCGGACTCCACGAACCTGGGATTGGAAAGTATTTCTGCAACTCGCTCACCGCGTTGGCGAAATCACCAATCCCAGCGTACAACTGCGATAATTTGTAATGGGCTGGTTTGAAGTCAGGATCGCGTCCTATGGTCTTTTGGAATTGCGCCAGCGCCTCAGGATAACGGTGGGCTGCCATGAGCGTCGCAGCATAATTGGTATTCACGATGGGAGAAAGTGGGTCGAGCGACAACGCGATGCGGTATTCATCCAGCGCCTGATCAATGCGTTTTTCAGGACAGAGAAAACTGACGGCATAAAAATAGTGCGCGGCGGCGTTGTTGGGATTTAATTCGATTGCCCGCCGAAATTCCGTCTCAGCCTCGTTCCATTTCCAAGACATTGCCAGCGCACCGGCTCTCGCGGTATGTGCCTCAGGAAGAGAGTCGTCCAGTTCGAGCGCTTTGCGGGTAGCCTCGTTCGCTAACGGATGCGCTTGCCGCGACGTTATGCCAGCGCCATAACTGGGAATTACCGTGTAAGCGTCGGCTAGCCCGGTATAAGCGAGAGCGTAATTAGGATCAGCAGCAATCGCCTGTTGAAACAAATCGATGCTCTTCTTCAATCCCTCGGGTGTGCGCCCGTACCAAAGTTGTCGGCCTTCAAGATACAGCCGGTAGGCTTCAGGATTCGTGGTGCCAGCGCGTCCCATCTTCTGTTGTTCGCTGCCGGTCAGACGAATTCGCAGACTGCTGGAAATGTCGCGAGTAATATCGCTTTGCACTTGCGTGATGTCGGCCGGGCTGCGGTCATAATGCGATCCCCAAATCTCGGTGCCATCGGCGGCATTGACCAGATCTGCTTGGACGCCCACATTATCGCCGTGTTGCGTGATTCGTCCCATAAGAAGGGCACCGACCTGAAGTGCCTTTCCAATTTGCTGCGGGTCGTCTTCTTTCCCTTTGAAGCGAAAAACCGTGCTCCGTGCCATGACTTTGAGATCGGGCAGTTGTGAGAGTGTGCCGATCAGGCTCTCGGTCAAGCCGTCGCTGAGGTACTCGTTATTAGGATTAGCAGTCGCATTGACGAAAGGCAATACGGCTATGGAATCAATCTTTCGAGTTTCAGACTTTCCACGCAGAAAATACATCCCTGTTGCAGCAACTGACAGCAGGGCCAAAGCAAGACCGGCCGCGATGTATCGTTTGGAATGATTTGGCGCTCCAGCAGTGGGGATGGAAGACGAACTTGCAGAAACTGCGACGGCGCTGTTTACCCCGGAAGTGCTCGACCAATGTCCGGAGTCTAGATCGCGCTTCAGGCGGGCGAGATCAGTGCGCAGATCGGCTGCATTCTGGTATCGCAGGTTGCGATCCTTCTCCAGAGCCTTCTGAATGATTCGTTCCAATTCCGCCGGCACATCCGGATTTAGCCGCACCGCCGAAACCGGAGGTTCATCCAAAATCGCCTTAAAGATCACCGCCGAACTCTCGCCTCGAAAGGGCAGCGCTGCCGTTGCCATCTCGTACAGCACCACTCCAAAGGAAAACAAATCGCTTCGGGTATCCAACTGCTTCGCCCGCGCCTGCTCCGGCGACATATAGGAGATCGTGCCCACCGTCGATCCCGGACTGGTCAGGTGCTGCTCGTCCATGGTGCGCGTCAAGTGGTCGGACCTGCCTGCCGTGAATGCCTCGACCTTTGCCAGGCCAAAGTCAAGAATCTTGGCGTGCTCGCGCGTCGTAACAAAAATGTTCGCCGGCTTGATGTCGCGATGAACGATTCCCTTGGAGTGCGCCGCATCCAGCGCATCGGAAATCTCAATCGCCAGAGCGAGCAGCGGATTCATGTCGATCGGCTTGCCGGTGATTCGATGCTTGAGAGTCTCGCCTTCCAGATACTCCATGGCAATGAATGCTTGCTCATGGTGATCATCAATTTCGTAGATGGTGCAGATATTGGGATGGTTCAGGGCAGACGCCGACTTGGCTTCCCGCTGAAAGCGAGCAAGTGTTTGCGGATCTTTGGCGACTTCATCGGGCAGAAACTTGAGTGCGACAAAGCGGTCGAGCTTTATATCTTCAGCCTTGTAGACAACTCCCATGCCGCCGCCACCCAGCTTTTCAACAATGCGGTAGTGCGATATGGTTTTGCCGATCATGCAGAGAAGCGCGTTGTAAGTCGCTCCATAGTACGGGCGACGCTCCCGCCCGTCAACGGGAGTACGTTCACCGTTACCCAAGCTGGAACTTTCGAAAACTGCTCATGGCGCTCAATACGCTTTCACGAAGAAGTAAATCGTCATCCCTGTCCCGACTAAGACTACGAACCTTCGTATCCACAGTTGTGGTAAGCGTTGCGCATAATGCGCGCTTACATACCCGCCCACAATTCCGCCTATGATCATCGGAATCCCCTGCTTCCAGTAAACCGCTCGTGCAACGATGAATGCCACCACAGCCACACCGTTTATTACGAATCCCATTATGCTTTTAAGAGCGTTCATGCCATGGATATCGGTCATGCCGAGCATCGCAAGCATGGCAAGCATGACAATTCCCATGCCTCCGCCGAAATAGCCTCCATATACCGCCACCGCAAATTGAAAAATCGTTGCTCCAGTAAGGGCAGCAGCAGTCGTGTCGTGACCGATGCTTGAGGCTCGTCCGGCAGAAAGCCTTTTGCCGAAGGCAAACAAGAGAGTCGCACCAAGCGTCAACCAAGGCAGCACTTGCAAAAACGTGTGGGCTGGAGTTTTTAAGAGCAGGTAAGCACCAGCAAGACCGCCGATAAAACTTGCGGCAAGCAAGGGAATAAATACTCGTCGCGGCACATTCAGCCGCTTACGATACGCGCCGCCGCTGGCCGCAGCAGCCGTCCAAAGCGCTATGGTATTGGTAGCGTTCGCTTCTATAGGCGGAACGCGGACGAACAACAGCGCGGGAAATGCGATGAAGCTGCCACCGCCCGCAACGGCATTCAAAGCGCCGCCAATGATTCCAGCGCCGAACAGAAATATAGCTTGAGGTAAGTTCAAGAATAAGGTTTACCACATCCTTATCCTTAACTCAGCCATTTACGAAAACCTTAAGTAGTCTTTTACGAATCGTGTCGTGCGCCATGCCAACTTTTAATGTCCCATACGTCTATCTCTACGCGAATTGCAGGAGTGATTATGCCCATCTCACCAAGAAATCTAACCCTCAGCCTGCCCATCGTGCTGGTTCTATTCTCCGCATCCCTGTCAGCACAAGCCTCCCATAATACGGCGCAAGCGAAACCCTGCACTGACGACCAGCAGAAGCAGTTTGACTTCTGGATCGGAGAATGGGATCTTACGTGGCCTGGAGCAAATGCTGGAGAAGTTGATCATGGGACAAACACCATTCAGCGAGTGATGGATGGATGTGTTGTGCAGGAGAGCTTCTCTGGTGGGGACTCGATGCATCTACGCGGAATGAGCGTCTCGACCTATGTGCCGCAGTCGAATGCCTGGAAGCAGACCTGGGTGGACAATGAAGGCGGCTACCTTGATCTGGTGGGTGGTTATAAAGACGGTCAGATGATCTTGTCTCGCGAGAGCAAAACGCCGGCAGGTACTGCAATCCATATGCGAATGGTTTTCAAAAACATTAGCAAAAATGAGTTTGACTGGAGTTGGGAGAAATCAATTGACGACGGAAAATCATGGCAAGTGGTGTGGCCAATTCATTACAAAAGAAAGTCCTAGCTACTAGAATGAAGGCACCAGTTCGATAGCGTTTATATGGATGCTGTTGTTTTTCTTATCGAGACTTCCGGTCACCTTAACGCTTTTACCATCATATTGTTTAGCGCGATTCTGATCGTCAAGTTTGTACTCCAGATCTCCGGACCGAAGAACATATCCAGCTTGGCTTGACACTATAGTTCCCATAAAAGGTCTGGCTTTTGCTTCTTTTCCTGACTGAGAACCTGATGTGGTAGTCGAGGAGGGGGAAGCATCGGATGGTCTTGTATCCGAGGCTCCACCCTTCGCTTCCGGCGTGGGAAATGTAGGCGGAGTACTGGGAATGGGAGTTGTAGGAGTCTGCGCTGTCGGATCAACTGGTTGGGTCGGCTGCGCTGTTCCTTGCGCCAGCGCTGCTGACGACACAGCCAGCGCGAATAGTAGAACTAATATCTTAGTATGGCCGTTCATTGGTCTCTCCATATACGGCCAGTCGACTCGGCCGAGATATCTCGACCGAGAAGCATTGCAGCGTAAATAATAGAGCGAAGCGACGTCTGAACGATTAAACTACGAACCGTAAGTTCCCGAAGCGCGCTCCTGGGCGTCCTCTGAGAAACTCCGGACTTTATCGGCGATATTGCTGCGAATCTCTTCGCCGCTCGCCGGGGCAAGCAGAATTCCAACTCCTACTCCAATGCCAACCCCGATCAGTACTGCCGCTGCCGTGCTGAGACCCGAATGATCTTCACCGCGAAGCACATCCGCCGCCCGGCTGACCCGTTCCGAAGCTGTTTCGTAAGTATCCTTAGCTCGACCTTTTATGTCTTTAAATTGATCCTTAGCGGTGCCGCGGAAATCCTCCACATTATCCGCCAATCGCTCTCGCATCGAATCCAGCAGATAGAGGCCAGTCCCCAGCAGTACGTTTAAAAGCACGTTTTCTTTTCGCATTTTCATGTATTGATCTCCAGACGAGTGGACTCGCCACTACAAAGATGCTAAAAGCACTGGAAGCGTTGGCGAGGTCCCGAGTGTGATTTTCTCGCACTTGAAAGTAGTTGAAACATCTGGCTACAGATAAAGCTGTAGGCTGGTTTCAATTTGGGGCGGTGAAAAAAATGAGGAACTTGGCCCCTTACCCTCTGGCGATTCGTTCGAGTAGGAACTCAATGCAAATTTAAGTTTCCATTTTGCCCTCGAATAGAATCCAACGATATAAGACAATGTAGCCCCAAACCACATTATTCATTCATTTTATAAAGGCGAGAAGCAGGTGTCCGGCTCTTATGAACCGGACTCCTGCTCGGAAGGGTGGGATATCTGAAGTATCAAAATCTGAAGTGAAGATATCCCGGCACAACGTACTTCAACAATGCCGCAAATACTGTAGGTTTTCGTACTACCATTCCGTAGAAGCCATCCGAATTAGTAAGTAGAAGGTTTTGCGGGAGGATATTTAACCATTAACGTTCGCTACCTACTCAAAACTACGCGCCGAAATGATGAGCTCTGCTTATTTCAATCCTTCGACCAGGTAAAGATCAGCAAGCATGCGGTGATACCCGAAAACATATGCCTTGGCATCGGGGGTCATAAGAATAGGACCGATATTTTCAACTCCCGCAGGATCGGTGGGCATGAGTTCTTTCCACAGAGTTCGTTTTCCGGTTTGGAGATCCAGGTGATACACCCGCGCGGGCAGTTCGCCAGGCTGGTAAATATAGATGGATCGGCCGTCAGAACCCCAGGTAATTGGCTGTTCACCCGGGTTCAGACCGCTTATAAGTCGCGGGTTTCCGCCCGCTACCGGATACAAATACCCATTCTTATCCGCACCAATGCCAGCCACCGACTGAGAATCAGGAGAAATAGCAAAGGCATTACCGTTAACCCCTTCAGGCGAGATCGCTTCACTCTTCCCCGAAGCCATGTCGTAGACGTAGAACCGCATACCTTTGCCCGGCTCATCTCCCGTAAAGAGGATGCGCTTACCGTCAGGAAACCAATGCGCCCAACTGTGATTAATGTTGTTATCCTTGGCTAAGTCTTTAGGTTCGCCCGCGCCTGTAGTCAGCATCTTGAGTTGGGACGGGGAATCCTGCGTCTGCGTTATCGCCCATTTCCCATCGGGCGACAAGGCTACCGCTCCACCTTCTCCGAGCAGTACCGCTGGCGAGCCATCTGTCTTGCGGACATAAACTGCATAGGTCAAGCCACTGGACTTCGAGTAGTCGAGGGCTCCGCCCCCGCCTTCCTCATCGAACAGCAGAGTTTTGCCGTCCGCGGAGAGATCGGCTGGATAGGTATAGTCGAGCCAGGACAACTCGCGTTCCTTGACTTCTCCAGCAGAGATTCCCATCAACTCACGCCGCCACGTAGCCCGTACCAGCAGCACTCGCCCGTCCTTTGCGATATCCAGAAGCATTAGAGCGCCGGGCAGCCGCGCGACAATGCGCTGCTTTCCATCCAGCGAAACCGCATAGAGCGTCCGGTCAGTACCCGATTTGCTGGCAGTGAACCAAACCTCTTTCCCATCAGGAGACCAAGCCAATCCTTGAATCGTGAACCATTGGACGGAGAGGATTTTTTTGTTACCTGCCATGTCGACAATGGCCAGCGAACCGCTATCGTCGCCTTGCTGCGGGTGATCCGCGAAAGCGATCAAATCTCCCTTCGGAGAAACGCGAGGATGTCCGATCCATCCGCCAGTTTGATACAGCGGCTTTCCTATTGGATATTCCAGCCGGTTGCGTCCGCCAAAATCTCGCACGACACAGAGACCACTCCCGTCCGGTGCCCAGTCCGCCCATTGCACTTGCTCCAGCACCTCGCGTGGCGCTCCTCCTGAGAGCGGCGCACGCGACAACGTGCCCATACTGACCCATGCGCCAATTGCCTTGCTGTCGAGCAATACTGCCATCTCCGCCGTGGAGGAAATCGACATGAGCTGCGTCCGGCTTAGACCCATCGAACGCGATTCTGGGGCTTCGGGCCGGGCGGTGAATACATCTACAGGATTCCCTTGCCATGCTGCGCTGTAAAGAATCGTTTGGCCATCAGGTGCAAAGCGCGCGGATCGAATACTCCCGCGCCGAAACGTTAGTTGGCGGTAGAGAGGCGGTGGTGGTAGCTGGTTTGTGAACAGCAGCTTGCCAACATAGAGCCCAGCACCAAGAGCAATTATGGTGCAAACCACGAGCACCGGGAGTAAAGATGTCCCCTTGCGCGAGGAAGAAGGGATGGGAGCAATTGGATTTTTAGCTGCGCTTGAAGAGGACGATAAGGTCGTTGGCTCAGCTGCAACCGAAGTTCGCGACGATTCAATGGACCGCTTTACCCGCTTCAGATCGGCACGCATCTCCGCAGCGGATTGAGAGCGCAAGTCGCGATCTTTTTCTAGCGCTTTACTAATTGTCTCTTCGAGATTGGTCGGAAGATCCGGATTCAGCCGGCCAGCCAAAGTTGGTACCCGATTGAGAATGGCGTCCGTAATCACACCGGATGTTTCTCCACGAAAGGGCATCACCCCTGTCGCCATTTCGTAAAGAACGACGCCAAAAGAAAACAAATCCGTGCGGTTGTCGAGTTCCTTCCCTCGAATCTGCTCCGGCGACATATAAGCCACAGTTCCGACCGCTGCGCCCGGACTTGTCAAGTCAACGCCGGTCACATCCACCTTGGTTTGCGAATCGCCCGAAGAAGACTTCGAAGTCTGGGCAATCTTGGCAAGGCCGAAATCAAGGACCTTGGCATGGCCGCGATCGGTGACGAATATGTTCGCGGGTTTGATGTCGCGATGCACAATTCCCTTGGAGTGCGCAGCCTCCAGAGCATCGGCTACCTCAATGCCGATATTCAAAAGCTGTTCAAGTTCCATGGGACGTCCTTGAATCAAGTGCTTCAGGGTCTGACCAGTGAGGCACTCCATAACGATGAAGAGACGTCCATCGTGCTGGTCGATTTCGTGAATCGTGCAAATATTAGGGTGGTTCAGGGACGAAGCCGCGCGGGCTTCACGGCGGAAACGCTCTAAAGCTTGCGGATCGTTTGCCGCCTCGTCAGGCAGGAACTTGAGAGCCACGAAACGGCCAAGGGTGATGTCTTCGGCTTTGTACACAACTCCCATGCCTCCACCGCCCAACATTTCTACAATGCGGTAATGGGAAATTGTCTGGCCGATCATCATCTGCTAGGAAAACGGGTTGTTAGAATCAACCTAGGGTGCGACAATAGTAGGTTGAAAGCCAAGTTTCGTCAAACAAACTCTTATGGATGTGCCCGCTCGTTCTTTGATCTTCCGTGCTAACCCGCTCTCTTGATCTTTCGCTATAATCTAAGGTTGCTCTCGTCCCGGAAACACCGTAGAGCGCGGAAAAGGATTTATGCCGACTGACATCGTCATGCCCCAAATGGGCGAATCGATTTTTGAAGGAACTATCACCAAATGGCTTAAGAAGCCCGGCGACAAGATTCAGCGTGATGAACCGCTATTCGAAATTTCTACTGATAAAGTCGACGCCGAGATTCCCGCACCCGCATCGGGAGTACTTCAGGATATTAAGGTTGAGGAAGGATCAACGGTACAAGTAAACACGGTTGTAGGAACGATCTCTTCTGACGGGGAAGCAGTTGCCGCTGCGCCAAACACAAAAATGCCCGCGCCAGCTCCGACTGCCGTGGCAATACCTGAAAAGAAAACCGAAGCTGCACCCGCAACTGAGGACGAAGGAGCGCCGGATGAAGAATCCGACCACGCGCGATCTTCACCCCTCGTGCGAAAACTGGCTCGCGAGCACAACGTAAATCTGTCGCAAGTAGCAGGAACCGGACTCGGTGGCCGCATCACAAAACAAGACATTCTGGCTTTCGTAGAAGGCAATAGTGCACAACCAGCTCCTGCTGTTACTTCGGTTTCTACCCCTCTGGTCCCGGTTGTGACGTCATCCGCTCCAGCCCCGGCGAAGTTTTCAACGCCATCCCCTGCAGCGATTCCCGGAGACGTGGTGCCCTTAACGAAAATGCGGAAGATCATTGCCGAGCGCATGATCGAATCGCGACGCACCAGTGCGCATGTGCACTGCATGTTTGAAGTGGACATTACAAGAATCGTCCACTTGCGTAACAAGATGAAGTCAGGCTTCGAGCAGCGTCACGGAGCGCGTCTGACTTTTATGCCATTTTTTGTGCGCGCGGCAATCATCGCGCTACAGCAATTCCCCATCGTGAACGCGTCACTGGAAGGCGACAACATTCGTTATCATCGCAACATCAACGTGGGTATTGCAGTCGCACTCGATTGGGGCTTGATAGTCCCTGTACTTAAAAACGCTGGAGAGTTGAATTTCTTGGGATTACAGCGAGGCATCAGTGATCTCGGTGAGCGTGCCCGGTCGAAGAAGTTGAAGCCCGAAGAGGTGGAGGGATCTACTTTCACTGTCACGAATCCCGGCCAGTTCGGAGCCGTCTTCGGTCTACCGATTATTAACCAGCCGAACTCCGCAATCATGGGCGTGGGTGGGATCACCAAAGCTCCCGTCGTCATCACTGACGAGCAAGGGAACGACTCGATCGCCATTCGATCGCTCGTGCATTTGACCTTGGGCTACGATCATCGCTTAATCGATGGAGCAGTCGCGGATCAATATATGGCACTGGTCAAGAAGATTCTCGAAAATTGGAGCGAAGAGGTCGGATAACGCGTGTTTTTTGCACAAACGAACACTATTTAGCCGCCTTGGCCCATGAAGACGCATTTAAACATTCCACGATCCCATTGACGATCTGGCTTAGCCCATCTTTAAACTTGGCCTCGCCCGTAATCTGCCGGTTGGTGACTGCATCTCCCATTGAAATGGCGGCCTGAATAAACGAAATTGCGGCGGCTTGCTTCTCCCGACCGGAATGGTTGGCGAAGAAATTTTCAATTCCGGTTATGATCGCAGGCAAAAAGGCAATTCCCTGGAGCAATTTGCTGAAGAAATCCATTTCTTCCTCCAAATGTTTATGAAGTGAATTTTAGAATGAGAAACCTGAGAGCTACGGACGCAGAACTAATTACCTGAAGATTGATTCTCTACTTCACTTCCACCATCGGTCATGCATCGCGATCGCCGCGCTAATAGCCATTGTAATCGCTGCATTGACTAGCCGGTCATAGACACTTCGTCGGATGTCATGCCGCTCCAGAGTATTTAGGCGGTCCTCTGCTTGTTTCATTCGGCCGGGCTGATTGTTGCCGATGAGCATATCCATTTTCACTTCCAGCCGCGCAAGTTTTTCCAATACTTTGTGTTGAAAATCGTTATCGGTTACGCGCACAACCAGCGGCTGCTTGCCGGCGCTGCGGCCTTCTTCCCCTGCATACGTCGTCATCATAATAACGGGTAATCAATGTGTAGAGCCGCCGAGTACCTGGAGTACCGAGGCGGATTTGAAGAGTCATACTGCTGCAGAAAATAGGTCTGCACTTTTCCCAAGCGCGGTAGCGTTATGATTTGCGTCGCAAAGCGCCCGACCAGATTCCGATCATTATCAGGCCCCCAACCTGAATCGCTCCACCTGACTTCAAACCCTCCACCTCCGGTCGGAGACATCCCCGCATCCACCGTAATGGTTGTCGAAGTTACAGCGGTTACTTGCGCGGAAGTTAAACTGGGGAGGAAGACTGTTCCCACTTGGGTATTCGTCACAGGAATCAGATCCGGGAATGTGCTGATCTTTGCCGCTTGAAATTCAAATGAGAGAGACTTTGCACCGTCCTGCGCGAATTTGATTTTATAAATACTATGTTCGTTGGCCAAATCTTTGTGATCGATTTCCACCTCGCGCACAATTGCCAGAAAAGCTGCTCCCCGAGACGGCACATTAATTTGAATTCCATCGCCTGGAAAAATATCCGTGGCCGCGTTCGGCAGGAAGTCACTCCAGACATCGTATTCTCCGGTCCAGGCGTCTGTTAGCGAATCTTCCAAAAAAGCGAGAGCTGCATTCTCGCAATCGGCCGCCGTACGGGCTGGTGGTAATTTAATGTGTTTCACTGTTCCATGAATGCCGTTATCGATCCCACGTTGTAGAGCAGCGATACTCGCCGGATTCGTAACTTGTGCCAAGGCACGGCCCAAACCCCGATACTGTACTGCAATCGACTGATTTGCAGCCGGCACATGCGCAGAAAAAAATGTCAGTTCACTTGAAGTTGTATTGCATTCAGCGCCATCGGAAAGAGCGCCCACCAGCCGAGTGACATAATTCTGCCCTGTAAGTGCGCTGTGTACTTCGGTATCCACTGCGTGAATAAAACGCGTGAATGCTACAGAGCAATGAAGATTCGAGGCATTCACCAAGGCATAATTACAGAAATCGATAGCTCCGGTAGCTACACCATCGTAGAGCACCGTTGAAGGCGCGATTTGAGATCCGGGGTTTGCAGGATCAATATCATGAACTTCGAGTACTAAGCGTACATTTGCGCTGACTTCCGCACCACCAATCCCATTCCCCGCTGAATGCATGGATGAATGAAAGATCTGTTGCCGCCGGTATATCTCTTGCGTGTAGATACGTGTCGTAAACACATAGTGATGCCCCGCAATGGTGTTCAAGATAGTGCCTGCGGCAGCGCCATTTACTAGCGCTTGAATGTTGGTGCCCGCGCCATTCGGGGTGATTAGAAATCCCGCCAGACACCCGGTGATGGAAATCCCTCCTGAGTAGAGACCACCAATCACTCCGCCGGAAGCTGCATTGAACAAAATATCGCCGTGTTGCAGTATGGTCGCGCCGCCTAATTCGATTTTCTCCACAAATTGGACAAGTGTCGCGCCATCGCTCCCGGTTCCTCCTGCGATTTGTAGCTTGCCATTGGCGACGCTGACCGCGTTTGCAGGATCAGTTGCTGTCCACCGCCTGAGATCCAGAGCCGATCCCGAATACTCTTCATCGACAAACGTTTGATTGCTCTTTGTGAACGGCTTCTGAGAAAGATAAAAGCGCGTGGTAAGCCCATCACCAACAAAATAGTCTCGAACATAAGCTTGCGGCTCCATCTCACCAATCACAGTGAGGTCGTTGATAACGGTGTTCCCAAGTTGAAGCTGTAACCCTTCGGGCGAGAAGGTGCTATCACTCTCGTTCAATGTGTATACAGTTGCCCCGATGGGAGAAAAAATTAAAGTTCCATTAATGACTCGATAGCTGCTGCGGGCCTCTATGGCAATTTCCGCGGCTTGTTGCGACCATGTTGTCTGCGGATCCGAAACGTACTCCGCCAATATGTCTCCACCCTGTACTGCACTCGTATCAAATAAGCCGGGCATCGCATCCTGGGTCAACTGCCGGAGCGCGTTTCCGGCGCTCCGTTCAACAAAAGGGGAACGTTCTGGGAGCCTTTTTTCGTCGAGAAGTATCTCGTCACTTTGTGCCAGCAAGTTATAGCGATACACGGGACCACGTTCTCCCCATCCGAGGTACTCAAAGACGGGAGGTTGCATCAGGTATCCAGTGAATACGTCCTGACCGTTGGTTCGTCCCAGCATCACGCGGGCCCCGGTCACCGGCACCACAAAGTCCGCTCCATCCGCCACCAGGCTGACGCGTAGCTCAAAAACTTGATTGAGTTTGCGGATTACCTGGGGGCTGCGTGTGCCGTCGACTGCTGTCGTATAGTCACGCGGGCCATTACCGTCTAGATTGTCAATTTGTAGTTTCATGTGAGGAAGAGTTCGCCGCTTGCTGCTGGTATTTAATTGGTTGTTCGTTGTGCAGCGCCGAAAGAAAAAGAAGCTGCCAATTTCATCGATGCTCGATATGGACCGCTCATTAACAGTTGGTTAGAAACTTACATTTACTCTAGCCACAATTAATACAAAGCAGCTAAATTGGCTGGAAAATAACTCCGATAGCAGACGACTACCTGGCCATCATTTTCATCAATGTGGGGCATCGCCTGAAATGCCGCCCGTAGAGCCAGGCACGAAATGGTCTCTGCGATCTCTACAGCTTCTTCGCGCTGGAAGACTTTAGATGCCCTGGTCTGAACCGTTGTTCCTAAATCACGCGGCATTGAAGTATCGACCGAAGTAGTGGGACTAAGTCGCGGATAGTGAAAGCAAATTCGCCCGCCAGAATCCTCTTCCGCAACAAACAACCCAGACCACTCCTGAAAAAATGCTCCACCTTCACGGTCCACGAAAGCCACTACTTTTTGAATGCCTGCCGCCGTGGGTGGCGCGCCCCCAAGGAGAGGCTGGGCAAGTAATAAGGAGGTTCCCGTTAACTGCGCCACTTGTCCAATATTGAAAGTTACTCGCCGAATATAGTTCGCGTCCTGATTCACATCCGACGCATTGTTCACGTATGCCGCAGCGATGCCGGTTCCTACATATCCAGTTTGTTGCTGGTAATCGGCATCGACTGCGATAAGATCTCCGGCCGAAAAAGAACCCACTGCGCCTGCGCCTACAATAATTTCACTCGCCGTGGACCCAGGCAGCGAAGCGATTGCCGGCAAACAAATACCGCCCGAAGGCTGCGCGCTAGCGTTAGGACTTGAAGCCAGGACGTTCATATGTTCCGAACCTCCCGCCAGAGCCATCTGCAGTTTGCCCCATTCGCGAAAAGCAAATTCAATCCGCACATCCATGGGACCATGGAACTGGCTCGATGGCGCCCGCTTATTGCCAGTCCATAAAGGCTGCGTGCTCGTTCCACAGAATCGCTGGAAGCTGTCAATCCACCCAAGGTCAAGCCAAGGAGACGGGGGTGCATCCAATAAAAACCGCCCATACTTACCGGGATCGAACAAACTTGGCGCCCCAGTTATGCGATTGATTGGCGCAAAGTAAGCTCGTATTCGCCGCGAGGCTGGAACCATGGCGGCTCGAACTGGTAATGTGCTCATGAGTAGTTCACCTCGGAAAAGAAGAACACTTTCAGCGTTGTGCTGCGCTCCAGCCGTACTCCTTCGGTGCCTCGCGGCAGCCCTTCATTTTTTTGTGCCTGGCTACCCGCAATCTTTCCCAGCACTGGCGTCGTCCACAGAATATTCGTACCCAGATCGGCGCTGGGAGCTTGCGAGTAATCTCTTTTAGCGGTTCGGGGAGGCAGGCAAATGCTGATTAATTGCATATCGAGCGTCGTCAATGCTTGCCCGCGATCGACACCGCTCTGTACCGATCCAAACGTGTGATATGAAATTATGCAGTCCATTGCAAGCAGCGCGCGATTTCCCTCTTGCCGCTTTACTACTTCAACCGCCCCCCACTCGACGTAGAAAGCATCCGGTAAAGGTTCCACGGGGATCACCAATTCATTCTCAGCCACAATCAGCCCCGGTCGAGTCGTCCCATTCAGTGTGACGGTACGTTGCGGGTCGAGTGCAACCAACCGTTCCAGCAGCGTCATATAGAAACTGTCTTTGGTAAATTGCATAAGTTAAACTCACCGTAAGAAGCACGCCCTTCATTCCACTCCGACTAAGCGGTACAAATATGCTGCTCCTGCAAAATACTCGGTTGTAATTCCATCAATGTGAAAGAGCTGGCCGTCATACATAACTCCAAGTGCGCTATCAAAAAGATCCTGAGCCGAAGTTACGTTGCGCGCTGCCAACTCGGCAGTGACCGCTGAACCGGATAATAAAAACTCCAGGCGCCGCCTCGGTCCCGAACTCGGCACGACAAGATTCCGGATCACGACTGGTCCAAATAGAACTTCCTCAACTCCCGGATCAACCATCCCCAATTGCGCACTCGGATCATTCGGTAAAGTGATTAGTGGAAACAGCAACGTGATTTGGTCGCCACCCAGAGCCCGCAGCATGGCATCAGCCGCACGTTGCACGGCCGGACCGCTCACACCGGTTTGTGCCTGTGGATCCAACATAATTACCCTACTTTCTGCGCCACATAAGGCGCCAACATTGCCTGTACGGTTTGATCGAGGAGTGTGTTCGAGAAGTAATCCAACCGCATGTTGTTAAGCTGGCCGGTGCGCACGTTCAAAGCTGGAGTGGCTTGCGCATTACGGACAATTTGCGCGCAAGCAAATTTCACAGGATCAGGAATGGTCTCGAGCCCGGCGGTGTAGACAATATCTACCTCACTGAACCAAAGCCCAACGATGTTCAACGGTAAAGTCAGCTCTCCTGTTGCTGAATAGACATCAATCGCATTTGGATCGAGCGCCGTCCATACTCCCGGTAAACCGAACAGCAGTGCGACATCTAGTTGCAGATCGTCGATTGGCCATTCGCCTCTGCGCGGGACGCTGTACCTCCCTCGTGCCGAAATAATCGGCGTTGTCGCTGGTGCAATGACGGCAAGAGGCAGATAAGTAAGCCGGACAGTATTGCGATCCGGTGCGAGCCGGATTCGTTCTTCGTATTGCGAAACTGCCAAAGTTGTACGCCGGCAGTGACTGTCGATTACGGTTGAGGCCGCTGCCACGAGTGCCCCTGGCGTTGTGGCTTCGAGCCCATAAGTTTCGTATTCAGAAGCGGCAAGATAGTTCATAAGAGTTCCAGAAAAAACCCAGCCCTCAGCTCCGGCTCGTTCCGAGCTGAGAACGGGGAACAAGAAACCGAGGACTGAGACTAGTGATCTATTGTTGGGTGTTATCGATTGACCTTCACTTCGTAGTGAGCGTACGAAGCACCTTTGACTACTACCGACCCGAACTTTACGACCACCATCTGCGTAGCCAGGTTTCCCAGAAGTCCTAACTGGAATACTCGCGGATTCGCATCAGTTAGCCAGTGATACTCGATCAGGTCTTCCGTCACGATGTAGCAGGGAAGAACGGCGGTTCCGCTGCCAGGAGTTCCGGTGTAACCCAAAGACCATTCCGGAATCAGAGGGAGATCGCCAGCCTGGGTCGAGAGCATCTTAACGCTCAACCCAGCCGTGATTTCGGTTGTATTGAGAATGACATTGAACTCAGCCTTCATTTCGCGATCAATCAGGTCGAGTAGCACCGGATTGGCGTAGATCGCTGTGGGACGGACTTGAAAGGAAGTATTGGCCACCATTTGCGCCACCACTCCCTTAATTCCATCCACAATGCTGGCCGTGGTCGCAATCGTAGTAGTGTTTCCACCACCTTCGATTTGTCCTACCGCTCCGAAGTACTGCAATGTTGTAGGAGCAGCGAGCGAGGTGTCATTGCCATTCCACAAAGCAACATCATGTGTGCGCAACAGCCCTTCAACCGAATCCGCCAGATCTTTCGCCTGTAGGTAAGCGAATTGACTTTGCTGCGCGCCCACTTCCAGGTCGAATAGGTTGTAGTTGATTTGTGAAACCAGCGCCTTAAGTGGCACGCTGCGCTCCACCCGGGTCGGTGCGCCTACGGTCGCAACAATATTTCGCGGATCGACAAACGCTTGTGTTGCCGTGGGCGCAACAATCGCAGTCTGTTCGAAGAAGCGCGAGGGATGTCCGGTCGCTGGAACCTGTTTGATTCTCTGCCCGAATGCTCCCCTGCGCCTTACGAGATCAAAAATTTCTGTTTGATAGCGATCGACTTCGATCGCGCCCGGTCCCAGAAAATCTGCGGCTGCGTTCAAATCAATAAATTGTGCGTTCATGTTTTCTCCTGAAGTTAAATTTGTCCCAAATAAAAAGGCACGACCGAAGTCATGCCCGTTTAAAATGAATTGTGAAACCTGAAGCCCAGAGCCCGAAGCCTAAAGCCCCGCAGCTGATGCCTGCCGTCTGTAGCCTGGTTCCTGAAGCCCGCTCCTACCCGATCATCCCCGCTCTGGCCATCTCCGCCTTTACAGCAATGCGCTGCTCAATGCTAAGGGCCTGAAGAGTTTTATCCAGTACAGCCGAATCGAGTTTTTCTCCTGGCTCCGCGCTGGTTTTATTCAACAGTGCACTAACCAGAGGCGACAAGGTTTTGCGAGTCATGCGCATTGCCTGTGCCTTCAAATCTCCGTTTGATTTTTCGAGTTCTGCAATACGTGCCTCTAGCTGCTGGGTCTTCCCCGTATCTCCGCCTGCCTCGGCCTCGACTTCTAACGGCCTCTCTTCAACTGCTGCGACAATGAGATCCACTTTCGCATTCAATGCTTCCTGTTGTGCATCAAGCTTTCCAAGAACGCGATCAAGTGCATCCGCCGCGCTGGCTAACTTTTCTGCTGTTGAAACAAGTTGATGTGTTATTTCGTGATCCATTTAATCTCCTTTTCTGGAAGTTGCCGAATCTACCTCATGCCATTTCAATCCACGTATCCCGGTATGCAGCCTTGTCCCTTCGTAAAATTGCCGCGCCAGTAAACGTAACTTTAGTCAGCGTCCACACTTTTGCCTTCATATCAGCAATTCTTGCATCGGCGATCTCGTACGACATTCCTAAACAAGAACCAGGCCGCGTATACTTTCCCGCACTCGCTGAAATAGGCCAATTCTCACTACGCTCGATTTCCCTCACAATTTCCGGGAAATCTTTGGCAAAGAGATATCCGCCGAGTTCAAGTTTCTTTCCCACAATCTCAGCACTTGTAATGACCCCTACTTTTCTCTGCGCATCGTGCCGGTCGAGTGATGGTGAATAATCCAGCGCCATGCCAATCAAAGACGCCAGCGCCGTTTCCGCTGCGTGGCGAGTAAGCACAACCCGATGGCCGCGTGCCCCTGAAGGCGCTTTGTCGGATACGACATCCACCAACGTGAGCACGCCACGAAATGTCTCGCGATTAGGATGACCAGCAAACGCCGGCATTTGAATAGCCATCGACTCCAGTTCGATATTCATCATTGAGTTGTAATCCTGACCTTCTTTTGGATTTAGCTGTTCTTCCCTCGCAACAACCACCCGCATACATACTTGCTGTCATCCTGAGCAAGAAAAGCCTGCCCTGAGCGAAGCCGAGGCGCTCCCTACCTTAACCAAATACTTGGCGCGGCGTCGCTTCTACAATGCCGGCAACCCTCGCATCCGCCTCACTTCATTTACCGTTAACACGCCGTTTTTAATGAGAATGTCCTGAATCTGCGCTTCTTCCATTTCGCTTCCACCCGAATCAACGTCGGTGAAAATAAATTCCAGATCAGACCACCCCAATCTTTTGCAGAGAGCGTCTCGCGTCAGATATTCGGCAAGCAGCCGCGCTGTAGGCACAATCGCCTGCCGGAACGCCTGATCATTCATCTCAGCAGCGGTCGATCGGTTTACATCCCGCTCCAGTCCCAGAGCTTGCGGGGGAAGATCAAAAGCATCAGCAATAATCCGCAACAAAAATTCCTGCCATTGCAATCTCAGATCAGCATCTGTGCCGCCGCCAAATCGCAATACCTCTGGTCTGTTCTCGACCGAGAGAATTGGCACGCGCCCCGTGCCCTCAATCTCGTCTTGCCACCAGCGAATCAATCTTTCATGATGATCCGGGCTCAATCCTTGCAACCAAAGCGCATACTCCACCACCGAGTTCGAAGCTAACCTTCCTGCATAGCGATGAGCGCCGAGAAATGCGTTGATGGATTCGAACGCAACTTCGAGCCGTCCCAATCCGAACGGCGTGTGCGTTCGCGGGTTAAGCCGGATATATATAAGCTCATCATCGTTTAGAACAATGTTTCCGTCTGGTCCGGATTTCCCTGTAACCTGCACATATCGCGCCGAGGCAGGTAGCCCATCCCAGTCAGTCTTCATGCGAATGGTCGCGCCATCCACCGGCCATAAGGTGAGCGGCCGCTCCGCATCGCCGGTCGTATCGACTTCAATGGCTCCAAATCCCCCGACAATTACGTCTTCAAGTACCTGCTCGCATAATGATCGGAAGGAATCGTCGGGATTCGGCGCATCAAAATTGTCGGTAAGAATCTGTATTCGCGTCGCAACATCGGAGGTGGTCGCCGATGCTCGCCCCGGACGCGGCTGTATTCGCCAGCGCATTCCAACTATCCGGTCTTTAATTGTGTTGATCGCCTTACGCGCCACAGGAGTTTCCGCGAAGCGCCGCAGGTTGATCGGTGTTGGTTTGGGGAAAGCGTCTGCCCTCGGCCCGTATGTATTAAGGATGGATGGCATTGCTACCGTCCGCCGTTTACCTTGAGCTCCGTCCGAGGCTAGAGACACGGCGGCAATCCGGCGCATAGCGCCGCGCAACTTCTTTGTAATATTCATAATGTTTGTTTTTCTTAATTAAAAGACGTAGGGACAGCCGCCCTGAATTAAAGAATATGTGGGGACAGCCGCCCTCGGCTGTACGGTCGAGCGAAGCTCGACTACTCTCGATGAAAAATATTATTGCCCCTTATGCAGACGACACGACTCAGCTCGTTTCAACCGAGAACTAGCAACCGACAACTGCAAACTGATCCGTCGCCACCTTCAAGCATCTTCTCTCCAATTAGGAAACGGCCTTCTCGGCGACATCCGGAACGCGGTAATCAACTCCCGCACTATGCACCGGCGGTTCAACAAGGCAAGTGTTAATTTCTCCAGTGCGCTCCAATCGCTTCCATACCACTCCGGCGGAATCTCTCCCGCCGCATTCCAAACCACATCATCTTTCATCTCTTCGATCCGCGCGAGCCACGGTTCAAATGACTCCCATCCACAAACATCGGCATAAACTTCGTTTCGCGCGTACACACCGCGAAGCGGATAGTCTGGAAAAGTCCACTCTCCTGCGTTGAAGCAATACCCCTGATCGATAAACGTGACCGTGTATTTCTTTTCCCGCATCTTTCGCCAGAACGTTGCCTGCCGCCCGTTTGCATTGCCTGTCCACTTATCCATCGCGAGAATTCCCGCAAAAGATTCACGGTTGCGCACCCGCTCCAACATCTCCGTCGGAAGGTAATCAAATACTTGCCCTTCCAGGGGATCTACTACATAGCGCGATCCAAACTGCAATCCCGCCTGGCATGGTACTGTGCTGCCCGCCAATTGAATATTCAACTCGGGAGTATGTTGCACCAGCCACTCTCCCACCTCCACCACTTCCGTTGCCGGTACCGGCAGATCGGCGCCTTCGGCCAGCCGAGTGGCTAACAGCTCATTAGCCAGCACGCGTAAATGCTGGGGGTTGTTCCGGAACTTAACGACATAAAAATGCCCATCGGAGCAGCGCATCATATGTCCTTGTGCGCCACCCCGCATCCTTCGAACGTGTTGGACTGCAATAACAGCCAATTTGCACGAGTTCCAATTTGGAAAAGCACGACATCGTAATTCGGACCCCAGTAAACTAGCTGTGATCGCTAAACATCATTGCCCTGTGCAATTCGCACGGCCACTTTCAGCTCCCGGTCTCTGAAAAGACAGGCTCGCCAGCTCAAGTGCGGCGCTGTGCGGAACATCTCCTACAGCCTTCCTTCGTGCTCCCATCGCAATCGCCATTGCCATTACACAATCGTCATGCGTGCCAACCATAGCTCCTGAACTTCCATCCACATGCCGGACGAAAGTTCGACACTCATTTAAAAACCTGCCACTCTGAAATAAACTCGGCTGAACCGCCAATACCGCAACTAAATTTTCAATCATCGCTGGCCGGCTTACTGCGGATGTGAGCCATCCATCCTGGCCGCCATCTCGAAAAATATTTAGCACTTCTTGTGTTCGCAAATGTGCCAGCACGCCATAGCCGTGATTATTTCGTTCCACGGCCAACAATGCGCGGTTATAAACTTTCGCCAATTCAGCGATTCGGTTCGCCAGCTCTCTTGGCGGAAAGTGTCCGTGCAGTTCCGCGCATTGCATCCCAGTGCTGCGTTCGATGACCTGAGCGCAAGAATAATCGCCTTCGGTCCCTCCGCCTGCGGGATCAACTCCAATGATGTACTGCTTACTGGTTTGCGGGGGAAACCAGGTAATAAGCCGGTCATTGTCGCGCACTTCAAAAGCGTCACAACTCGCACGCTGAGCTTGCTCTATTATCTCTAGGTCAAATACACATTCACCCGAAGCTCGAAAACAAGACACCGGATCCTCAGCGTACTCTTGCGCTGCTAATCCCCGAAGCTGAGCCCGATTAATTCGCCGCCACGCCAGTTGCTCGTCTACTAGCCCATAACGGTGTGCCAACCCATCTTCTTCGGAAGTCCGGATACCTAAAGTTCCATACTTTTCGTTTCGATAGGCATCTTCATACCACCATGGAAAGAAATGCCGGGCATAACCAGTTTCACTGGTTCGCTGCCATTCCTCGTAGAACACACCGCCAGCTCCATTCGGAGTCGACTCGATCACAATATTTCCGTCTTCTGGAACCGCCGCTCTTAAGGATGCCAGCGATTCCTCTCCATCCCGCGGCCAGCGGGCGACCTCCGAGCAGTGCAGATTATGGATGGTCATCCCGCGGCCAGCGTTCGCATCCGCCGCCGTCGCGATCCGGTACTCGCTGTCGAGTCGCGGAAAAGCAATTTGGCGGATGCTGGCGCGCGATCGCACCAGCGCGCCCCTCTGCATGCCTTCGGGCAGGTTCTCCCAAAAGCGATGCACAATCTGAAAAATCTCCTCGGCTGAATCCTGGTTATGCGCCACTTGCACCGTAACCGTTCCCGGTTGTGTGATCGTCTGGACAAAGAATCGCGCCGCGACATACGTCGTGATTCCCATTTGCCGCGCCTTGAGCACGATATTTCGTTTGGTGCAGGTTCGTGAAAATTCTCGTTGTGCCCGGTTCGGTTTCAAGCGGACTAGTTTTCTATCCTTATTACGAACCTTTAACAGGCCCTCTATCAGCAAATCCTGGATCGTCGAATCTTCTACTATGCCGCTGTTTACCGCCGAAGACTCTCCCGAATATCGAGGCCGGAACTCCAAAGCAGCGCCTAAACGCTGCAACAACAAAATGTCGCCGATCACAGATACCTTCCTTTACCGCAATTCATAAAGCACAACATCGACCCTGCATGCCGCCGTGCCCGTCGCATTGGGATTCAAGCTTGGATCGCAAGTTTCATTTCCATTGGTATCTCCAAATCCTCCGTATCCAGGACTGCCGTCTGCATTCGTGTTCCAGTAAGTCCAGTCTGTCGAGCAAATTGCGTAATCTCCCGTCTGAGCGGCCGCACATCGTGGCGTCGAATAAAACCGCGTGACTTCGTTGCCATTGCTGTACAACATGCCAAGCCTTATCGGCTTAGCGGATGCATCCATAGGCAAACCCATCAGTTCACCTGTGTATAGAGTGGTGGGCCAACTTGCGGATCCATAAGCGGTTACGGGTACGTAAGTACTGACAATAGGAAATCTGTAAGGCAGGCCGGGCATCGCGTTCCCCCAGCTCTCGTGCGACGCAAACTGGCATTTCGGATTTGTATTTGCGCAGCCACTATCGTCATCGGCTTTACTGATGTTTGCAGTCTCTGGTGGGGAAGCAAACTCATAATCCAGAGAGCTTGAATTTCCTGGCTCCCGCAATTCCGTGTTGTATCCTTCCACCCGATGCCCCGTGCACGATTGTGGGCACCAGATGCTTTTGTAGACGTTGTAAGGACATGCCTGATATATCGGATTGCAAGCAGCGGTCGCGTCTGGATACCAAAAATGTGGTGCGAGATGGAATCCCAAGTTCCCGGCAATTGCAGTCGATGTAATGACGATCGGATTTCCACTCATATCCAGTTTGTCGTTGTGAGTGGAAAATCCAGAGGTTGCCTGTAATCCCGTATAAGCCTGGGTTCCGCCAACTGCAAGATTGTTGATCGTTGTATTGACCAAAACTCCCTGTACCGCCTCCGGGACAATCGAGGTCAGATTGGCACTTCCATCATCGGTAAAACTGGTCCCGGTCCCGCGATAGATTCGGCCATCGCGAGTATTGCGGAACAATTCATTTATGACGCTGGCGCTGGTTGATGCGGTCCATGAAATTGAGTTCGGATTTGTTGCGCTGATTTGATTAGCCGTCTGCACTGTGCAAATCAAATCCGCGCTGGCAAAACTCAGCGTCGGACTATTCCGTACCACCACATAATAGGTGTACGTATAATTCGCCCCTGAATTCCCTGAAGCTGCGGAACAAGTCAGGCTCGAAGCTGACAACGGAGCTTGATCCACGGTCTGCCTGCTGGGAACGCATCCCGGACTAGCGGTGTTATCGCACATGTAAACGTTGTATCCCGTCGGAGTGATCGTGGCTCCTGCTGGTTGCGACCCCAGAGGCGGAGCGCCCGGCGCATTTAGAGCGATCGACCCCTGCCCACTACTTAAAGTTGTAAGCGTTACTGGTGAGCCGTCAGTCTCTCCAATATCGCCCGCTGTTAGCGCTTGTGTAGTTCCGTTCCGAAGCGTGTATGAGTATTGAACTGCGTACTGATGGCCACTCACTAAGCTTCCGCCTGATGTCCCAACCGCCGTGGGCGCCGCAGGCGGTCCCAATTTGTAATCGCCCGTGGGATCGGCGGAAATCGCCGTTGGATTATTCCAGTCCGTTGACATGGCCATTCGACGGAGATCGATCCATTTACACCCTTTCGACTTATCCCAAACTACAATCAGTCCGCCTTCGTCTTGCGATCCACCGAAAGTTCTTATTTCAGCAGTGAAGCGCGTACCATCTCCGCTCACTGCGAAGTTGCCGAATTGTGTCCACGGGGTAAACATTGTGCCTAAGCAACTCGGAGCCGCAACATTCACTCCGTTCGCGCCCATAGTTGGCCAGTTCGGGTCAAGCGCAACCGTCCATGGTGATCCCTCGGTCAAGATCCAACGCTCGATTTGCTGCGAATTGTTATTGAACGCATACATCGCGAATATATCCGCTGCCGAAGTTCCAAATACAAACGAAGTAGGTATGGCACCCGTCCCCCGCATGCATACCTGCTTCGCAGCGGCTTGGCAACTTGTCGATCCTGTCGAGCAACTCGCGGAGCTCCAAAGCGACTTACTAAAAGAGAAGAGGCATGGAAAGCTGCCCCTTTCGATTACTCCGAATACCGTGCCGTCATAGTTCGTCTGAGTAGTCTCCGCCGAAGAGCGAGTCATGAAACTATCGCCGGCAATATTCGTTGCGTAATCGGTTACGCGCAGCATGCGGTTGCCGTTATAGAAGGAATCGCCGGCGACGACCCCTGCTCCCAAACTTCCTCCCCAACATTGTGATCCACCACAGGAAGCCGATTGTCCCGGCGCAGCCAGCAGCGGGGGATGCTTCGGATTCATGTTGCTGGCGTCGACCAGCGGATTCATCACAGTATCGTTCCGCGAACATGAATAAGTTGGCGGTCCGCAGAGCAATCCGCTCTGTCCCGAAGATCCCCATGTCGCGGAACCTGTGCCAGCCCAGTTGCCCGAGTAGACAGACTGCCCCCAGGCCGCCGAAGCGGCTATTAAAATCGCCAAAAGTATTTTCATGAAAAAAAAGACCTGCGAATGCAGATTTAGTTTTAAACCTATAAATCCTGAGAACTGCGCACTAGCAATCTTTACCGAACTTTGTGGTCAAAGTTTCAGGACTATCACCCACGAAGAAAACCCGCAAAAAAAGCAGGCGCTATGCCAATTTCAAATTGAGCCGCTCCCGAGCCTATCTCGCTTGCCCCAAATATTCCGGTACAAACGAGAACGCTCCCATCTCCCAACTCGTTCCAAATTGCGTTTGATCAGTCCCCATCAAATCGTATTTGTACTCGTTAGTAAGCACCGCACCTTGATCGACCACCGGGGAGACAACGGTTGGTCTCACATCCATATCCGCACCAGTAACCACTCCCGCATAATAAGTCGTCCCCGGATTCTGTTGCGTACTCAGCAAGTAATTGATTAATTGCGTATTTGTCATCAGAGTCGCGCCGGAAGATTTCAACGTGTCCAGCATCAGTCCTACTTGTGAAGAAGTGAGTTCATTCCAATGCCAAAAAATTCCAAAGGGCACGCCCCACACAGCGGACTTGAAAACGATGGCCCGAAATCGATTGACAAATTGTTGGGTGGTCAAATTCTGAAAGTACGGCACCATCCCCTGGCTAAGAATATTTTGGATATCCACACCACTCGCCAAAACCGTTCCCGCATTCGGAGAAGGTTGCATGGTCCCTGATCCGCGTGAGCCCGCATATCCTGCTGCAACTGCGATAGCTTCCGTCGAAGTATCCTCATAGCTTCCCGGATAAACATAAACCCGGTTGTTCGGAAGCCCAGTTAAGTTCGCATTCATCCATGCCATCGACCATCCCAGTTCGTCCGTCATCAGGCGCGTTTTGTCGGTCAGCAGTAGATATGAAGAGCTCTTGATGTCGTGCGCAGCAACATCCGCCAAATCCTCACTCTTCACAGCTGGTTTCATATTTGGGTCCGCAGTCACCGAAAATACGCCGCGTTGATTCAGCGTGAAGATCAGCCCTCCCAATGTGTCGAGCCCGCTTGGCACTATATCCGTACCGGAAGATGCTAAATTCCAACTCACCTGCGCATTCGGATCACCTGGCGCGGTAATGGTGAACTGCTTATTTGAAATCGATAACGTCACACTCGACGCGGCTGTCCCCGTGTATTGGATCGTAAATGCATTCGGAAAAACGAAATATTGATGCGACACAGAGTGGCAATTCACATCCCACCCGGCATTGATCCAGGATTGATAAGTTGGAATCAGAGTCTGCGATAAGTCATACCCAGTAACCACGGCGATGCTCAACGGCACACCCTTCGATTGGAAAGTCGGTAAGAGTGCCTGAATATATTCGGCAGGCCCATCGAGCAATCCAGGATCGTCAAACGTAAGCGTAATCCGCGCCGGGTACTGCATAAATCCGCGAACATTCGGCGGAGTATCCGCCGCCACATTATTCCCACCATTAATCGGTCCCGGCGTTCCCGTCACGTCCGTCGAAATTCCGGTGGCAAGATTATTTGCATAAAAGTGGCAGTACGAATAAGTCACCGCGCCGGTGTTATCCATTAACCCGTAAGTCCGATTGACATAACTGCGGCAGTTCTTCAACTCAATCGCAGTCGGCGTTCCGTCAAATCGATAACCCACATAATTTCGATGAGCGTCCGTGTTGTAGAGGTGAATGTCTCCTGCACTCCCACCAGGATGCACATAAAATCCAATTGGCACGGTGGCATTCGGAATTTTGCTATCGGCCATCACATTCGCAATCCAGATGTGATCGCTCGCTCCCTGCACCTGCACGCCATAACCGTCATACCAATCAAGTTTGACGTGTTGAATTTCGATGTAGCTGACCCCGTTCACATTAACCAGCGACTGCCCGCTAAGAATCATGGGCGTGACTGAACTGAAATGCGTTACCGGATTCCCGCTCTGCGACCACACGTAAAGATTCTGCGCGACCGGATCGTAGTACCAATCGCGATCATGTGCCAACGCGCCTTGGGAACTCTGCGAATTCCCCCACACCGTCCCAAACTGCACAAAATTCAATTGCGAAACCGGCTGGGTCGCGCTCAAAGTTATCTGCCAGATATTTCCCGCAGTATTCGTCCACTGTGATGCCAGCGTCGCATAATAGCCGGTAAACTCCGGAGGCCGCCCATTCCCATAAGCATCAAACTTGATGAGATTTCCCGCCGTGCCGCTCGAAGGCGGAGTGAGCCACTCGTTCCAAACCCCGTCTCGCTTGAACAAGACTGAATCTCCGGGCTGAAACGTTGAGATTCCCACCTTTAGCAAAGTGCGCCAGGGGGTCTGCGGAGTAAGCCCGTCATTCCCGTTGCTGCCCGCCGGATCCACATAGTAAGTCGTGGCCGCAGTGCGGATTGCGAACAGCAGCACAAAAGCGAAAATTGATTTCATTGATGTTCCTATGAATTGAATGCTGAAACTAAGAACTAAGAACTGACAGCTGAGCGCTGATAGCTGAAAGCCACGCCAAAACTATGCAACGTGACCTCAATGCACAGAAAATGTTGGTATCGTCGTCGCTGTGTACACATCAGAAGGAACGGTGATCGTGGCCGGCAACGTACCCCCGGTAGTAACGCTTTCGCTGATATTGCCCGCAAACGTCAGACCAGTTCCGCTATTGCCGCCTTCGAGGACAGCGCAGGAAGCCGTGCAGTTCGTTGTTAATGCAAGGTAATACTTCCCGGGCGGAAGTTGCGCGCTTGCCGTCCAATTCACTGTTTTCCAACCTACGGCATTCGCAAAAGTTGTTCCTGCGGTTGAACCAATATGAGCCACAACCGTTCCAGCGCTATTTACCAAGCCGACATCGTAAGTGTTCGCAGTGTTATCAGCGGTCGTTACATCATAAGTAACTTGCGACGTCAGCAAATTGCAGGAAAGCACAACGCCCCAAACAGCAGCTTTGTTCGCAGTGGTCGTAAAGTTCACAGTGCTCGCCGCATTCGGCGTGCTAAACCATATCGGACAAGTCTGCGCTTGCACATAAGCAGTCGTTGCGATCTTGGTCGAACTGTCAGAGCTGCTCGGCGTGGGAGCAGTCGGAGTTCCGGTGAAGCTCGGCGAAGCGATCGGAGCCGCACCCGTTATCTGTGCAACCGCATAATCTCCCGAAGCTGGGACGACCGCTCCCGTCCTCCCGAATACCGACGCAACCGAACCACCACCCGCCTGTCCTTCAGCTCCGATCAGAACGCCATAAGTTCCAGCACTCGCGTTTGTCGAAAGCACTCTCCCTAGAACCTGCCCGTTTGCCGGATAACTTCCACCCGCATCATGGCAATCCGCGGCATTCGTCGCGCTGATCTGTAGAAAGTCTCCTGCCGTGGTCGCGCCATCAAAACTGCAATTCGCGAACCCTTTATAAGCAATGACAGCATTGCCGCTCGTGCCCGACCCGCCCACCACAATTCCCATGATGCCGGATGTATCCGAGGTACTCGCCTTAACCGCGCACGAAGGATTTGTCCCATTCAGCTTCGCTAAAAAATTCAGGCTGGTCCCAGTCGTCGAATCGTTACATATCTCCAGCGTCTGCGCCCCACTTGTACTGATGTCAAAAGAATTCGACGCATAGATCGTCTTCGGACGCAGCGTCGTACTCCCTATGTTGTACGAATTATCCGTGAATGGCTTGAGAGTGGCTTGAGTATCGAGAGCCCATACAATATGCGAGCCCAGCCAAAAGCCCAAACCGTGAGCGTTCCCCGTTCCCGCATTCTCATTTCGCACAACAAAATAACCATCCGCCTGATCCCACCCCAACCCGGTGCGCTCCCAATTCGTCGAGCTACTCCAGGTTCCATAAACCCGCAGAGCTTGAGGATTCGTCCCATTTACTTCTTCCAGTATGTTTGCGGGATTCGTTCCGCCTGAGTCCTGATTGAAGACATTCAGCAGCCCCAGTTGCACAGGCTGTCCATTGTTGTCGAGCACCTTCGGACAATGACAGGTTGAATCAAACCAAAAGAGCCCATAATTCGCAATGCCCGTAGGTTGCGTCGTCTCCGCTAACTGCAAAACGCTTGCTGTCCCGCAATTCGCATTGCCATTCGCTTGAATCCCCGTAGCAAAGCTCCCACTGCATTGCGTCGGAGCCTGCGCCAATTGCGTTGCTGTATTCGCATTCTCCGAAAGATTTCCGTTCGTATCCAGTTTGGCAACTTCCACCACCGCCCCGCCGTTTTCGGAAACCTGCACCTTGCCATTCGCGCCAAATCCAATAAGTGATTTGCCACTTGCGGCTGGACTCAAACTTCCGAAACTTCCCGTTACCGACCACGGCCCCGTGCCACTCGAAATAAATGAAGTCGCTTGCACTGCCCCGGAGACCGTAAGCCCTGAATCCATCTGCACGTTCGTTTTAAATTCTTTGAGGTTTGGCGTCAGCCGTTCTAGCCAATTTGTCCCATCGCCAACATTGCCAATATAGTTTGATAAAGATTTGGGCGCTCCAAAACTAATCCCTACCTGCGTGGGATCTCCGTTTCCGAAGTCATATCCAATGAATGCATCATTCGCATCGTTTGTCGGACGGTTATTCGCGGTCGCAATGGTTTTTTGAAAGTTTGAATCTGAAAGAGTAATGATGTGCCCCGGACCCGTCCCCAGCGTGGGAAAATTAAGCCGACCCTTCAAATTTGTTTTCTTCCCAGCATCCTGGTTTGGCTTCACCGCCATTAAGAGCGCCCCTTGCTCAAAGAATGTCGACGGCGCCATTGCGGTATAGCAACTCACCCACATTGGCGTCCAACTTCCCAACCCGTCACAACTAGTGGAGATTACTGCTGGCTCAAGCGCGCCTTGAACTGCCACCACGCCGCTGGGTGCAGTTTGTGTCCAGGCCCGTGCAACGTTTAAATCATTGCTCGAATCTTGATTTCCCGCGAGGATCAGGCTTCCCGGCCAATAATCCAGCAGAGGAAAGTACGTGGTCGCGGGGACCGTGTATGAAACGAGCGCCGCTTGTGTATCCGTGAACGTGCATACTCCGTTGGTGCATGCAGATCCTCGTGTCACCGCCGCTGCAACCGCATAATTGCCCGTACCATAAGGCGCCTGTTCTACACTGGTTGTTGGTCCTGGTACCCGTAGCAGATCAAATGTGCTCGCGCCCACAATATCGGCGGTAGTTATGGGAATGTTTCCTGTGCCGTTAGCTAATGCCTTTCCGGCATAAAGGGGATTTGAAGCTCCATACGTAGGATTGTGCGCAACAATGTAGTAGCGGTAATCCGTACTGCCAGTATTGACGAATGTTGGTGCGCTGCCGCCCGGCGCTTCGCCTCCATTAATGATTACGCGTGAACCCTGCGCGATAACCCCTGCTTGTCCGAGAACTCCGGCTGGATTGGAGCAGCCTCCAACTTCCTCATACAGATTTTCAAGCTGAAAGCCACCGAAGCCGCCTCGCTTGGTCCCGGCGCGAACTCCATATTGAGAGAATCCCTGGATGACGCTGTCGGATATTCGCAGAGTGTTCCCGCTCTGCCAGTCAACTCCATTACCCGTGCATTGCAGTGAAATGTTTAAGTGTTTCAACCAGCCCACAGCCGAATAAACATTGAACGGTCCTGGTGCGTAAACAATCGGATTGCAAACCGTCGCATCACATCGCACGCCAGAGCTTCCCGTCATTTGGCCCAGTGAAGTGTCGAGTCCATCTAGAAGGAAAGCCTGATCGTCGTCGACCTGTACGTAGCTTCCAAAAGTTCCTCCCGCGTAAGCGACTCTTGTCGAAACGTTGAATATCCGGGTTTTCTGCGCGTTCACTTCTATAAAAGCACTGGCGCCGTTCGCAATGGTTGGGCGCCCTCGCGGATTGATCAGAGTGATGTCGTCAAAGGTTGTGGACGCGGCGGGATCTCCAGCAAATATGCAGGTGTCATTCATCCAGCAGTTGATAATCGATCCTGAGAAATCAACCGTGATGTTCGACGAGCGAATGGAAACGCGAGCGTAAGCATTGAGTTCTCCCGGAGGCACTACAACTTTGCCCGCCTGAGACTCTCCAGCAGGGTTGGTCGGAGTAAAACGTGCCGCAATCAGCGCCTCCTGTAATCCGCCGGATGCGCTTGTTACCGTATATCCTGCGCTGTGTGCATTTGCCGTTGTGAACTGTAATGTCCCCGTCTGGCCATTTCCCGCGCATGTTCCGCCAGTAACCAAAACAGCTTCCGCGGTACCTGTGCCGGAAATATAGACGTAGTATTGTGGCTCCGATCCGGTCACGCCAAGCGGACACGCGGTTAAGGTCACTGTCTGTGCTCCCGCTACACTCAAATTCGCCAAAGGAGTTTGCGTAAATGCGAAGTCGGTAGCGTACTTAATTGCCTGCATGCCTCCAGTAACCCCGCCTCCCGGTTTAGGCACATATTGCCCAAGCGAGGCAACGTAGGTAATGACTTGATTATCGGTCGGAGTTGTAGTCGCTACCGGGACGCTTTGAATCGAAGAAGCGTTGCTGCTCGTGCCGCATGCCCCCCATGCCGAATTGCCATGCAGGCAGACACTTGTATTCGCTGTGCCAGTACCTAACTCGCCTGGAGGAACTACACCTCCGACCAGCCCAGCTGTTCCCGCAATTCCAACATCCACATAATGCTTGGTGGATGCCTGATTGGTTGCAACGGGATCACCCGCGAGGGTTAAAGGTCCCGTCATCGTGTCTCCGGCTTTGCTTACATAATTTCCGCTGCCTACATTGCTGACTGCATTGTCCACATAAGTTTTATTGGTGGCATCTCCTGCGTTTACGGGAGTTGGTAGCATCGGAGCCACGGCAAATTGTTTCGCTCCGCTGATAACCTCCGATCCACTGAGGTGAACCACCGATGAATCATTAGCCTTGGGAGCAACTGCGGCATTTACATATTGCTGAGTGGCAAATTGTGTAGGTGAGCTTCCCGATCCAGGCGTGGTTAGGATTGCGGCGATAGTCGTGGGAGTAGTTTGTGGGACGCTCCAGAATTCCGTCTTCACCGACCCGTCGTCAAGTTGAAAGACCACCACGTAAACCGTATTGGCGGGAGTTGCGCCAGTATTCGGAACCAGCTGTACCGACAAGACGCCATTCGCTCCTAGGCTTACACTCTTTGTGCCGCCTGCAACGGTGTGTCCATCCGCACTGGTAAAGCTCTGCCACGAGATCAACAGAGTTCCGCCGGCTGGCGTGCCATCCGCCCGATAAACGGTATCGTTGATCGTGGTCAGTGCCGGACCACTTTGCCCCAACATAGCCCCGCTGAACAGCAACGCCAATAAAAAAAGCCGCCCGAATAGGCGGCGCACGTCGAACATAACTTCCTCCGTAACGAATCAAAACAATCATTGGGGCGGATTCGTCCCAACGAATAACTTCCTCAAAAAAATGTAAGCAGTTTTGTACGAGAGAACTGAATTAAAAACGGAAAATTCGAGAACCGAGAACTAGTAACTGGAACTGAAAGCCCAACGCCTTTTAGCCTGTCGCCTAAAGCCTGACGCCTGAAGCCTGCTTCATGCCTTGTTGCTCCAAAAATCTCTGCACGCTTTGCACATACACTTCCGCGAAATCTACCACCGGACGCCTCGCTTCAATCAATTGAATAGCCTGCTCTATCTTCCATCCCAAGGAAGTGAGAACGGCAAGTGTCATCATCGGTGCTCGATGCACGCCTGCCGCACAATGGATAAAAAGTTTGGTGCCTTCCTGATCCAGTGTATTGAAAGCAAAGTCTACTCCGCGCTGCAGCAATTCGGGAGACTTCGGCTGAAAATCATCGTCTGTCGCATTCCATAACACTTCAATGCCATGCGGCTCAGCCAGAGCCGTATCGTCAAATTCGATTTGCATGTCGATGATGTGCGTGATTCCCGCTCGCGCCACCTCCGCCATATTGTCTGCTGACCATATTCCACCTCCGACCGCAATCCGGCCGGTCACCCATGTCATATCCATTCCAGAAGTCCCATGCGTTGCTGTTGATTGATGCACGCCGCTCGCGCACAGTTGTGCGTGCCGCTCCAAAGCTGCCGACATTCGATTCGCAGCCATCGACCAACGGCTAGTTTTCATTTTACGGTATCGTTTGCCGTCGGTGCACGGTCCGCTTCGCAATCTTTGGTAACGTCTGTTTCCGGTGTGAGCTCTTCTGGAAGCTGCAATCGGCGCAGTAATGTTTTTGCCATCGAATCCGCTGCCGGAGATTCTTCACTGCCCGACGCTGGATACAGTCCAACCAGTTCGAACAGAAGCTTCATCCCCAAAAAACGGCCTTTATCGACTTCTTTCATGGTCGTTTTCACCATGTTCACCGCATTGTTACCTACGAGTTTGCTGATCTGCTCCCGCACCGTGGCAAATTCCACCGGCTTGCCAGTGTTCGTCGCGCGAGGCGTTTTGGCTTTCGCTCCGCTGCCTTTTGTCTTAGTTCTTTTCATGTGAGTTAAAAGAAACGCGGAAAATAAAAAAGGCGCGCATGGAATGCGCGCCTCTCGTAATTTCTTACTTATGAATTCAGCATAGCAGATTGAAGGGGTAAATTGCGCCACACTTTTGAACTTTTTATTCGCTACTCTCACAATCACTTGCGCAATTTTCGTCGCTTTCCCCCTCTTGACAAGCGTTTTCCCGATTCGAGATTGTGGTTGGTAAACGATCAATCAAGTCCCCTTTCAGGAAAATTTCGCTCAATTTGTCGATGGTCTCCGGAAACCGCCTGACCAGCGTTCGCCGTCCACAGCCCAGTAAGCGAGCTGCTTCGTCCTGCGAATATTCTTGGAAGATCATTTTCGCCACCAGTTTTTTTTCGAACTCATCGAGCTTTTCTAAAGCGCATTCCACGTCATGAACAAAAATCACTGCATCTTCAAATGTGCCTACCGTGTACGACGTAACTCGCGTGCGGAAAAACTCTCTCCCCAGCAGCGATGGCAATCTCCCAACTTCAATTGACATTCGCAGATAACGCTTGAGCATTCCAATCGTTCGATCGCGATACAACCAAAGCGTCGGATCGCCACCGGCGTCAACGGGAGAAGCTCCCGCCGGAATGGGTTGAAGTGTTGCATCCTCCATCAGAATGCTGATTGCATCCGCAATGGTTTCAGGTACTTCGCCCAAAGATTTCTTCTCAAGCGGCGATTCGCTGTTCTCCGTTGAACACAATCCCGCGATGATCGATTCATCAGGGATGCCGGCGCTTGCATGCAAGAACTGAATTGAACCCGATGTCATGCGCGGCCTCCTTCGCTGCTGATCATGCCGGAGGAAAAATAATTATTCAGGCTGTTTGCCTCGATTTTGTGGTTTGCCGCCAGGCGTGGCCCATATTTTCTTTTGACTGGACGCGCCAACTCCAGCATTTCAATGGCGCAACTGGCGCAGTAAATATCTTCCGATCCGGCCATGCGCAGCCAGAGTCCGCCACAACGTTCACAATACTTCAGCTCCAAAAAAATTAAGTCACGATCTTCCAATTCCATGATTGCCCTCTCGTTATATGAATTTGAAAACTCGCATCGACAACTTGGGCCCAAATAAAAAGCCCTGCGCCGATTTGCTCGGTCACAGGGCCCGTTTGTTTACGGAGTGCCTGAGTAGGTTATTTAATTAATAGCGCCTTGCGATTTATCGCGCCGGCCGCTGCCGGAAGTAGCCCTCTTCGTAGCCTGATTTCAACACCCGTCCATTCTGCACTTGCACGCTGATGTGCCCGGTGAAGTTCATTTTTTGCAGCAGCGTCTCCATCGAAGAAGACAGGACGTCTCCCTCGCGAACTTTATCGCGAAACAGAATAAAGCTGCCTTCTTGATTATCGGATTGTGGCGGTTTGGGATTTTCTGGTGCCGGATGATTGAGCATGATTCCTGCCTTGAACATGAGTTATAGCAAGATGGCAATCCTATAGCTCTGTGTCAATACTAGTCAAGAACTCTATTTGCTTTCAGATGTTGTGCTTACCTCGTAAATAGCGAATCGCTATAGGCGTGAGCGTTATACTTTGCCATTATGAAATTCAAAGTTCTGCAGGAAAATTTACGCAAAACTTTGTGGGCGCGAATCGATGAAGGCGGTTTAACCGGATTGCGTCTCGCCGAGCTCACTGGATTTAAGCAGGCGCATATATCCAACTTCCTGAACCGCAAACGCGGCTTGAGCCTCGAAGGCATGGATAAAGTATTGAAAGTACAGAAACTTTCCGTGCTCGATCTGCTTGACCCCGAGGAAGTTAATAAGCGCGCCAGCATCCTGCCGCCAAGCGAAGATGAGTTCGAAAATGTCCTCATGGTGGATGAGGCGGTCGCGGTCGAACCGCTCATCATGAGCATGAATGTGAAAGAAAAACTGAAATACAAGAAAAGCTTTCTGCAAAATCTCCGCGCTGAAATGGAAGGCGATCGCGATGGGTGGGAACGTTTTGTTGCGCTCAGAGCCGATGGGAGAGAGGGGATGAGCATGTATCCGCGGTTGCTGCCCGGTGCAACCGTCCTCGTAGACCGACATTACAACTCTCTGAAACCCTATCGCAAAGGGGAGTTCAATATGTACGCGGTTAATAAGAATGGAGTTTCCACTGTGAAATATGTGGAAGTCGCCGGAAACCATCTGGTTCTGCGCCCTCATAACCAGGCCTACCCGGTGGAGGTTGTGGCGATGGAAGACGGAAAAAAAGCAAATGAGTATTTAATCGGAAGAGTCTGCTACGTAGGAATCGAAACGTAGCAATCGAGATTCTCGCGGACGGGCGAGGACGCCCGTCGCTCCATCGAACAAAATTTATGTAGAGACGGGCGTCCTCGCCCGTCCGCGAAACATTCCGGTGCGCCCTCTGGAGTTTGTGACGCATGACTAATATGTTCGCTCTCCCGCCGATTAGCATGATTATGTTGGGAGTTCGGGACGACCATTGCAGGAGTCGTGCCAGCAAGACGAGCTGCGAGTTTCGAAATGGTGTCCGGGGCAGATTACGCTTGGGTTCGCCGTATCTCTTCCACCTTGCCGTCTTTCCCTACCAACACAACTGTCGCTAGATTGATGAATAGTCCGTGCTCGACCACTCCTGGCATCTCGTCCAGCGTCCGCGCCAATGACGGCGGATTGGGAATTTGACCGAAGTGGCAATCGAGGATGTGATGGCCTTCATCGGTAACGAAGGGATTTCCATAGGCATATTGGCGTAATTTTACCGTCGCGCCTAATTTTGCAATGTTCTTCGCTAATAGGGGCTGAGCGAATGGTATGACTTCCACAGGTAAAGGGAATCTGCCGAGCACCGGAACCTGCTTGCTGGAATCGGCGATAACCACGAATTGCCGCGACGCGGATGCGATTATCTTTTCCCGCAACAGCGCGCCACCACCACCTTTGATCAGGTTCAACTGAGGATCAAATTCATCGCAACCATCGATATCGATGTCGATCTGCCTGGCATTTTCCTGTGCGACCTCGTCCAGAGTGGTAAGAGGAACGCCAAGACTCTCGGCCAGTTCCCTGGTATGAACCGATGTTGGAACTCCGGTAATCTTCAGTCCAGCTTTGACTTGCTCTCCCAAAAAGCGAATCGCATAGACGGCAGTGGAGCCAGTTCCGAGTCCGACAATGTTGCCACCTTGCACAAATTGCAGACTGGCACGGGCGGCAGCTTCTTTCTCCAGATCATTTGCCATAGAAATAGGACTAGGTTCCCGCCGCGAACTTATTTGGATACATCACTGTCTTTATCTTTTCGGAACGCGTGCAGAATGACAGCGCTACTCACGGCGAAACTGCCCACCGCCGCCAGCGATACTAATTGGGTGACTTCCCGGCTTAAGCCCAACCGCCCCGAAAACAGGGCTGCTAAAGCTAGAACGATGCCGAAAACACTCAACCATGTGGGGGGATGAATCGTGTGGGCATGCTCACGGTTTCGCAGCCAAAGCTGGAGCAAAACAGCAGCCGCTCCAATCGCAGCAATCACGACAACAGCAAGTGGGCTGAAGAATTCAGCCCGTCTAGTGTAAATCACTACCACAGCCAAAGCGCCACAAAGTAATCCCGAGGCGATTACCGTAACCCGGCGCGGTTTTGGTTCTGCTGCCATCATATGATTTTCGAGTTCTCCAGGTCTTTTAAGACTCGAAATCACATTGTAGACGAGTTGATCATCAATTCGAATGTTGTTTGCAGGCAAACTGTGACGACTTATGAGACAAGAGCTGCTTCTGTCTTACCCCGATTGAATACCGCCGGCGACCCATTCCGCCTCGCGATGACCACCATGGCTGACCGCATATAGCACGAGCTCCACACGGCTGGAAATCCCCAGCTTGTCAAAAATCCGGAAGAGATACTTCTTAACTGTATGTTCGCTGAGGTTCAATTCCCGCGCTACATCACGATTACTCAACCCATCAGCAACCAGGGCGACTACCTGTTCCTCACGCGCGGTCAATAACTTCAACCCTCGTGCATTCACCATTCGCAACGAGGGAACTTGCGCCAGCCCTTCGAGTAAATAGAGCAGTTGCTCGTTGTTTACCCAGACCTGCCCCTGATGAACACTAACAATACATTTACAGAGCAGACGAAATGGGTACGCTGAGAAGCAGAACAGCCCTCGGGCCCCAGAGCGAAAAGCGCTCACGACCAGCTCCCGATCATAGGCATCCAGTAACAAAATCTTCGGGACATCAGGATAGGTAAGGTGTAGACGACGTATGATCGCCATTCCGTCCCAAGTGCCGCCTGCATGTTCAGCGTTTAAGATGACCACATGAATCGAAGCAGACGCGAGCGCGTCGAGAATTACATCAACTTCTATTCCACAGGAACTCACGCGAAACTCCGACCGCCGCCGCAAAGCGGTTACCAACAACTGGGATTGCATTTGGTTAGAATCAGCTACGAGGACACCTATACTGCTCGGGAAATCGGTACTTTTAATTTCCATAAACTTCAGCCAGTCCGGAGACAAACGATACGCGCTGGATTAAAAAGTTTCTGTGACATACCAAGGACGAAGAATGGCCCGCGCATGTGGAAAACTAATTGAGGAACATGTTTGGCGGATAAATCCCCAAATAACGAGCTTACAGCGATTGTTATGCCATATCAGTCGAGCTAAGGGCTGAATTCTGCCAACGATCACTTCTTATTAGGCATTCTTTTCCCTAAGGAACCAAAGTACACGCGCAGACCCATATTTGCTTGCTTGAACTATCGGACATATTCCCAGCGTTTGTGAAGATTCGCAGTTAACCCTGAATGGGACTACATACATTCGTAGACTGAACTTCCCATGTCTTGTGACCACCTCGCGTGCCGGGATATTTTGCAGAAGACGCTCAGCGCTCGGAAACGGCAAAAGTGAAATGAAAGAATTTTCTCTGAAATTACTTTTCATTTTTATAGCTTGCATGATGCAGCAGAGCGTATTTACCGCCGTCGCTCAGGAACAGGGCTTGAGGGGAGCCATAAAACCTTTGGACACGGCGGATTCCACGAAATCCGGAACTGCGGGCAGCGTATTGGATCGAAACAATTCGAGTCCACCTCTGACGGGAGAACGCCACCCGCAGTACCGGTTATGTAAGAACGATGTTATTGCGGTTACTTTCACGTTCGCGCCCGAATTCGATCAGACGGTAACGATTCAACCGGACGGTTTCATCGAATTAACAGGCTTACCGGATATTCATGTGGAAGGAGTCACGGTTGCTGAACTTCGCCAGGCGATCCGACAAGCTTACACGCCAATCTTGCATGATCCGGAAATAACGATCACGCTGAAAGATTACGATAGACCCTCTTTCATAGCATCCGGTCAAGTGATGCATCCCGGAAAATTCGAGTTACGCTCCGACATAACAGTGACTGAAGCGGTAGCTATCGCGGGAGGTTTCACGGAACAAGCCAAGCATTCCCAGGTTGTTTTATTTCGCCGGATTTCCGCTCAAATAGTTGAGGCGCACGTACTTGATATCAAATTTCTACTGCAATCCAGAAATCTGAACGAGGATATGCACATGCAAGTAGGGGACTTAATATTTGTGCCGCAAAATCGCATTTCTAAAATCCGTAAATATTTGCCTATGTCGAATCTTAGCGCTTATGTGAGCCCGTCCCAATTTTAGAAAAGAGTTGAACCATGGCGTTGGAAGAGCAGGCTGAATAGCATGTCGGAACTTAAGATGATTCCCAGATCAACCCGTCCGCCATCTCCCACGTTGCGGGACATGGTCGCCATACTGTTCCGGCGGCAATGGTTGGTCACGGTTTCTTTCTGCGTGATTCTGTCGGCAACTCTTCTCTATGGACTGGCTTCGCCTTCCTATCGATCAGAGATGAAGATTTTAGTTCGTCGTGGCCGATTGGATCCTGTTATGACACCTATCCCCACACAATCGACGCAGATTGAACGTGCCGACGTGACAGAAGAAGAATTGAATTCGGAAGCCGAACTATTGCAGAGTCAGGATATTCTCCGCAAAGTTGCGCAGGATTCCGGTTTAGCTGATGAAACCTGGGTTTCAAAGCTTATTCGCGACAGTCCCGAGAAAAGAATCGCCAGAGCAGTAAAGCGGCTCACACAAAAGCTGGAAATAGAACCAATCCGAAAAGCAACAATGATCACCGTGAGCTATTCATCGTCGAACCCCGCAAAATCTGAGAGGGTATTGCGCTGTCTTTCGAAGGCATACCTCGCCAGGCAAATTCAAATCCGCCGCCCTTCCGGCCAACTCAATTTTTTTAACGAGCAAATGATAGCGTCAAAGCGCGAATTGGAAGAGTCGGAATTGAAGTTGATGAACTTTACTCAAGAACAAGGCGTGGTTTCCGGCGCACTGGAGCGTGACCTCACTTTACAGAAGCTAAACGATGCGGAGGCTAACCACCGCGAAACACAGGTGTCCATAGCGCAAATAAAACAGCGTTTGCAAGCGCTGAATTCAAAGTTAACTGTATTACCGGAACATTCGACAACCCAGGTGAAAAGTTCGGATAATCCACAACTTCTCGAAAAAATGAAATCCAAACTTCTGGAATTAGATTTAAAACGCACGGAACTGCTTACCAAGTTTGATCCTTCTTATCGGCTCGTTCAGGAAGTAGATAAGCAGATTGAGCAGACGAAAGCGGCGATTGCAGCGCAGGACATGGCTCCCATTCTCGAAAAGACGATCGCTCCGGATCCAGACCACGAGTGGGCCCAAACTGAATTAGTCAAGTCCGAAGTCGAACTGATCTCGCTACAGGCGCGCTCTGAAGCCACCAAAGCGCTAGTCCGAAATTATGCGCTTATCGCACAAGGACTGAGCGCCCACACGATTCAACAAGAGGAACTGATGCGTGACGCCAAAGTCGCAGAAGAGAAATACCTTCTGTATGCCAACAAGCGGGAAGAAGCGAGAATTGGAGACGCGCTGGATGCGGGCGGCATTCTCAATGTAGTCCTTGCCGAACAACCGACAGTTCCGGCACTCCCTGTATGGTCAGAATTTAATTGTGGTCTTGTGGGTTTTTTCTTGGCGACTGGGATGAGTACAGGACTCGCGTTTGCGGCAGATTACCTGGATCCAACCTTCCGCAGCCCTGACGACGTGGTTGCATATTTAGGAACACCGATTTTGGCATCTCTACCCAGCAAGCAAATGTAGAGAGTCATTGAGGAAAATGATGCACACAATGCTAAACCTACAGCAAGTTGAACCCGAACGCGAAGTCTTTGTACCTGCTTTTGAGGTACGGGAAAAAACAGGCCAAGAAAACATCTTTCAACGCGGCTCTGGGCCTTGGGACCCGGTCCGCTTTGCAAAAGAGCAGATTCGTTCTCTTGTTCGGCAAGTGTTCTCTCCCGGTTGGCCTAAACCGGCACGGCAGGTTGCGTTTAGCGCGATCGATCAGAAAACTAATGTTACGAACGTCTGCGAAGCAGTCGCACGTGAGCTCTCCGCGCAAGTGTCTGGAAGCGTTTGTATGGCCGCCACCAGTGATGCGTGTTTTGGGTCCAGCCTGCCGTACGAGGAACAAGCGTTCGATCCCGAACCTTCCCGCCCTTTCAGGAGCTCCGCACAGCAACTCTCGTATAACCTATGGAAACTTTCTCAAGGTACTCGTAATAAGGCTCCTCGATCTGTAGTCTCACCAGCTCTTGCCCGTACTCGCCTGAATGATTTACGTCTTCAATTCGACTACACAATACTGAATTGTCCTTCTGCCGGACAGCACAGCGAGACGGCTCTGCTTGGGCAGTTTTGCGATGGTGTCGTTCTCGTTCTCAATGCGGACTCCACCCGTCGCGTGGCTGCCCAAAAAGTCCAGCAAATGCTGCAAGCCTCAAATGCACGCATCCTCGGATCAGTCTTACTGGGTCGTAGATTCCCAATTCCCGAGGGCCTTTATAAAAAACTTTGAATAATAATGAGGGACTGCAATGCAGGTTATTCGATTTTCCAATCTCAGCTAAGAATTGAACTCACATGAACGCACCAGCCAGCAAACTCAACCAAAGAAAACTGGCGGAATTCCCACCCCAGGCGCTATTGAAGTTCCCGCCGGCCAGCGTCGGGGTAGCGTTACGTAATTGGAAAAGTAACTCTGAATTGCGCCGCATGACCACCCGCCGCTGTCGGCGAAATGTCCTGATTGTTGGCGCAGGAATACTTGGTCAACGATTAGCGGCCCAATTCCATCTGCGCATGCCCAATTGTGACGTAGTTGGATTTCTCGACGAAGATGGTCCGATTACCAGCAATGTTATTGGCCGGGTCAGGGATCTTCATCGCATTTCATTGTCGGAATTTGTCGATGAGGTAGTAATCGCCTTACCGCATCGGCCTGATCTGGCAAAGCGCGCAATCGAAGATGCACGAAATCTTGGGTTGGATATTAAGTTGGTGCCCGACCTTCTTGGGTTTATTCCACGGCTAAGATCAGCCGAATGCAATGAAGTTCCCCTTTTCACGTTGGATGAAAAAACAATTCCGCAACTCGGCCACTTATTTAAGCGAAGCATTGATGTCCTGCTCTCCGCTACTGGGATGTTCACAGTGCTTCCGCTGCTTGTTGTAATTTCCATCCTCGTCAAACTCGACTCGCCAGGTCCAATTTTATATAAGGCACCACGAGTGGGAAAGAAAGGGAACCACTTCGATTGTTTCAAGTTCCGTACCATGGTTAAAGATGCCGATGAATCAAAGCAGCAATTGCGCCTTATAAACGAAAGGCGAGGCGCCTTCTTCAAATTAGCGGACGATCCTCGAATAACCAGGATTGGGCGATTTCTCCGCCGCTATAGCCTCGACGAGTTGCCCCAGCTTTGGAATGTGCTGCGCGGCGAAATGAGCTTGGTTGGACCCCGGCCTCATCCTCTCGACGATTTCGAGCACTATCAAACCGAAGATTTGAAACGGCTACATGTCATGCCCGGAATCACCGGTCTGTGGCAAGTCACGGCTCGCCGTGATCCCTCATTCCAGCGCAATGTTGCGCTCGACTTGGAGTACATCCAGCAATGGAGCGTATGGATGGATTTGAAAATACTATGCAAGACCGTTTACGCCGTACTCCAAGGCAGCGGCGCCTGACTATTTGAATATTAATCTGCGATGGAATCCATTTTGCGAATATCACCGAAGATTGTCTTCAGGCGTGGGCTGGAAGCGACAGCCGCGACGGCAGCGCGTCCGCTACACGCATTAATCGTAGCTCCCGAGCTTTGCTTTCTGACAACGCTCGCAGTAATGCTTTTCCGCCCACCAGACTTGCAGTTTTACGCTCTGGATCGAATCGCATTCCTGCTTCTTTTTTTCATTGTTATTCTTCGGATTTTTGTATTGAGGCAGCCCTTTCGGATTCTTCGTCCTGTGACATGGCCAATGTTAGGCCTGCTCATGTTGGCGCTCAGTGGACTGCTGAGCCAACCTTATGACCCTTCAAACTGGAGTTTGTTTGCAGCCAAATGGGCCGTGCCGTTTGCCTTATACCAGCTCGCTGGGTTTGTCTTCGACGGCACTGCATCGCTGAGAACATTCGAGGTGTTCGCGCTATTAGTGCTGGCCTACCTTACCCTTATGGCCATCTTCTTTTTAATGGATATTAAGTTTCTGATATTCCCCCGCTACATATTGGATGAAGGCCTCGGAATCCACGTCGATAGAGCTCGAGGACCATTTCTTCAGGCGGTTGCCAATGGAGTAACTCTAAATCTACTCGGGTTAATCGCAATGGATTCTTATCGCCGGAATCGTTTGCGCGGATTTCCAGCCTTGCTCTTGTTTATTTCATTTCCGTTAGCCATCTTGGCAACGAAGACCCGCGCTGTTTGGATTTCTTGCGCAGTATCCATTTTGATTTTGCTCTTACTCAGTAAAAGTTCGCGGGTGCGACGGGCGTGCCTCTGTCTTGCACTGGGTAGTATTGTCGCAATATTTGCCTTCACAATTTTCGGTGGTTCCGATAAATCGATGAATGAGCGCTTACAAGAACGGGGCCCGGTTGAGTTTCGCATGGAAATGTACCAAGTTGGGTGGGAAATGTTTCTCGATAGGCCTCTCCTGGGGTGGAAGGCAGATATCATTCAACGAGAAATCGGGAGAAGAGTTAATGACTTTCATCCCGAACGCTTCTTATTTCACAACACATATTTAGAGATCGCGGTGGAACACGGGTCGCTCGGATTAGTTCTTTATCTCTGGATATTTGTGGACCTATTCCGGCTTGGCCGGGTTCGAAATACAACTCCAACCAATAACAATTTTATGGATGTTGAGTTCCGCGCATTGTGGCCTTTGTTGCTTGGCGTGTATCTGCTTAACGCCAGCTTCGTTGTTATGAACTATCAATTCGTAAATGGATTGTTTTTCACTATGGCAGGAATACTCGCATCCCAGAATCGTCGGGAGCGGTTTCATGCACAAAATTTGGGTTTGTCAGAATACCTAGTCACCAACCCGCAAGAATTTCTCTACACATGATCCGGCAAAGCGCCATGCGAGTTGCTTACTTATCGAATCAATTCCCCTCGGCAGTCGAGCCATATGTGATGGATGAGATTCACAAATTACGACGATGCGGAGTGGAAGTCGTTCCATGTAGCGCTCGCTCTTGCAACGGACAATTGGATGAGCCTTTGCGAATTTTCGAAGGCCAAACTCTGTATCTGCAACCTGTTCATTTTTTACCGTTATTGCGGGCAATCATTTTATGTATTCGACAATTTGGCATTCTCTCTGACATTTTTAAACGTATTTTGCTGCGAGGACCCGAGTCTCCATCGCGCCGTGCACGAGCTCTGCTGCATACCTTGCTGGGTGCTTATTATGCATTACTGCTTGAAGAACATGGAGTGAAGCACATTCATGTGCACCATGGATATTTTTCGTCTTGGATAGCGATGGTTGCGGCACGGCTTTTGGGAGTTAGCTTCAGCATGACACTGCATGGTTCTGACTTGCTCGTCCACCCGGCTTATCTGGACGTCAAGCTCAAGCACTGCAAATTTTGTTTAACAGTATCGGAGTTCAACCGGAGATACATTTTTGAGAACTATCCTGAAATTCAGAGGTCGAAGGTCATTATCCAATACATGGGGGTCGATGTAGCGGTAACCACATCCGCTTCTGAAGTTGCGCCGAGCAAAGCCTTGGTCATGCTAGCGGTTGGCCGCCTGCATCCTATAAAAAATCATTCGTTTTTAATGCATGCCTGTCATGAACTCAAAAAACGGGGTCTTACTTTTATTTGCAGCATTGCGGGCGAGGGACCGGAACGCACAGCGCTTAAACAGACGATCGTCGAGCTGAAGCTCGAAAAAGAGGTGCGCCTACTAGGCCACCTTTCGCGAGAGTGTCTTGGCTCCTTATATGACCAATCAAATTTGGTAGTCCTTACGAGCCACAGCGAGGGAGTTCCGCTGGTACTGATGGAAGCCATGTCACATGGAAGAATCGTATTGGCCCCGGCCATCACTGGAATTCATGAATTAGTCGTCGATGGCAAGACTGGATTCTTATATCGCCCTGGATCGATGGAACACTTCCTCGAACAGCTACTACTTATCCACGCGCAGCCTAACCTCGAATACGTGAGTAACGCGGGACGACAGCATGTTTTAAGACACTTCAACCGCGAAAAGAATCTGGCTGTATTCAGTCAAGTTTTTATCGAGCGGACCTTTGCCGGTGCTCAACACACAAATTATGCGAATCCTCTATTGCAACAAGTACAACTTTCCATTCAGCGGCACCGAAATCTATTTATTTGAACTCATGAAAATGATGCGTGCCAAGGGTCACGCGGTGGCGCTATTTTCCATGTCCGACTCTCGTGGCGAACCGAGTTCATACGATCAACATCTGGCTTCCAATATTGATTTCAAGGCTGGCATGAGTGTATTTCACCGTGCCGCAAAGGCATCCCATGCGATCTATTCGACAGAAACCCGGCGCAAACTTCGCGCTATGATCGCCGATTTCAAGCCGGACATAGCACATATTCGTAACATCTATCATCATCTATCACCTTCGATTCTCTGGGAGTTGAAGTCTCAGGGTATTCCTGTCGTCTATCACGTAAATGATTTCAAGCTTCTGTGTCCGAGTTACAACATGGTTTCGCATGGAAAAGCGTGTGAAAAGTGTGCCAATGGCAAGTTTTGGCACGTGATGAACGAAGGTTGCTACAAGGGACCACCCGGCTCCGCTGTAGTACTTGCAGCGGAGGCGTACGTTCATAAATGGTTGCGAACCTACGAAACCTGCGTCGATCGCTTTCTTGCGCCCAGTCAATTTGTCAGGCAAAAGCTGATTGAGAATGGCTGGGACGGAAGCCACATTCAGGTGCTTTCCCATTTTCAAAATCTGCCTGCCATGTTCACCAAGGTTATGGCTGAGTCTCCGATCCTCTACTTTGGAAGACTTTCGCCAGAAAAGGGTATCGATGATCTTTTGCATGCTATGCGACAACTACCCAATAAACGCTTGCGGATCGCGGGAGATGGTCCGCAACGCGCTGAACTGCAAGCCCTAAAAATCAAATTATCCCTGCAAAATGTAGACTTCCTTGGCCACCTCACTGGCAACACTTTGGATAGCGAAATCTCGTCGTCACTATTCACCGTATTGCCTTCGCACGCTTATGAAACTTTTGGCAAAAGCATTCTTGAATCCTATGCATGGGGAAGGGCCATTGTAGCTTCGGATCTGGGTTCACGCAGGGAAGTAATAGAACATGGCAGTACAGGATTGTTGTATAAGCCTGGAAACATTGATGATTTAGCAGAAAAGCTATCGTTCTTAAGTCAACAACCGGAACTCGCATTAAAAATGGGCGCTGCCGGGCGGAATTTAGTTGAGAAACACTACGATGCAGAAGATCACTATAAGCAGATACTAACAATTTACGAAAATCTGATCTTGCAAAAGAAGCGTCTGGCGGGTTCGACAGCCGTATCGTCCCCAGACCGGCCTCTCCGGGTTGCTTTTATCGGTGGACGGGGCGTTGGTTCCAAATATAGCGGCATTGAGACGTATTACGAAGAAGCTGGCAGGCACCTGGCAAACATGGGGTACCAGATCACGGTATATTGCCGAAGCTACTTCACGCCCCAGATGACAAATTATGAAGGTATGCGCGTCATCCGCCTGCCCACAATTCGTACCAAGCACCTGGAAACTGCAGTACATACTTTCTTAAGTACTATGCATGCGAGTTTCAGTGACTTCGATATCGTTCATTTTCATGCGCTAGGGCCGGCGCTGCTCTCGTTTATTCCCCGGCTTTTTGGGAAGAAGACAATCGTGACTGTTCAGGGACTCGACTGGAGACGGAAGAAGTGGGGCAAGCTTGCCCGCGTCACTCTTTACGTGGGCGAACACGCCTCGATTCATTTTTGCAATGTCGCTATGGTAGTTTCAGAAACCTTGCACAAACATTACAAAAGAGAGCACGGAACCGAGCCGGTCGTCGTACCCAATGGCACTCACATCCGTAAACGGCGCTTAGCTTCGAGTTTGGCGCAATGGAAATTGGAAAAAGATAAGTACATTCTCTATTTGGGCAGATTTTCGCCGGAAAAAAATTGCCATTTGCTTATCGATGCCTATGAGCGGCTACAAACTTCGGTAAAGTTGGTGCTTGCCGGGGGCTCGAGCCATTCCGACGCGTACGCGACAGAATTACACAAACATGAGAGCAGTAAAATTATTTTTTTGGATTGGGTTGCGGGCGAAGCTTTCGATCAATTACTCACTAATTCCATGTTATTCGTACTTCCTTCTGACCTGGAAGGGCTTTCGCTCGCACTGCTCGATGCAATGGGCGCTGGCGTTTGCGTGCTAACCAGCGACATTCCGGAAAACCTCGAATTGATCCGGAATGCGGGATACACATTTCGAAAAGGAGACGTCGATGATCTTGAGCGAATGTTGCAGCGGCTCATCTTGCAGCCCAAACTTCGGGAAGAAATGGCACGTGCTGCCCGGTTGAAGATCCAGGAAAATTACCTATGGCCTAAAATTGCCCTTCAGATTGAAGGTGTATATCGAAATGTAGTTGGAGAATCGATTGCTGAAAATTCAAAAAAGCTTACGAATACCGGATCCAAAAAGTTAACCAATGCCGCTTAGCTTTACGAGTAATCTCACGCCTGAGCTACAGCAAGGGCAATTGGTTCCAACTGAGCCGTAAAGTGCCGCAGGAATGGCGCCTCATAAGTCAGCTTTAACCCGCGGGTATTTTCCCGCTTTCTCCAAACTTCCAGGATGATTTCGACAACATAATCAATGTGGCTTTGTGTGTAGACTCTTCTCGGAATCGCCAAACGCACCAAATCCATCTTTGCCGCTTCACCAAACATCAATGCGCCAATCTCCACGGAGCGGATTCCACCTTCGAGATAAAGCTCTGTTGCCAATGCAACTCCGGGAAACTGGTTCGCAGGAATATGCGGGAGAAAAGCGCGAGCGTCGAGGTAAATTGCGTGTCCACCCGGCGGATGCACGATTGGGACGCCTTGTTCGGCAATGTGATTCCCGAGATACGCCGTGGAAGCAATCCGGTATCGCAGATAATCTTCCTCCAAAGCCTCTTGTATTCCGACAGCTATGGCTTCCAGATCGCGTCCCGCAAGGCCACCGTAGGTTGGATAGCCTTCCGTCAAAATCAATAGATCTTTTTGTTGTTGTGCCAGCAGATCATTATTGGTGCAGAGAAAGCCACCGATGTTCGCCATGCCATCTTTCTTCGCCGACATTGTGCAGCCATCGCCGTAGGAAAACATCTCCTGCGCAATCTGCTTGGGAGTTTTCGATTCGTATCCTTTTTCACGGAGTTTTATGAAGTATGAATTCTCAGCAAAACGGCACGCATCGAAATACAGCGGAATCGAGTGTCGTTTGCATATAGCGCTCACTTGTCGAACGTTTTCCATGGAAACCGGCTGTCCCCCACCAGAGTTGTTGGTAACAGTGAGCATCACAAGCGGAACTCGCTCTCTACCGACTCGCCTGATTAGATCCTCAAGAGCGTTTACATCCATATTCCCCTTGAATGGATGCCGAAGGCTGGGCTGTTTGCCTTCCGGAATAACTAAATCCACCGCTTCTGCGCCCACGAATTCAACATTCGCCCGAGTCGTATCGAAATGCGTGTTGTTGGGAACTATATCGCCCTTTCCGCACATCACACCGAACAAAATCCGCTCGGCAGCCCGTCCTTGATGTGTGGGAATTACATGTTGGTAGCCAACAATATCTTGCACCGACTTTCGAAAGCGATCGAAACTCTTGCTTCCCGCATAGCTTTCGTCCCCTTCCATGATGGCGCCCCACTGGTACGTAGACATTGCGCCTGTTCCAGAATCGGTCAACAGATCGATGAGTACGTCTGACGCGGGAAGAAGGAAGAGGTTGTAATACGCAGCCTTCAATAACCGCTCACGTTCTGGACGCGTTGTCCAACGAATTGGCTCAACGCTCTTGATGCGGAACGGCTCAATGATCGTCTTTACCATGGAAATATTTTTTACTTCAGCATCATTCGCCATGCACACGGAAAATCACCGCAACTGCAACGTTTTTTCGTTTTCGGGCGCATAACTCACCACCGCGGTACGTTCAAGTTTGTCCCATGCGAAACGTCTTCCTTGGAAGGCACGCTTCACTGTCCTGAATAGCACTACAGCAAATAACTGACGATAGGCAAACCGTTGCAGCCACACTTGGCTAAGCAACCACGCATCTTCTGGACCTTCTGGCTCTTGGCGTTCCAGCGCAAATGCAATGGCGGACGTAACGAAATCGATAACCAGGAAAACAGCGAAGAAAATTACTAATCGCAAAAAGCTCGCAGGATCGGTGGAGTCGGGATGAAACCACTTCTGCACGAAATACCACAGAGCTCCGAATGCGAACATGATGTCGATCAGCGGAGACACCAGGGGTAGCAGAATCTGAAAAATTACGATATTCGGCAACGCCACCCATCCAAGCACACCCTTACGGGCAAACACAGCTCGATGTTTCCAGACTGCCTGCAAAATACCGAAGGACCAGCGAAAACGCTGGCGCATCAAACCATTAGCATTGATAGGTGCCTCGGTATAGGCGAGAGCAGTGTCTGCATATTCGACGCGATAACCGCGCCGCAACAATGCCATTGTGAGATCAGCATCTTCGGCTACAGTATCCGTGTGATAGCCACCAGCTTCCCGCACTGCGGACGCCCGCCAAGCGCCAATCGCGCCCGGAACAACGCTGACTGCCCCCAGTGTATTCAGAGCGCGGCGTTCAAAATTTTGACTGGTGATATATTCGAGTGCCTGCCAACGAGTCCACAAATTAACTCGATTCCCGACCTTGGCATTACCCGCGACTGCACCCACTTTAGGATTCAGAAAATGTGGCACTAACCGCGAAATTGCAGTCGGGGCAATGACGGTGTCTGCATCAATGCCAACAAAAATCTCTTCGTCTTGCAAGTATTGCAATCCAAGATTTAGAGCATCAGCCTTCCCCGAATTCTGTTTAGTCAGGATGGTGACAATACCCGAAGCTTCTTCATCAGCAAACTTTGCATGCGCGACTTCCAGTGTCCGGTCGGAAGATCCGTCGTCAATCACGATTACCCGTATATTAGGATAGTCCGACGCCAGTACCGATCTGATTGTCCGCTCAATAACTTTTTCCTCGTTATAAGCCGGAACTAGAACCGCCACAGATGGGTAATAGGAACGTGGGTCTCCGAATTCAGCATAGGAGACTTTTCGACACCGGTCGTATATCGCGGAGATACCGACGAACAACAGCCGACCTGTCATCAATACATCGCCCAGGAAGAAAATAACCGTGATGAATTTTATTCCTGCATTAAATAACCAAAAACCTATCCAGGTCAGAGTGGCTGCCCAGCGTTCATTTGTGGGAATGGGGGGCATAACGTCTGCCCTCGTCTTGCCCAGCAATTGATACACAGGAACAATTGTTAGTCCCTTAGCCCGGGCTCCCTCAATAATTTTTGACAGGGCTAACACTGTCTGGCGGCGATCTCCGCCACCATCGTGCATAAGGATGATATTGCCGCAACGCGTATCGTTCGGAGCGCAAGGCGGTAAATGCGCGAGTACGTCCGACGCAATTTCGTCGGCAGTACGGCGCGGTGTGTCCCGCCAATCATTAGGATCAACTTTGTCGCCTACGGTGATGTATCCCATTGCCTGAGAAAATTCCAGCGGACGAACTTGGTCTTCCGTATCTGGTTCTGCATCGATGGAATAGGGAGGACGGAAGAATACGGTTCTTATGCCCAGGCGACTGGCGAAGAGTCGCTCCGTGAGATTGATCTCCAGCTTCATATATCGACCAGAGAGGTTGCTGATATCGGGATGGGTGAACGTATGGTTTCCGATGCTGTGACCTTCGCGGTAGATACGCTCGGCTAATCCGGAGAACTTGTCAGCCTGAATTCCAATCAGAAAAAACGTGGCGGTTGCATTTTCCCGCTTTAATACATCGAGAATTTTCGGCGTCCATTCCGGATCCGGTCCATCGTCAAAGGTGAGCGCCACTTCATTTGGACTATAGCCATAACGCGCTACACGATACGGTTCTGGCAAAGATTCGAAAGTCTCATCTGTAATCAAGCCACTGGATGAATCCAATTGAATCGTACGTTGTCCATTCGATGGGCTAGTTTCAATATGAAGAATCTCACCCTGCCCATTCATATCAACATCCTGGCCAGGAGGAACATCCGTTAATCTCGACGGGGCAGCCTGATCGCCTGGTAGATCCCATACTGGCCAGAGGGAGCGGTCTTCAGCGCCCAGTCTCCATAGTGCAAAGGTTTTTACTCCAAGAATCTGCGCCGCTCGCATCTGATTAAGCGCAGTTACCGCATCAAGAAACCAGATGTCATGCTGGATATTGCGTTCATCCATGTAACTGACATGAGGATTCATGCTGTCGCCGTCGAAATCTACATCTTCTTCGGAGTCACGCGCAGTCAACCATGCATCCTGTACCGATTGATTCTTGTCTTTTTCATCGGCTGGGAGTTTTCCATGCTTCGGCTTCTCGGCCCAGTCATATCCAAAGTTAGCGATCGCACAAATCAGCTTGCTTTTGGGAATCACCTTTGTCGCAAACTTCAGATTGTTGACAAACCAATCTTGTGATGCGACGGGACCTGCTGTTCCACCTCCATAATGCTCGTCATAGTTCATCAATATGACGCCATCGGAAGCAGCGGCTACAGCTCCGTAATTCCACTCATCGTTGTGACTGGGCACACTGACGTAGAGTTTCATACCCTTCGCATGAAGTTGAGCGGAAAGTTCGTTGAGCAAAGAAAGGAATCCTGCCTGCCCCTTCTTGGGGAAAGCCTCAAAGTCCACCATCAGGCCGTGATACTTATCGCTATCTAAAAAATTGTCGACCTGATCAAGAAATCGGTCGCGAGCATCCGGGTCATTCAAGAATGCGGAGATATCTACCCAATCTGCGCCATCAAAGTTATTGACCAGGGGGAAAACTTCCATTCCTGTATCTTCAGACTTGAGGAATGGCATGACTTTGTCATCGACTTCGTGAACAGTTTCTCCTTGCACGACGTCAAAAAATTTATTGGTCTGCTGATCCACACCTTGCAATCGCCCATCGGGTGTAAGAACGTGCAGCCACTCCGGATACAAAATATCGATTTGGCGGGCATATTCCCGCAAAGATGAGAAGCTGGCTGCATCCCATGGGACATAGAAACCGGCTCGTACCCCTTCTTCCGCGTTGAGCTCCGCCTGCGACAAAGTGGATTTGGCTTTATGGTATCCACGACGTGCTGCGAGCAATTTCCGGTGTTCTTTTGCCTTTTCTTTTTCTGCTTCCCGCAGCGCGTGGTAAGGGCGTTTCTGAAATTGAAGAAGAAGTTCAGGCAACGGCTCGTTGTGTAAAGCTGTGTAAATAAAAAATATGACCAGTAACATTAACGCAATGCCAGCGACGTCGAAACCCCGGCGCATACGCCGCCAGCGGGCTTGCTTTGGATCGAAAAAAACAGGATTCGCCATGAAAAATAAACCACTTACATCCTAAGCCGTGAAAAGATAAGGGTCAAACCAGTACCCTTTAAAGATAACCCGGCTTCTTTACAAAAGTGGCAAGTGTAAAGATCAGTCAAAACACGATATATTCACTTTCTTGCGCGACCTGGTGCGCCAACAATCACGATTTTTCCTGCTCACGGCCCTCGCCGGTGTCGCGTTGCGGCTGTTTTTTATTTTTCGTTATCCTGGCGTCACAACCGATTCGTTCATCTACGGCGATATTGCGAAGAACTGGCTTTTGCATGGCGTTTATGGAGTCGGTCCGGCAAACGATATCTCCGCCACCTACATAAGGCTTCCGGGCTATCCCGGTTTTCTCGCCCTGGTGTTCTCAATCTTCGGTATGGAGCATTACCGGGCCGTGCTGTTTGTTCAGATGTTCGTGGATATTGGTACTTGTCTCCTCATTGCCGATATCGCTCGACGTCTGATTTCTGAGCGCGCGGCGAAAGCGGCATTTCTGCTGGGCTCAATTTGTCCATTTCTTGCTGAGTACGCAGCAGCCGCATTAACGGAAACGCTGGAAATTTTTTTTACTACGCTGGCTTTGGGTTTAGCAGTTGTAGGCATTCAAGAACTGAATCGTGGACGACTAGCCCCATGGATTGGTTGTGGACTCTCGGTGGGAGCCGCAATTCTGCTACGGCCAGACGGCGGCTTGCTCCTGGCATCGATTGGAATTTATTTAATTTGGCTTTTGGTTCTTCGAATTCGCGAACGGCGAAAGTACGTTTCCATTTTGCAAGCGGGTTTGATTTTTGCTCTGTTTGCTGTCGTGCCCCTTGTGCCTTGGACTTTGCGCAACCTACATACCATGAACAGATTCGAGCCACTGGCGCCACGGTATGCCAACGAAGAAGACGAATTCGTTCCCATGGGCTTCAATCGCTGGGTAAAGACGTGGATGGCCGATTACGCTTCTGTCGAAGAGATCTACTGGCCCGTTCCCGGCGACACAATCGATCCGGCAAAACTCCCGGCGCGAGCTTTTGATTCGCCGGAACAACGGGAGCAAACTAACCAACTCATTGCGGATTACGATCAGAATTTGCATGTTACTCCCGATCTTGATGTGCGCTTTTCTGCGATTGCGGTTGATCGCATTCGTGCGCATCCGCTCCGCTATTATGTTTGGCTACCAGTATTACGCGTTGCCGATATGTGGCTAAGGCCCCGGACGGAACTCCTTCCCTTGGACCCGAGGTGGTGGGAGTTCAATGACGATCCGATGGGATCGGTGTGGGCAGTCAGCCTGGGAATCATCAACCTTCTATACATTGCCCTGGCTATCATGGGATTAATGCGGTCACGCTCCATGCCTCACTTGATGCTGCTACTCACGTTTGTAATTCTGCGATCTGTATTTTTGGGAACGCTGGAAAACCCCGAACCGCGTTATACGCTCGAAATGTACCCGGTTATGATCATTCTCGCCGCCGCCTCATTCCGAAATGCGCGGGTCACTCGACTTGACCGCCAGTCATTTTGAAATATCGCATTTGCAATAACTGAAACTTATCTCCTGTATTGCGGAAATCATTGTAGAAAAGGCTTGTAAGTTGCGCATGAGTAATAGCAGAATGCTTGGCTGTATAGATTTCTCGAGTTATTGAGATAGCCAGTCACATTCCGGAGAAACAATAAGGGGCCCTTATGAAACGCCATCCGCAATCGCTTCTTCCTAATTTATTGATTCTTTTTCTGATTGCGACAATTACAACCCTATTTTGTTTGACGGCCACTGCCGCCGAAACCACCGCGACAATCTCCGGCGCGGTCAAAGATTCTAGTGGTGCCGTGGTTTCGAAAGCGCCTATTACACTCACCAATACTGGAACGAACATCTCAAAAACCATCCAAGCGGGCGATGACGGCTCTTATCTTTTCACCCTTGTTCCAATTGGGACATATCGCCTAAGTGTCGAACAATCTGGTTTCCGAAAATACGTTAGAGAAGGAATTGTGCTGAATGTCAACCAGAACGCCAAGCTCGACATTGTGCTTCAAGTTGGGGCAACGAGCCAAGTCGTTGAAGTGACGGGAGACGTAACACAAGTTGACACAGTCAGTGCCACGCTTGGAAATGTAGAAACACAACGCCGGATTGAAAGCCTTCCTCTTGTCGAGCGCGATACGTTTCAACTCGGATTATTGCAAGCGGGTGTTTTCCCACCCGATGATGACGACGGTAGTGGCAATCCATTCTCGATGAGCGGTCAACGCTCCGAGTCCGTCAGCTTTTTGATAGATGGAACCGATAACAATGATTTCTTGGGCAACAATGCTGTTGTCGACCCCAACCCAGATGCGGTGGCAGAATTTAAGATCCTTACCAATAACTATGGTGCGGAATTTGGGCGCACGTCGGGTGGGATAGTAAATCAAGTCATCAAGTCAGGAACGAACCGCTATCATGGCGATGTTTTTGAATTTTTTAGAAATGAGGCATTGAACGCGCGAAACTATTTCCTGCCAGCGGTAACTCCTTTCAAGCGAAACACGTTTGGAGGAACGCTGGGTGGACCCATTATCAGAGATAAAACGTTCTTTTTTATTTCGTATCAGGGTGTACGCAAACATGAAGGCCAAATTGCCCCAATATTGCAAGTTTTGAGCCCGGCTGAACGAACTGGTGACTTCCAAGAACTATTTACCGGTAGCCCGATTTGCCCTAATCCCCAGCCAAGTGACCCCCAATTTGACTCTGGGCAACTTTTCAACCCCACTCAACCGCTTACGAGCGTAACGTGTACCGATCAGGCAAATGGTCCAGTAACTGTTCAGGTTGGCACTCCATATACAAACAATCAGGTTCCGGTTAATCCAGTTACAGCGAATTACATCTCCAAGTATCTCCCTTTACCTAACCTGCCAGGTAACAATTTTGTGTCCTCACCAGTTGCCGTATTAAATGACGATCAGGGAATTGTGCGAATTGATCATCATTTTGGTCAGAACGATACTATTTATGGATCTTACGTAATCGACGACTTTAGGCAGGACTACCCGTTTTTGGTCGTCAATGGCGCCACGACAGGAGGAAATGTTCCCATTGGCTCCGGGTTCAGTTCACCACTTCGCACGCAATTTGGCTCATTTTCATGGCTCCACAACTTTAGTCCGAAGATTGTCAATGAGTTCATCTTTGGATCTAATCGTAGTGCAACCTTGCAATCGACACCGCATGACACTACTTCGCCATCCGCGCTTGGCTTCACCAATGTAAATCCCGATGATCCGGCTGGCACTGCTCCTCCAGTTCTCCAGACCACAAGCTTTAACCTCGGGCCGAGTCCTCAAGGTCCTACCAGGCTTCACGACGTGACCTTCCATTGGCAGGACAGTGTCACTATTAACCATGGTCGTCACGATATGAAGTTTGGTGCAGATATACGAAGAATCCGGAACAATTTTAACTTCGATTTTGACAACAACGGAGTCTTTGATTTTGGCGGTCTCCAGAGTTTCACAGGCAATTACTTAGCAGACTTTGTTGGTGGATTTTTTGACAATTTTCAGCAGTTTTCAAAAGCTGAATATGGGATTCGAACCACCTCCTGGCATTTCTTCGGGCAGGATGCCTGGAAAATACGGCCGAGATTCACTTTGAATTTCGGTATGCGCTACGAGTACAACACTCCTCTACAAGATCCACACAACGAAATTTTGGGGTTCTTCCCGGGCCAGCAATCCACAAAATTTCCCGGCGCACCCAAGGGCATCCTTTACCCGGGAGATCCCGGCACACCCAATAATTCTCTGACTTATCCGGATCGCAATAACTTCGCACCGCGATTTGGTTTCGCTTGGGATACGCTTGGTAATGCCAAGCTAGTGGTGCGAGGAGGTTTCGGAATCTTCTACGACATTGAAGACGGCGCGCTGAACCTCCAGTTTGGAGGTGAAGCCCCATTTGGTTCCATTACCGATATAACGCCTCCAACTTATACAAACGTTCCTCCAGGAATAAATCCTTTTGCAGACCCATTCACCGCCTTCAATCAGACAAATCCTTTTCCCACTGGTGGAAAAGTTGGGTCAACTTTTGGAACGCCAGCCATCTCCTTCGCCTACGTTGCCGATCCTCACTTTCGGACACCTTACTCCGAAAATGTAAACTTTGGTCTGCAATATCAGTTGGCGCAAGACACATTAATTGAAGCCGATTACGTGGGCAGTTTCTCTCGTAAGTCGATAGTTTCCGCCGACGTTAATCCACCCTCACCCAGCATCATGCAGCAACAGTTAATTAACTCCGCAGGCGACCCCAATGGTCCATTCACCAACCCCGATTGCGCTCGTCCACTGGCGGGTTGCAGCGATCCGACTAACCCAAATTCGTCTCCAACAGGCGCTTTGCAGCTGCTAACCGACCTTAGCGCAGGATCATCTTCCAGCAATCAGTTTCAATTCACAGTGGACAAGCGGTTCAGCCACGGATTTAATGTTCGCGGCGCTTATACTCTCGCAAAAACTATCGACACGCAGTCAGGGTTCCGATACAACAGTTCGCTCTTTACAGACCCTTTTAACTTTGCTTTTGATCGAGGTCTGGCAAATTTTGATGTGACCCATCGTATTGTTATCAGCGGCGTGTGGGATCTTCCGCTAGATCGTCCGTTCCGTAATGGAAACGGACTCTTACGCAAGATTACCGAGGGATGGGAAGCCAGCGGCATCGCTAGCTTTCAGAGCGGGACACCTTTTACTATTTTTTCTAACTCTAATTCCAGTCAGCAGAATACGTTTCTTGATCGTGCAGATTTGATCGGGACGCCCCAAATCTTCGATCCTCGCTCAACAAGAATTTTTTCGGTTGACCCTATAACGAATAATTGTCTTGGGGCAACTCCCCTCACCCCACAACATTTCTACTTCAATCCCACAGCGTACGACTGCAACAATGTGCCAACCTTTACTTTCGGAAATTCGGGAAGGAACTCTCTACGGGGACCAGGTCGGAATAATTTTGATCTAACAATTGGGAGAACATTCAAATTCGGAGAATCGAAGTCAGTCGAATTCCGCTCGGAATTCTTCAATGCCTTTAATCACGCGCAATTTATGAACCCTGATCACAATGGATTTGACGCCAACTTTGGGCAAATTACCCAAGCGAGAGATCCACGAATCATCCAATTAGCTTTGAAGTTTTATTTCTAAAGGTTGACGGAAGATAGAAAGGGGGAGCATAGTGCTCTCCCTTTAACTAGTATCGAAAGCAATAATATTCGTCCTAATCTGTGGTTGAGATCAGCGGGGAATCCGTCATTCTGAAACGGGTGCGCACGTGTTCTGAAATCAGCTGGATTGCCTCGCGATTCGCCACCGGATCCGCTTGCGTGAGATATCTCATCGCGTCTACCAGCTGGCGCTGGCCGTCTACATAACGGGGATCGGGATCACGCTCACGTCTTTTGCGAGCGACAATATTGGGAGGAACGGGAATCGTGAATACTCTGGCCATGAAAACTCAACCTAATGTGGCAAAATTGTTTCACGGACTCTTCTCCACCCTGTGCCCCGAGCAGCCAAGGTCCCGAGATTGCAGTATACCGCTGGCTTAAACCTTTTTCAGCCCCTAAATTTCAATGAGCCTGCTAATGAGTGCACCTACTGTTTCCTAATGAGATACAACCTGCGTCTTACCAGTCATTTTCGGCTTAAAAACAGAATCCGAAATTTTTTCGTTTAGCTTAATGTCCGAGTACTTGGCCAGGCGATAATCACCTTGTCCGGTAAAAAGCTGTTGCTGGACGGATATTCCGCGGATCGAGTCAATCCACAAAATAATGTGATCAAACATATTGTGAACTTTCTCATCTTTCGGAACGAGGTTAAGCTTCACCGCTCCTGCGACATCCTGATCCGGCCCTAAATAGGACACAACAAAAGATTTGAGCATGGCATGGCCAGATCCACCAAAACCAAGCACCAGAAAGCTTTCGACCGCTTCTCTGTTTTTGCCAGTACTGTATTCATCGATCTGATTACTAATGCTGGGCTGGTAGACCTGGACTTTCCCATCTGCAAAAAGTACGTATTTGGTCAGTGGCTTGCCATTGGAACTTGTGATCTCCGCAGCCATTTCGATTTGATTATTCGATCGTCTGAAGTAAATTTTTCCAGTCTGTTTATCAGTTTCATCGACAACTTTAGTGTATTGGTCCCATTCAAAATTGGCTTCCGCGCCGCGAAAGCTTGCAGCTGTAGTATCCATCCTGCTGAGCACTTTTTCGAGTTCAGCATTTTGGGATGAATTGTCGGCGAATTGTGCATTGGCTGGTGTAGACGATGGCGGAGCGGATTGTATTGCCGATACGGACGCAACCGTGCCTAATACTAATAGCAGACATGTGCAGTGTATTTGGCTTTTCATTAGTTATTAGTAGTTATTAGTTTCTAACGCACTAGTCTCGACGAACCCAGACCTTATAACTCAACACACGTCCGAAACGATCATGTACCAGTTCATATCTCTGGATGCGAACCTCGCCTGATATGGGTTCGATGACGCGCAGCAAGTCATCGCGTACTCCTCCATCGTCGTGCCCGGTCACTGCCGAACTCTCGACTTGGTAAATCAGGCCACCATCTCCGTCCGGTACAACTACTACTTCACTTGGATGCGGTCTATGCGGAACAGGCTTGTCCTTGAAATTAATCCAGTAAGGCGAGAAAAATACGAAGATTAAAATCAGCGTGACCATAACGTCATACTGAATCGTTCCCCGGTCATAGGACCACAGAATGTAGTCGCGAATTGTCCGCCAGATTCCAGACATTGGCACGGAGGGCGCGCCCGCATTCGTCGTTGTTAGCTCAGCCCTGCTCAAGTCTAGAGTGTCCTCCGTGTCTTTGGCAATGTAGACCATCAACGGGTATCAGGCAAGAAGCATCCTGCCAAACGTATAGTGGGTCGGTTAGATAGTCGCTCAGGCGGTTCGGTTTAGAACTTTTTAGGCGTGATTCGGTCTACTCCCATGTATGGCCGCAAAACTTCGGGAACTAATATGCTGCCGTCGGACTGCTGATAGTTCTCCACGATGGCTAGCCATGTGCGACCCACGGCGAGTGCGCTCCCATTTAGGGTATGTACGAATTCTGTCTTCCCTTTGCCTTCCCGCCGGAAACGAATATTTGCTCGCCGCGCCTGAAATGACTCGAAGTTAGAGCAGGATGATATTTCGCGGAAAAGCTGCTGCCCAGGCAACCACACTTCAATATCGTAAGTTTTGGCGGCAGAGAAACCCATATCGGCGGTGCACAAAGACATCACCCGATAATGCAGGCCGAGTTTTTGCAGGACAGTTTCGGCATTATTAGTAAGTTTCTCGAGTTGCTCGTAAGAATCTTCCGGACGCGCAAACTTGACCAGCTCTACTTTCTGAAATTGGTGCTGGCGGATAATGCCGCGAACATCCTTTCCATACGATCCAGCTTCGCTGCGAAAGCATGGCGTGTATGCAGTCAGCGAAACCGGCAGACGTGAGGCGTCCAGTATTTCATCACGATAAATATTGGTGACTGGAACTTCCGCCGTCGGAATCAGCCATAAGTCTTTATCGCCGTGTGGAACACGGAACAAGTCAGAAGCAAATTTCGGAAGCTGTCCAGTTCCGTACATCGAGTCTGAATTCACTAGGTATGGCGGCAGAACCTCCGTATATCCATGGTCGCGAGTATGCAGGTCCAGCATGAAGTTAGCCAGTGCACGCTCGAGACGCGCTCCCATGTCCCAGTACAAAGCAAAGCGTCCACCAGTAATTTTTACAGCTCGCTCCAGATCGAGAACTCCCAACTGCTCTCCAATTTCCCAGTGTGGTTTGGGAGTGAAGCCAAATTCCGGCGGTACGCCCCAACGACGAACTTCCGCGTTGTCTTCAGCGCTGCTACCTACCGGAACGCTCTCATGCGGAATATTCGGGAGACCTACTAGAACCTTCTGCATCCGGTCGTCGTATTCTTCTGCAGCCCTTTCGAGCTCTTGAATCTGTTCCCGGAAATTTCTGCTCTCCGCGAGAAGATCGCCAGCATCTTCGCCGGCTCTCTTCCTCTTCGCAATCTCTTCCGAAATCTTGTTGCGGTGTGCCTTTAGGGACTCAGCCGCGGCTATAGCCTGCCGTCTCTGGGCGTCGACTTGTGGGAAATCCTTCAAAACCTGCGCAGGATCGATGCCGCGCTGGCGCAGCTTTTCTTCGACAAATGGCAGGTGGTCACGAACGAAATTGAGATCAAGCATGGAAGAACTATTACTGTATCAAAAAGGTGCGGATCGCACGCATTTGCTAAACACCCTGTAAACTAACACTGGATGACGGTTCCTCAAGAATGATTCCATTCTGCCGAATTCCCCGTTGTGGGTGGATCCTCGCCTTTAAGTGTCACTCCTCTGCGAGAGGTGCCCGGTAATGCCTGTCTCGTCGGACGGAAGGTCTCTTGATCTGGGTGTCAGTGTCGGCGAAATTCAGCTCAAAAATCCGGTGATTGCCGCCAGCGGAACCTTCGGCTACGGTGTGGAATTTGAAGATATTGTTCATCTAGACCGGCTGGGCGGTTTCGTTGTGAAGGGGCTTTCCAAGGAGCCGATGGCAGGCAATCCGCCACCCCGCCTTTATGAAACCGCAGCGGGAATGCTCAATGCTATCGGTTTACAGAACATCGGCGCACGCGCTTTCGTCGATGAAAAACTGCCGAAGCTGCAGCAGATAAAAAATGCGGTCGTGTTCGCCAATATTTTCGGCTACACGCGAGAAGACTATGAGCGGACTATTCAAATATTGAACGAAGGCGAAGGCATTTCTGCCTACGAACTAAATGTTTCATGCCCAAATACCGCGCATGGCGGAATTCAGTTTGGCAGCGACCCGCGTTCTCTGGATGAAGTGGTAACCACCGCCCGACGAATATCCCAACGGCCCCTTATTGTTAAGCTCTCTCCGAATGTGACCAGCATCGCGCAAATGGCTAGGGTTGCTCAGGATGCTGGCGCCGACGCGATTTCCCTCGTAAATACATTTGTTGCAATGGCAATCGACACCGAAACTCGAAAACCCCGCATTGCAAATGTTACAGCTGGACTCTCAGGACCTGCCATCAAGCCGATTGCTTTGCGCATGGTTTATGACGCATCCAAAGCAGTCAGGATTCCGATCCTTGGGATGGGTGGAATCTCGACTGCGGCCGACATCATCGAATTTATGCTGGCCGGGGCTACCGCCGTGCAAATTGGGACTGCAAGTTATTGGGACCCGCGAGCAACCGAGAAGATTGTCGAAGAACTCGCAGCCTGGTGCATAGGGCATCAGATTGAGCACTTAAGTGATTTAATTGGCGGCATGGTGATGGAGTGAGTTTCGTTGGAGTGCCTGACACTTTTCTCTATATTCCGCATCCAATTAGCAACAGTGATTAGGAGTAAAATGTATGGCTAAAGCAACATTTGCCGCCGGATGTTTTTGGGGAGTTGAAGCAGCATTTCGTGAACTACCTGGTGTTATCTCAACACGCGTCGGGTACATCGGAGGCAATACTTCGAATCCTACCTACAAAGATGTTTGCACCGACCGGACAGGGCACGCCGAGGCAGTCGAAGTCGATTACGATCCTGCAACGCTCTCTTACGAGAAATTGCTGCAAGTCTTTTGGGAAAACCACGATCCAACCCAGTTCAATCGCCAAGGCCCAGACTACGGTTCGCAGTATCGCTCCGGAATTTTTTATCACACACCGGAGCAGGAGGCTGAAGCCAATGCGTCGAAAGAAAAACTCAAGCAGGCCCATCGCTACAGCGAGCCAATCGTCACGCAGATCGTTCCCGCAACTACGTTTTTTGAAGCCGAGGACTACCACCAGCAATATTTAGAAAAGCGTGGGCTGGCAACCTGTCACATTAAATAGAAGTTTCGGTATATTTTGAATTAACTATTCGATTCGCTGTGTCGCATCATACTCAAGTGATTCAGTCGAGACCCAAACTGATCGCGTTAGTTTTGGCGGCCGCTTCGTTGTTTTTAACTGGCGAGTTCCCGGTGTCGACTATCGTTTCCGCACAAACTTCTTCTGGCGTTTGTCACAACCACAATCAACGTGCGCCGATTCCTGAGTCAGATGGTCACCATTGTTGTATTTCAGCGCACAATACTGCCTTTCTGGTCACGAATCCGCCAAACCCTTCGGTTGCGCACATTTCTTCATTATCATCGCTCGAACGGGTTGTAATAATTAAGCCTAGTGTGCCATGGCGCAGCCCTGAAATCGCCTCCGGGCCTCCTGTTAATCACAGACTCCTGCGCGTCTAGAACTACTTAAATCCTGAGATTTTTCTTCTTCGAGCCGCAAAACTAATTTACGGCCAGAGACCTCTTTCCACTTTGGATCGAGCTGCAAGTTGCCAGGAGCGCATGTGCGGATATTTCACATAATTTTATTTCTGATCGTTGTAATTAGAGTGTTAAGCGTGGTGACCGCTTCAGCACAGAGCGTCCATCGAGAAGTGAGCGCCAAAGACAATATAAGTCAGCAAATGCAAATGGAAGATATGCCTGGAATGGATGAAGGACCGGACATGAAGAAAAAGATGGGCATGGAATCCGGTTCGCTCATCGAACTTATCGAGAAGCACGCTACAGCCGGAACTGATACAGAGCCAAATTCGACTCCCTTCGAAATGCTTATGGCTATAAAGGGCAAGTGGACGCTCATGTTCCACGGGGAAGCTTTTCTAAATGAAATTCAGCAGACTGGGCCACGTGGAGCCGACAAGCTGTTCTCGACAAATTGGATCATGCCAATGGCGCAACGCAGGCTCGGTAGTGGCACGTTTACTCTGAGGACAATGCTAAGCCTGGAACCCGCAACTGTGTCGAAGAGGCGGTATCCAGAGCTTTTCCAACAAGGCGAGACGGCGTTTGGCAAACCTATTGTCGACGGACAACACCCCCACGACTTTTTCATGGAGCTTGCCGCCATATACGACTACAAACTAAACGAGAATACTTTACTTTCATTCTATGCGGCCCCAATGGGTGATCCAGCGCTCGGACCAATTGCCTATCCGCATCGTGTTTCAGCATCGGAAGATCCCATCGCACCGCTTGGACATCATCTGGAAGACTCCACCCATATCGCCGACGACGTAGTCACAGTGGGCATAACTCATCGCAACTTTAGACTGGAAGCATCAGGGTTTCACGGCCGCGAGCCCGATGAATTTCGCTGGAACATCGACTCCGGCAAGATTGATTCATGGTCTACACGTGTCACCGTGAATCCGCTTCAGAACTGGAGCTTCCAATATTCCATTGGGCAGTTGCACAGTCCGGAAGCACTCAATCCGAACGAAAATGTCAGGCGGATGACGGCATCGCTGATGTACAACCGTCCATTACATGATGGAAACTGGGCCTCTATGTTGTTATGGGGGCGCAACCAGAGCCTCGTGGATAATAACGTTGGCAATGGTTATTTACTTGAATCTACCCTGCTTTTCATGAAGAAAAATTATGTCTGGTCGCGAATCGAAAATGTCGATCGGACAGATGAACTTCTGCTGGGAGAAAATCTCAAGCCGACCGGTTTTAGCGAAAGATACTTTACCCGGGTGCAAGCGTATACGGCTGGTTACGACCGGGAGATAGGACACATTCCTCATCTATCCACTGCAATTGGCGGCCAATTGACTTGGTATGGAGTCCCTGGCGATCTAAAACCGATTTACGGTTCGCAACCGTTGGGAATAATGCTATTTTTTCGATTGCGCACGCATTAAGCTTCTGCCCTTCGTTATAGACCTTGGTGAGCGGAGGCCTGTGCTACGGGCCGTCTCGGGATTTGATCGTCTTCGACTGTCGTTTCTTCCCACAACGAACGATCCCTTAGAAGGCGGGACACTAACGCAGTGTGCATGGCATGGCCGGCGCGGTCAGCAACCACATTTCCGAGAATTCGTTTTCCGAGCAAAGCCAAGTCGCCTATAAGGTCTAGAATTTTGTGGCGCACAAACTCATCGGCAAATCTTAATGGCGGGTTCATTAATGCTTCACGTGTCAGGACGATTGCGTTTTCTGCAGAAGCTCCACGAATCAGGCCTTGCTGGCGCATAGCGTCGGCTTCATGCAGAAATCCGAATGTACGAGCAGCCGCAATTTCCCTCAGATAATTCCCATCGGATAAATCTACACAGAAGGTTTCTTTCCCTATGAGTGGGTGAGGGAAGTTAATGGTGTAGGAAACGGAGTAACTTTCTGCCGGATAAACCCCAATGAATTTGTCCCCTTCCCGCAGTTCCAGTTCGCGAAGAATTCTGAGATAAGTGCGAGAACGGCGCTGCGCACGAATTCCCACTTTCCGGATGAGTTCCACAAATGGTTGCGCACTGCCATCGAGAATGGGAAGCTCAAGATTGTCCAGCTCGACGATGGCATTATCGATTCCGGTACCGATGAAGGCGGAGAGAAGGTGCTCGGTTGTAGAGATGAGCACGCCCTTCTTCATGAGGCTGGTTGCGTAACTCACGCGCGCTACGTTGCGGCCAGTGGCCTCGACTTCGAAGCCATCGAGATCAGAGCGGCGGAAAATAATACCGGCTCCCGCCGGAGCAGGAAGGATGCGAAGGAAAACCGGAGCTCCGCTATGTAGACCTATGCCGCGGCACTCTACTGCCGAGCGGATTGTTTGTTCGTGTCTCAGAAAGAATATAAGTCGTGATCTGCCATAAGATTACATTCACCTTGTAAACTCTGACTGTGGCAAATTAGCCACAGTACTCTACTTCCCATGTTTAGGGAGTGCTATTGCTCCTTTTAAATATATGAAAATAAATGGATTAATAAATTAAGAGGCCTGAGTCACTTTTTCGAGGTATTGCTAGGATTAGCTTCAAACAAAGTATCGTTTAGTCCTTTGTTAAAGCTGACCGAGGTCATGAATCGCTGGTTCGACATGTCTCCGTTGTAGTAGCGAGTTACATCGAAAGGAGTCATAACGCCCTGAATCGGGCGATAGTTATCATAGATCTCATCTTCGACATTGCGTTGTTTATCCGTCGGATCACGCCAGGAAAAGCTCTTCTTAACTGGAAGATGGGTATTAAGGTCGATGTATAGGGTAACCGCTTCGTTCTTTGAATTCATGATCGTGATCTGTTCGGCTGATTTTTGGTCAGCGACGGTTTGTCCCTCGTAGAACAGGGCAACTCCGGGCTCGGATAACCAGCTCCGAAGCACCCAGTCAAGACCGTAATGGCGGCGGCGCAGATAGTCGGCCAATTCTTTATCGTCATTCGGACGAGTTCCCTTGTAAGTGATTTCGTATCCTTTGTTGCCGTTGAATATCTCGATCACGTCGCGTTTTTTGGTTAGTTCGACCCTATCTTTGTCTGGAAACTTATAAAACCGCCAGAACATCGTTCCTGCGCTGTTAGGGCGCCCAAGATGAAAACTATAGGTACGGCCTTCTTGTGAGATGTCCTGGATGTTTAAGTAAGCCTGTCCACCTAGCGCCTGAATCATTTGATCAAGCAAGGCTCTGGCCTTCAGAGCGCTTTGCTGGTCAGTGGGGAGTGGCTGAGAGGTGCTGCCAGGGGATGTACCAGCCGAGGGTGGGCTTGCCTGGGCTAACGCCGCGGCTGATAGGGAAAATACTATTAAGAAGAGGGAGAAAAAAACCTTCATGCTTTCCTATAGTTAGACGCGGTCACGGCAATTGTAGCTGCCTAGACCTTTATATAGAGTGAACCGCGTGGGGATTATCCAACCAGAACGGCCCCCCCATTCACGTTAAAGATTTCTCCCGTGATGAACCCAGCCTGATGTGTACAAAGAAATAGGATAGGCGCAGCGATTTCCTCCGGTTTTCCGACACGGCCCAGGGGAATGGTTCTAAAGATAGCCTCCCGCGCTGTAGAATCCCCCAAAGTCGAAGCAGACATATCAGTTGCAACCCATCCCGGAGCTACACAATTTACGTAAATTCCGTCGCGGGCGAGCTCGGTTGCGAGCCCTTTTACCATGCTGATGAGAGCTCCTTTGGTTGCGGCATAGTCACAATGAAAGGCTTCTCCACGCTGTCCGGCGGTTGAGCTTACCAATACGATATGGCCCGCTGCGCTCGCGGACTTCCCTTGCTTCTTCATTTGTGCCACGGAATGCTTAATCAGGCCAAAAACACTGTCCAGATTAATCGCAACCGTGTTATTCCATTGCTGATCAGACATGTGGTCGATCGGTGCATTCTCGGACGGCCAAATCCCATGATTGGCAACGAGAATATCGAGGCGGCCAAAACGATCTACCGCCGCCGCCACTAAATCACGAGCGGTTTCCGTACCCGAAAGATTGCATTGGATGGCCGCACAGTTATTATTGCCAAGTTCGCGGACAAGTGCTTCGGACTGCTCTTTTGCTTTTTCATAATTGAAGAAAACGCGAGCGCCTGCAGCGGCGAACATGCGTACAGTTGCAGCGCCGATTCCGCGCGAGCCACCGGTGATGAGCGCCACTTTATTTTCGAACGAGAAATTCATGCTGAACAGTGTCAGGTTTCAGAAGAGAAGTTTCAAGTGGAGCCAGTTCTACAGGTTTGACGATGCGCGTTCGGCCTTAAGCTCGCGCATCAAAATACGCACCAGCATTCCATCATAGCGAATTCCGCTTAGCTTGCTTAACTCCGCAAGCGCCTGATCGCTCGTCCTTGCCGGAGCAAATGAGTGCTCGGTGGTCATATTCGTGAAGGCGTCCGCAATGGCTATGATGCGGCTCCACAGCGGGATTTCTTCTCCGCGCAATCCTGCGGGATATCCTGATCCGTCAAAGGCTTCGTGATGGCATTCAATTGCCTTTTGCATTTCCACGCTGTTCGGAATTGTGCTGCAAATCTCCGCGCCCAAATGCGCGTGCATTCTTATGAAATAAAATTCTTCTTCAGTTAACGGACCTGATTTATTGAGAATGCGTTCCGGCACAAAGATTTTGCCGACATCATGAACGCGCGCGACATACCCCAGATTAGCTATGTCATCCGGCGAAAATCCAAGGGCGCGTCCCATGACCTCGCAATAACGGGATACACCCTGACCATGTCCTCCACTATGTGATTCGCGTAATTCCGCAGCATGCGCCAGTGATTCAATCGAGTCTTTCAATAATTGAAGATCTCGGTCTTCCTGTGCCGCAAATTGTTTCAGCGTACCGATAAGCTCTTCCAGATGTTCCGGCCCAGTATGCTGACGCTGTAAAAACCCTTCAATATAGCCTGCGATCAGGTGGCGGTGAACGGAGCCGCTCTCGTCATCGACGTATTCTTCAGTAGCGGAGACACGGTTTCCGCCAGCGTGCTTGGATACATACATCCCAGCATCAGCAACACGAATAATATCTTCCGCAGAGAGCCCATGAACCGGGTAGCTTGCCACGCCGAAGCTGCCTGTAATGTGATGTTCGCTCAGCATGGGATCGGTGGCAAGCCAGAGCCGTAAGCGTTCGGCCAGAATCTGGGCCTGATCTGCGCCCGTGTCTGGCATCAAAATGATGAATTCGTCGCCTCCATAACGGGCCACGACGTTGGATTGCCTGCATTTTTGCTCTAGCAGGCGACCGACCCGCGCTAACACCAAGTCCCCTTCAAGATGGCCAAGAGTGTCATTTACTTCTTTGAACTTATCGAGATCTATCAGAACAACTGAAAAAGCCCGGCCTGAGCGGGAAGCTCGTCTCCATTCCGAAGTAAGCGCCTCCCAGAAGAAACGGCGTGTTTTGATTCCTGTAAGACTATCGGTGATGGATTGTTGCTGCAGTTTTTGATAATCAAAAGAATTGTGAAGGGCCGTGGCTAACAAATCTGCCAGGGTATTCATGATTAGCACATCCTGGGGAGCAAAGGCATCTTCCTTCTCGCTCTCGACATTTAAAACGCCGAGTAAGGTGTCACCATATGCGATTGGAATACACAGGACTGCGCGTGACGCAGGCAGCACACCTTGTAAAGGAGCATCGCCGCTAGTCTGTACTAAAGCCGTCTCTCCCGTGCGAGCTACACGGCCTAAAATGCCTATGCCAAGAGGGACACGTTTCCCGAGTGTCTTGGCGGTGGTTCCGGCCTCAGCCTTAATTTCAATATCTTTCGTTGCATAATCCAGGATGCCAATACCGATGTGGTCAAAACGGAAATTTTTCTGGATGTGGCTAACAATTTCGGCCAGCATTTGCTCAGAGTCTTCGCTGGAAATTGCAGTTTTCGAAATGCTGTTGAGGAAAGCCAGATGACGGGAACGCCGTTGCTCTTCGGCAAACAGGCGGGCGTTTTCGACCGCCACAGAAACCTGGCCAGCGGCAGTTTGCAGGACTTCGAGATCACGTTGCTCAAACACAAATTCACGTTCCGTACTCATTGCCGCCATAAGCCCGCACGATTTACCACCAAAGACAATGGGAGCGGCGCAAAAGCACTTTGCAGGTTCGGTGGGAATGTAAGTTACTCCGAGGCGTTCACGAACTTTTTCCAGCTCTGAGCGGATCAGTAAGGGTTGTCCAGTATGAATTACGTATTCGGTCAGGGCATTCATGACTTTTCTGGATCGTTTCGGAAGAACCTCGCCTTTTTCAACCTCGAGCTCAAAGCGGATATTTTCGCCTTCTTGAAAAGCAATATAGAAATTACGGGTATCAAAGATTTGGCCTAGCTCCTCGTGAATGGCGCGCAGTACTTCGTCCTGGTCCAGCCGCGAACTGATTACCTGGCCAATCTGAGTGAGTAGTTCGTACTCTTTGGTTCGGCGTTGAGTTTGGTGCATGACGACGTAATTTTCCATCGTCAATCCGATTTGCAAAGCGAGTCCGATCAACAGACGCAGATTAGAGGATCCAAAAACCCGGCGTTCGGCATGAGGGAAAATAATTACTCCAAAGTTGTTTTCGCGCGTTTGCAGGCTTACTGCCGTGAGATTGCGGATATTTTCTTCCACAAGCAGTAATCGGAATTGTTCGAACTTTCCACCGGGCAGCGCGGGGAGCGGCTCCGCCATTTCCGAAACGTTTTGGAAAGTCACAAATCCGCCACGCCTATATGCCAGTTCGCAGATGTATTCTCCGGCACCACTCTTTCCGAGCTTGCTGACAAACTCCGGAGAAAAGCCGCGCTGAACAGAGGGCAACACGGGACGCCATCGTTCGGTAATACAGATCACCGCACGATCTGTTGGTAGGGGAGCAACCAGCCGGTCCAGAATGCTTTGCATGCTTGGCATTAAGTCTTCAGCCGCGAGCAAATGCATTGGGTCGGTACCTAATGTAGAAAATGCCAGGGCATTTTCCTGCACAGCATTGCGTTCATTTTCAAAAAGCACCATTACCATGGCAATGCCCAGCAGCATTTGAGGAACAGGGCCGAGTAAGTGACCTGCGACGCCGAACGTTTCCAAAATCGAACTGTGCAACTGTCCGACGGCCATCAGCATTGCCCAAAACGCCAAAGAGACGGCGAGCAATGTGAATGCAATCGAATTTTTTCGGTGTCCGTAACGATAGAAATAGAACGAAGAGTAAAGCAGCACAGCTGCGAGACCTATTTCCAGGCGGAAATGTGGGTCAGGGAGGATCTCTGGCCGAAATACACCATTCGTCAAGTGTGATCGCAAATTCAAGTAGGCTACTACCACGCCTACTATGGCTAAGCCTGCCTCATACCAGCGCAACCGGAATGCCTCACGCCGTTCTGGTCCAGTCAGCCTGCGCATTAAACGCGTTGACACGAATATACTCAGCGCCATTACCACCAGCAGCAGTGAAGCAATTAGTGAGAGTATGGCATTGGGTTCGCGTAACATACCCCATGCATCAAGAGCAAAGTGGAGCGTGTAAGCTGCCCAACCAATTTGCCAGGCACGAAAATACGGTTGGCGGCTTTGTTCGTAAAGATAGGTGAACACCAGGAAGAGCAACAAAGCGACTACTCCTGGAACAATCACCGTGCTGATGGCTAAGGTTTCCACGCTTGAAAGAAGCTCTCCTGTTTCTAATTAAAACGGGAACTGTTAACCTCCAATGCTTTCATACGATTGACCTCAAAACAACAGGATAAAAGGACACTGGTCCCATTTAAGGAATAAGGGATTCAGTGTACATGGATGGCGGGCTGCTACAGGCCTTTTCGCGCTGCTTGACCTTACTTTTGCGCCAACCGTAACATCAAGACTGATTACTTTCGAATGACAAACTCATTGAGCGGAAACACTCAGCAAATTTCGAATCCTCGAGTTCGTTTTGCTCCTTCTCCCACTGGTTATCTGCACGTTGGGGGAGCAAGAACGGCATTGTTCAATTGGCTATTTGCCCGGCACTTCGAGGGAATCCTGGTTCTTCGCATTGAAGATACCGATCTCGAACGGTCCACTGAGAAGATGGTCGAAGGGATTTTGCAAGGACTGAGATGGCTTGGCATGGATTGGGATGAAGGACCGTTCTACCAAACCCAGCGCACGGAAATATATCGCGCAAACGCTGCGAAGCTGGTGCAATCTGGCCATGCCTACTATTGTTTTTGCAGTAAGGATGAACTGGAACGACGCCGCCAAATTGCTGCCACCGGAGGTCGCCCTCCCAAATACGAAGGAACTTGCCGGAAGCTTTCCCCTGTAGAATCCGTGCGTCGATGGTCAGCAGGCGAGTCGGGAGTTGTACGGTTTGCCGTCCCCGAATCGGGTGTCACGGCGTTCGAAGATGCTGTTTTCGGTCGAGTGGAGTTTGCCAATACGGAGCTGGAAGATTTTGTGCTGTTACGATCAGACGGGGGCCCGACCTATCATCTGAGCGTTGTGACTGACGATGTTGATATGCGCATTTCGCATATTATCCGAGGTGCGGATCACATCTCGAACACTCCCAAGCAAGTCCTTCTCTACAATGCCCTTGGCGCGCCCTTGCCGGTGTTTGCTCATGTCCCGCTAATTCTGGGGTCCGATAAAACCAGGCTCAGCAAGCGTCACGGCGCAACCAGTGTCATGGCTTACCGCGATGAGGGAATTGTTCCAGAGGCGTTCCGCAATTTTCTGGCACTCATGGGATGGACTCCTCCCGAGGGCACACCCGAAGTAATGGCTGACGCTGAACTCATTCGACTCTTTGGGCTTGATGGAATCTCAAAGTCAAATGCTGTCTTTGATCGCGCCAAGCTGGATTGGTTCAATACGGAATATATTCGCGCTTACCCAGCGCAAAAACTGTTGCCTTTAATTGAAGAAGAGTGGAAGAAAGCGGGTATCAGGCCGGAGCATGACATCGCATATCTAATATCGACCATTGATCTATTGAAGCCGAGAGCGCGCAGCTTAAAGGACTTTGCGACATCTTTTCGCGCATTCTTCACAGATGATTTTGCAATTGATTCGGCAGCCGCCGACAAATTCCTGAAGGACGAAAATGTGCGGCAGATGGTTGTTGAACTAGGGCAACGATATGCAGATGCTGATAATTTCACAGAGCAGGAAACGGAAAAAGTTTTGCGGGAGTTAGCGGCTGAAAAGGAAGTGAAAGCCGGATTATTGATTAACGGCGCTCGAGTCGCATTAACCGGACAGGGCGTTGCTCCGAGCTTATTCGCAGTTATGATTGCTTTGGGAAAACAGCGCACAACGGCAAGGCTGAAAGCGGTGCAGAACCTGGTGCCTACTTCGGCGCCAGCCTAGCAGAAGCTTTCATCCGCGCTCAGTGAACATGCGGGCTTTGAGCTGGATTGTGGTGCGGTGGCGGTGGCCCTTTCACCACTTTGACGTCAAACTCCACTGGTAACTGCTTCGGTGGATAGCAGGAGGCGTTATCGCAAGCCTGATACTTGAGATTCCCTCGGAGCACGTATTTACCGGGCAGCATGCCTTTTAACGGCCGCACGCCTACTGACAAGTTGAAGGTTCCGCTGTACACGCTGAGTTTGTCATCTGGTGCAAAAGGGAAAGTTGCTTCTTCTCCGGGCGGGTATGTTACCCCCAGCACGATATCCGTAGGAGCATCCAGCTTTAGCGCTGTCGGGATTAAATAATTGAGAGTCGGCTTGTTGGAATTGATGTGGAAGCCCGAGCCTACATGGAATTCGAGATCTATTTTGTTCGATTTTCCACGAGTTACAGTCTGGAGCGGAACTGCCGTCATCGTGACAGACGGGGTCTTTTTACCGGGAATATCCTGAGCTGATCCAGTGACCGTTAACAACAGCGCTGAACAGCATACTCGTCCAATTATTCTCATAGAAAAAGTAATGCGGCTCGCGGAGCTGATGTTAACTCTACCCTAATTTTTTGCTTGGGAAACTGGGCCGCTGGCAAGGGCTTTCTTTATGTAGTCCTGAATTTCACCGCGGCCTTTCAGCCCGAATACTTTGTCCACTACTTTGCCGTCGCGCCCAACATAGAACGTAGCAGGCAGAAACTGTACCCCGCCATATGCGTCGCCCACAGAATCTTTCCCGACTACAATGGGATAATTCACGCCCATTTGCTTGGCAAAGTCAGAAATATCTTTTGGGCTTGCGTCATCCATGGCAACGCCGAGAATTTGTAACCCCTGTGCTCCGTATTCCTTCTGCATTTCGACAAACCACGGCATTTCAATCTTGCATGGTTCGCACCAGGTCGCCCAGAAATTCAGCAGCACAGCTTTCCCTCTATAGTCGGAGAGGCGAACCGTCTTGCCGTCAAGCGAGGTCAAGGTGAAATCTGGAGCCATCTTACCCTGCAAGCTAGAACTGTTTTCCGAGGTTGGCCCAGAACCCTGGCGTGCTTTATGAATTCCATAAACCAACATCATGGAAACAACCATGGCAACAACGATGATTACAACTGGATCACGTTTCACAAAAACTCCTAACAAAAACGCAAAATCGTTCAACTCAAAGTGCGAAGCGTCCTAGAAATGATAAATAGTTAGACAACAGAGTAAATTTTCCCGCGACCAGGAGTATTCCCAGTGCGATTAATAGTCCTCCACTGGCTACTTCGACCGCGTGCATATGGGCGCGGAAGCGGCTATAAAACTTCAAAAATCGTTGGATGCCGAATGAAGTCAGCAAAAAAGGTACTGCAAGTCCCAGGGAGTAGACAGCCAGTAAAGCAATCCCTTTTGTGACTGAGTCCTGTGCTGCGGCAAAGCCAAGAATGACCGCGAGAATCGGTCCTACGCATGGCGTCCAACCGAAGGCAAATGCGAAACCGATTAAAAATGCCCCGCCAGCCGTGCTTCCACCTTTTACATTGTGCAGCCGCTTGTCTGCGTAAAAAGCGTTGATCCGGAAAATGCCGGTCAGGTGAAGTCCAAACAGAACAATAACGACTCCTGCCACCCTTGCCAGCAAGGACTTATAATGCGCCATCAACTGGCCCACTTCCGTTGAGATCGCGCCTAATGCGATAAAGACAACGCTGAAGCCCAAAATAAAGGCTATTGAGTTCAGCATCACTTTACGGAAAAGATTAGTTTCTTGCGACTTTAACTCTTCCACGCCTACGCCCGAGATCAACGAAACATATCCCGGTACCAGCGGCAAAACACATGGAGAAAGGAAAGAGACTAAGCCTGCCAGAAAAGCGGCAATCGGAAGAGGCAGAGTGGACATTCAGGGTTATTGTACCTGTACCAGAGATGTTCTGATCCCGCTACAGGTTACAGAAATAGTCGACTAAGCCTTCTTTTCAGTATCCGCCGGAGTTGTGGGAGGAGTTTTGGGCTCGTCTTTCATCGAATCTTTAAAATTACGAATACCTTCTCCCAATCCCTTACCCAATCCAGCCAGCTTGCTCGGACCGAAGATCAGCAGTGCAATGCCAAGGATCACAAGCAGATGCAGCGGCTGAAATAATCCCTCACCCATATAAACCTCCAAGGACACGAATGTTACGCGTTCACCATCTTCACAAGCTAAATTCTAGGCTTCGAGCACCTTAGAGTCAAAGGCTAAGGCGCTGGCAAGAACCGCAGTAATTCGGTCGCTGGGTCGGTTAGATCATTTCAATGAGGCGAGTCAACAATGCTGCACGGCGAGGCAACTCCGAAATCAGTACGGATTCATGGTTAGCATGTGCTCCTTCACCGACCCCGCCAAGTCCATCGAGCGTGGGAATCCCAAGAGCCGCAGTAAAGTTCCCGTCCGAACCGCCTCCAACGGCTGCTTCTTGAAGTTTCCAGCCAAATTCCTTTGCTACAACAGAAGCCTTTTCATACAACATTGCCACACCTGCGGTACGCTCCATGGGCGGACGATTAAACCCGCCCATAACCTCGATCTTGCACCTGCGGTTAAATGGCGTGAGTGAGCGGATCTCCCGATGAATCCCGGCACCGTCTTCGTTTCGCGCAATTCGTACGTCAATGGTGGCTTTGGCTTCGGCAGGAATCACGTTTCCGCGTGTACCGCCTTGGATTGTACCCACATTGACAGTAAGTCCCCGTTTGAGGTCAGTCATTTCCGAAATTTTCCCGGCCTGTCTCGCCAGTTCGAGGATTGCGTTTTGCCCTTTTTCGAAATCCAATCCGGAATGTGCTGCTACTCCTGACACCTTGATGATGTATTCGCCCACCCCCTTACGGGCTGTTTTGACGGCTCCCTTCAATCCGAACGACGGTTCCATTACTAAGACCGCGGCTGATTTTTTCGCAAGTGCCTCGGTAATATGTCGCGACGAATCGCTGCCCACTTCTTCGTCAGAGACAAGGAGAATCGTCACAGGACGGGGCAGATCATCTCCGTGCCAATCTCGAAGCGCTTCAACAGCTTGAAGGATCAGTGCAATTCCTGATTTCATGTCGAGCGTTCCCGGCCCCCACACTCGTTCCTTGTCCACGCGGCATGGCATGGTCGAAATAGTTCCAATTGGATAGACCGTGTCCATATGACCAAGCAGCAAGACCGGCTTACTGCCGCTTCGGCCGAAATTTACCTGCAAGTGATTGCCGAACTTTTCGGTTTTATGGATCTCGACTTTTCCTCCGAGATCGCTGAACCGTCCCGCGAGTACTGCCCCTAGGCGGTCGACTGATTGCTTGACGTCGCTGGGAGATTCGATCTCCACGAGTTGCTTTATGCTTTGAATGATGTCTTCCCGGCGTTCTTCGAAATAATTCAGAATGCTTTTTGAGTCGAGCTTCAAATGCGATGGACTGTGCGCGGAAATTCGCGTAGCCGGTTTAGACTTTTTTCCAATCTTTCCCATTTTTCCTTTTATGATCAGCTATGTAGTTTGTTCACCAATTGCCAGACGGTGCGGTACAGTATAATCGTCGATCTTGTAAAGACTCGAATGACCGAGGCCCCACATCCCGTTGCCGAAGCGCCAGAGCAGGCAAAAACGACATTGGACATCAACGATATTCTTCGCATTCTGCCTCATCGCTATCCGTTTTTGCTGATTGATCGCGTGCTCGATCTTACCCGCAAGCAGCGGATCGTCGCTATTAAGAATGTGACTGTAAATGAACCCTTCTTCGTGGGACATTTCCCCGGCCTGCCTATTATGCCGGGCGTACTTATTGTCGAAGCTCTGGCCCAGGCCGGAGGCGCTCTGCTTCTTACGGAAGTAGAAGACCGCACGGATAAGCTGATGGTTTTCACCGGGATTGAGCGCGCGAGATTTCGCCGCCCCGTAGTACCGGGCGATCAGTTGCGCTTGGAAGTTGAATGCAAAGGATGGCGCGAGAGCGCACGTATGATTGCAGTACGGATGCAGGGCATCGCCTATGTTGGAGAAAAGCGCGTTGCGGAAGCGATAGTCACCTGCCAGCTAATTGACAGTTCGCGTGGGCGAGTGAGTACGGACGGAACGGGAGCAAGTTCCGGGAATTAAAAGCGGTGCGTTCGCCCCATAAATAGCCGCATATTCCAGCCTGCGATTTTCAAGCTTACGGAAATCATGAACTTTCATTCCACCGCCATAATTGATCCACGTGCACAGATACACCCTTCCTGCAAGATTGGCCCCTATTGTGTGATCGGGCCTGAGGTGGAGATTGGAGAAGGCTGTCATCTCATCTCCCACGTGACTATCGAGGGACCAACAAAAATAGGCACGGACAATGAATTTTTCCCGTTCTGTTCCATTGGAATGGCGCCGCAAGATATTAGTTATGCCGGCGAACCGACGCGGCTGGAGATTGGGAATCACAATGAGATTCGCGAATTTGTCACGATCAATCGCGGGACAATTAAAGGAGGCGGCATCACGCGGATGGGTAGCCATATTCTAGTGATGGCTTACACTCACATCGCGCATGATTGTGTGATACAAGACCACGTAATCCTGGCGAATGCCGCAACACTGGGTGGACACGTAATCGTCGAGGAATGGGCTCAGGTGGGGGCACTCTGTCCTGTGCATCACTTCGTTCGCATCGGTGCGCACGCTTTCATTGGCGGTGGAACTACAATCACGAAAGATGTGCTTCCATTTTCGAAGACAGTTGCGGCCCGTGATACTCATGCTTATGGAATGAACGCGATCGGTCTTGAACGCCGAGGTTTCAGCAAGGAGCGCATCAGCAAAATCCATCATGCTTATAAACTCTTGCTCGCTTCGAAACTGAACACAACGCAAGCGTTGGAGAAACTGAAAGCAGAACAAAATGTGGGTGAAGATGTGGAAATGCTGATCCGCTTCATCGAAGAGTCGGAGCGCGGGGTGATCAAGTAGTTGGTCAATGGGTTGAGACCAGAAGATCTTTAGTCTTCCGGACTAGCAGGCAATACTTTCTCTTTTAAACTGCATCCTTAAGGACGAATCTTGACCACTTCAAAACGTCTGGGGGTAATAGCGGGGAATGGCCGATTCCCCCTATTGGTGCTCGATGCCGCGCGGGCGCATGGCCTTGAAGTAATCGTTGCTGCAATCAAAGAGGAAGCTCCCGCAGAAATCGAATCTCATGGCGCTGCGGCAGTTCATTGGCTCTCGCTCGGTGAACTCTCGAAACTCATCGAAACTTTTCAGCGCGAAAACGTGTCCAGAGCGGTTATGGCTGGGCAAGTTAAGCACAAGCAGATTTTTTCCAGCATTCGTCCCGATTGGCGGCTGGCTAAATTATTACTTTCGCTTGGGACGCGCAATACCGATTCATTACTCAGCGCCGTGGCGAAAGTTCTGGCCGATGAAGGCATCACGCTCGAAAATTCAACATCTTTGCTGGAACCGCTCCTGGCGAAATCGGGTGTCCTGACCAACCGTGTACCGTCTGAGCGAGAGCTTAAGAATGTCGAATATGGACGTACCGTAGCCCGACACATGGCGCAGTATGATATCGGACAAACCGTCGTGGTAGCAGAAGCTGCATGTGTGGCGATCGAGGCAATGGAAGGAACTGACGCTGCCATAGAACGCGCCGGACAGATCATGCAGTCCCTCGATACTGACGCATCTATTTTGAGCCGGGCGCTGACAGTGGTAAAAATTGCGAAACCGAATCAGGATTTGCGATTCGATGTTCCGGTGATTGGTGTAAAAACAATTGAAATCATGCATAAGGCTGGCGCAAGTTGTTTAGCCTTGGATGCGGGTAAATGTTTATTAATTGACGGTGATCCCATCGTTACGGCCGCCAACGCAGCCGGAATTACAATTATCGCTGACTGAGAATTCTTAATGAATTTACGTGCTCCTTCCGAAACTGCTCGTATTGCCGACCAACTCTACCGCGCTTTCAAAGGCGAAGCCTGGCATGGTCCCGCATTGCTGGAAATTCTGGCTGATGTCGATGCTGCCAGAGCTGCTGCTCGCCCGATTTCTAGTGCACACTCTATTTGGGAATTGGTTCTACATATCAGCGCCTGGGAGGGTGCGATCCTCCGCCGTATGCAGGGTGAAGCATTACAGTTGGAGAAGACGGATAACTTTCCAGACGTTCAAGATACAAGCGAAGCCGCGTGGCGGGGCGCTCTCGCAAAACTTAACCGCAAACATGGTGGGCTACTGGCGGCGATCACTGCAATGCCCGATTCCCGGTTAGCTGAACAAGTTCCGGGCAAGGACTATGATTTCTACTTCATGTTGCATGGAGCAGTGCAACATGCGCTCTATCATGCCGGCCAGATTGCTTTGCTAAAGAAGTTGAAAATTTAGCGCTGCGGTTACTTTATGGGAAGGCTTCCAAGAAATTCTGGACATTTGGCCCGGCTTATCGTTTCCTTGTGTTTAAATTAGAGCTATTCTTATCCTCAGAAGTCTTGCCTGACCGAGAGTGAGCCCCTGAAAACATTGAACCTTGTAAATGTCGCAGTGATTGGCGTCGGAGCCTTCGGACGTAATCACGCCCGCGTCTATCATCAGCTTGCTAAAGAGGGCGAGGCCGTTCGCCTGGTTGGAGTTGTTGACCCGGATGTTGCAAGAGCCGATGTCGTTGCTCAGGAATTCGGCTGCCGGGCTTTTGGTTCGGTAGAACAGCTCACCAATACATATCACGAAGTGCAAGCAGCGTCCGTAGCCGTGCCTACAGCGCAGCATCTTGAAGTTGCCCGCATCTTGATGCAAGCCGGAATAGACGTGGTCATTGAAAAACCTTTAGCCGCATCTCTCCCGGAAGCTGACGAACTGGTCCGGGAAGCAGAATCGCTCGGACGCATCGCCCAGGTCGGCCATTTGGAAAGATTTAATCCCGCATTCCGCGCCACACTTCCGCTTATAACTAAGCCGATGTTTTTTGAAGTTCATCGCTTGAGCGTGTTTACTCCCCGTTCGCTCGATGTGGATGTGGTGTTGGACCTCATGATTCATGACCTTGATGTTGTGCTTGCGTTCGTGAATTCTCCGGTAACAGAAATTCGAGCTGTCGGCTTACCTGTTCTTTCCCAAAAAGTAGACATCGCCAACGTACGTTTACAATTTGCCTCTGGATGCGTGGCGAACTTTACTGCTAGCCGGGTTTCAACCGAACGCGTGCGTAAGTTGCGGTTCTTTCAGCCCAAACAATACATATCATTGGACTACAGCCGCCAGGATGTAATGGTATTTAGCGTTGGAGAAGACGGCGCAACCTCCGCGCAGCCGACAATAAATCCCCAGATCAATGTTGGCAAACCTCCAGTGACAAATGAGGAACCATTGCGGGCCGAATTGAAGTCGTTTCTCGACTGCGTTCGACAGCGAACAACACCGCTGGTTTCGCTAGTAGATGGGCGGCGGGCACTGGCTGTAGCACTTGATATTGTGGGCGCCATCGAACAACATCGAAACAATGTAAATCTTGATAAATTAGAGCAGTAGTGAGGAGTCACATCCTTCGCCGATTTACACTTCTTGACAAGCCTTCGGTCCTGATCAATGTATTCTTTTGGTACGCCATCTATATCTTCTTGATGATGAAGGTGCCGTTCGTAACTGCTTGCACCATTAGGGTCTTCGCAGATTTCGTCGAAAAATGCGAAAATGAATGGAGCGTATTGTTTTCACGACAGCGTCTCGGCTTTGGTTCATCCCGTAGCAAAGTTCTGGCTTCCAGCAACTAAAGGCCGGTAGGTCGTGTCTAATCGTAAAGCTACCGGTTAATGTCAACCACGCAAATCCCGCCAGTAAGTCCTCCCCCGGCATCGCCTCCACCCTTGCGGCGTGAGAGTGGGGATTTGTACGACGCGCAGAATTGGGAAGCGGCCTATCGACAACTGTATTCGGCCCCTGCGTTGCTGGTTCAGCTTCAGGATGATCTTGACCATTCGCGCAAACGCGAAGCGTTCTGGATTTCTGTCGTCGTTCACCTTGTCTTGGTGTTATTGCTGGTTAATTCACAACGGCTGATGCAGCTTATCCCTCGCCAGAATGCGATGGTCATTACGCCAAAAGAGCAGCAAAAAGATCTGACGTTTTTGGAGTTGCCCCCGGATTTACAGAAACACGTTAAGCCGCCGAAAACTAATATCCTTTCTGACAAAGACCGTGTAGCCACTTCGCGTTCACCGATTTTGAATCACGAGGATTTGAAGAAAGCTTTGGCCGGGCGTTCGGGACACCCCGGAATGACTGCGCCACCACCGCAACCACAAGCTACGCCAACTCCTCAGCAACAGGTTCCGCAGCCTACTCAGCCTCCACCGCCGCCTCCTCAGGAATCGGCGAAGCTGCAACCGCCTCCGATGGAAGCTCCCAAACCAGATTTTCGCACTGGAACGATGTCGCCGGGAGCAGCGATCAATCAAGCCGCCAGAGCGACTTCATCAAGCCGCGGAGGTTATGGAGGCGAAGGCGGTGATTACGGATTGGGCAGCGGCAAGCGTCCGACAGCCGCTATGGGGCCGCTAGAAGTTCTTAGCGATACGATGGGAGTCGATTTCGGCCCCTATCTACAACGGGTGCTGCATGATGTGAAAATGAATTGGTACAACTTAATCCCAGAGTCGGCGCGAGCTCCGCTGATGAAGAAGGGTAAGCTGACGATTGAGTTTGCCATTATGAAAGATGGCAGAGTACAGGGTATGAGATTAGCAGCTACATCTGGTGACACAGCTCTCGACCGTGGCGCTTGGGGTGGCATCACTTCTTCGAGTCCGTTCCCGCCGTTGCCAAGTGAGTTCGGCGGGCAGTATCTAGGATTGCGGTTTACGTTCTTCTATAACCCGGACAAAGCTGACCTGCAATAGGGCGGCGGCTAACGCCACGTGCATCAAGGATGAGCTAGATATCACAATCCTATCGACTGAGCCCTATTTATCGCTTGTCCCAGCAAACAAACGGCATTTTAAATTTATCCATTAAATCCCTGTCATCCTGAGCGGAATTTGTGTCGCGCGTGGCGCGATACAAACGAAGTCGAAGGATCCCTACGGGCATGAACGGCAGGAGCCGCGTCGGATAGCCTTATCTTCAGTTGAATCCGCGAAAGTTGAATCCGCGAAGCTGCATGCGAGTCATTGCGATAGGGTTCCTCGACTACGTGAGTGCTTCGCTTCGCGAAGCACTCACTGCTCAGACGACAGGTTTCGGGAATGACTTCGAAAACATCATTACCAGACTCGACAACGATTCTGGTTCACCATCGGAGCTGCCGCCTTACAGTGGAAGGCCTCCTGAAACTCCGGCATATTCGAAACCACTCCATTGGCTCGGTATTTTTCCGGTGAGTGAGGATCGACCGTTGCACGCAATCTTTTCGTCTCATCGCGCGTATTGCCACACCAGCTCTGCCCATAGGCGATGAAGAAACGCTGCTCCGGTGTGAAGCCTTCGAGCGGCTCCAGCTTCTGACCTTTGGTTTCGTCCTGCCAAGCCATGTAAGCCAGAGTCAGCCCACCAAGATCGGCCACATCCTCGCCAAGCGTCAGCTTTCCGTTAATTTTGATGTCATCGACGATAACGTAGTTTGAGTACTGATCGGAGATGCAACTTGCGCGCTGTTCGAATTGTTTGGCGTCTTCGGGCGTCCACCAGTCGCGCAGATTGCCCAGGGAATCGAATTGGCGTCCCTCGTCGTCAAAGCCGTGGGTTAATTCATGCCCAATTGTTCCACCGGTGTTGCCATAGTTAGGCGCATCGTCAGAATGGGAGCTGAATAGCGGTGGTTGCAAAACTCCCGCGGGGAAATTGATGTCGTTCATCTGCGGATTGTAGTAAGCGTTCACAGTTGGCGGCGTCATGCCCCACTCGCCACGGTCAACCGGTTTACCGATTTTCGCGAGTTGCCGATTGAATTCAAACCTTCGCGCGCGCAGAACATTCCCCATTTCGTCGCCCGGAACAATTTGCAGTGCGCTGTAGTCGCGCCATTTATCTGGATAGCCAATTTTGTTTGCCACAGTGTGCAGTTTCACAAGCGCCTGTTGTTTCGTGGGCTCTGTCATCCACGGCAGGCTTTCGATATCGCGCTGCATGGCGGTTTCGATCTGCTTCACGATTTTCAATGCCCGCTGCTTGGCGTCGGGGCTGAAAGTGCGCTCGACATAAACCTGCCCCAGGGCTTCGCCTATATCACCATCTACATAGCCGACGCAACGCTTCCAGCGAGGCTCAAGTTCCTCGGCTCCTCGCAAAGTCTTTCCGTAAAATGCAAAGTTCTCGTTTACAAACGCAGAGGAAAGATATGGCGCGTTGGCGTGAATCAAATGCCAGCGTAGGTAAGTCTTCCAGCTGTTCAAATCTTCTTTGTCCAGCTCCGCGCTCATTGCTTTAAAGAAATCTGGCATGGCTACGTTGAGGGATTGCACCGAACCAATCCCAACCTTTGTGAAATATGTGTCCCAGTGAAACGACGGGCTGAGCTTTTGAAGGTCCTCGCGTGACATCTTGTGATAAAGCTTCTGCGGATCGCGAAGCTCCACTCTGGTCAGAGATCCTTTTGCCAGAGCAGTCTCAATACGAGTTACTGTCTGCGCCTCAGCCGCAGCGACTTCGGGCTTGTCTCCCAATAGTTCAAAGGTTTTCTGCACATGAGCGATATAGGCTTTAAGAAGTTCCTGCGACTTCGCATCGTCTTTCAAGTAGTAGTCGCGATCGGGAAGGCCCAAACCACCTTGCCCAGCTTCGGCAATGACCTGCGAGGAGTCCTTGAAATCCTGATCGGAGCCGAAATTGAAAAGCACATCATCATCTGCAATGGCCGCGGTTACCTCCGCGAGATCTTGTTTTGAACGAATCGCGGCTATTTTCTCGAAGTCTGCTTTCAGTGGCTTGAGTCCTGCGGCATTGATCGTTCCCTCATCCATGCAGGCGGCGTAGTAGTCTCCGATCTTCTGCTGGGAAGGACTTCGATCAGCGCTCGGCTTAGCGGCGGTTTCCAAAATGTCCCGCAGGACTAGCTTGTTGTCATCTTCGAGCTTGGAGTAAATGCTCCAACTGGTCTGGTCGGGAGGAATAGGGTTCTGCTTCAGCCATCCTCCGCAGGAATAAGTGAAAAAGTCGGTGCAGGGATCGACTTTGGTATCCATGTCAAGCACTTCCAGCACGGCTTGCGAGGAGAGCGGCTGAGGCGGAGGAGGCGTGGTTTGCGCCGACGCTGAGCTTGCGATGAGCAATAAAGCAAAAAATCCCGACGCCATTCCTGACACAATTCTCTGCACAATTAAAGACGAGCGCATTGCTTCTCCTTCAGAGTTCGATTTGCTCAGTTCAAATGATGGGAAACTTACGATTTCTCCAGGTTAATCGAGCCATCCCCAGTGTGGACAGTCAGCAAGTTTCCGCCGCCGTTCAATTTGCCATGAATATTATTGCGCCCCAAGCGTCCCTCGACACTTACAGGCAAGTCAAGGTTGATGTGCCCGTCACCGGTGTGGAGATCCACATCAGCCGCAAAAGTTTCTGGCAATTGAAGCCTGATGCTGCCGTCCCCGGCATGAAGGGTCCAATTGGAACTAACCGTGGATCCCGGCAGGGCTCTTGCCTCGATATGACCGTCTCCAGTAGTGAGCTCTAATCCGTCAAAACGTCCGGCTACTCGAATGTGCCCATCTCCTGCCGTAGCGCGCAGCTTTCCTTCAACAGAGTCAACATTCTGATGTCCATCACCGCTGCGCAATTCCATATCGCCCTTGAAATTTACCAGATTTATGGAGCCATCGCCGGTATGCAGGTTCACGCGGCCCTGGCGCGGCATGTGAATCTCGATCTCAACCTTATTGTTGCGCCAGCCGAATTGGACGATGTGAATATTGTGGGGATAATGCACTTCCAGATCGACTGAGTCTCCATTCTGGTGCTCCTCAATCTGAATGCCATGCTCGCCAATTTTGTAATGCTCGGTGGTGACACGCGCCTCAATCGTGTTCTGGTCCCAGGTATCGACGCGAATGTTGGCATCTGAAGTTTCGACTCGCAGGTCAGGCGTGTTTGCGATTGAGTAGGTCTTCGACCACTCATCGGCATGAGCGGCAGATAAAGTAACCATCGTAAAACAAAATCCTAGTGCTACAAATACGAACCGTTTCATAGGTTTCTCCACGACTTGACGAAAATGCTTTTACCTGACTGAGATCGCACCATTTTGGATGGACACACGTCCACTGTGATCTCAGACGTAGATACGCGAAGTTGGTAAGCACGGTTCCGTTTACTTTTGTCCTTCCGTTGGGGCTGTCCGATAAGCCATTCGCACCAAAGTTCTTTCTGCGAAAGGCACATAAAGCAACGCTGCCGTAGCTGCGAATGCGGCGCCGAAGCCGATTTTTTGAGCGATCAAGAACGGCGAAAGTGCCCACAGCTCATCTAATACGAAGATCAGCGAAAATATCCGCAGAAACTTCTCTCCCAATCTCTGATAGTCAAAAGTCGCTGCGGAGAGCAAATAAAAGCGTAGTGGGATTCCCAGACCCGCAGTGATTAAAACCAAAACAGAGACAGCCTGCGCTGCCCAGCCGCGTAAGAAAGGATCGACAGCAGCTTCGATTGATTGCCAGCGGAAAAGTGCCGCTAAATAAAACACCAGGTACATGATCTGGATGAGCGCAAACAAAGCGCGAGTAGATCCACGATGCGGCAGCGGAACGTCCAATTCGGCGTGCATGATCGACTGCATGGCACGAGTTGGCGCCGGCTGAACAGACGCGGACGATTCTGCATCCGATTCCGAAGATGAAGATGGAGTCTGAATTTCGACTGGAGCCAGAAACCGATATCCGCGTCGAGCTATCGTCTCAACATAACGAGGGTTAACTGCAGAGTCGCCTAAAGCCTCGCGAATTTTCTTGATCGCAGTGTTCAGGCTGTGATCGAAGTCGACAAACGTATCGGCGGCCCACAATTTATTGCGCAATTCTTCCCGGGTAACGATGTCTTCCGGCCTTTCCATCAGCAACGCCAGAAGTTGAAAAGGCTGGTCTTGAAGACGAACACGTAATCCATTTTTGCGAAGTTCTCCCGCGGCGAGATCAGCTTCAAAGATTCCGAACTTGAGAATTCGCCCCTTCGAATTAGCGTGCGGTACAGCCATAATGACGAGGCGTAGTTTAACACCGCTGCATTGCGGGGACCGATACTGGCGGCAGCGAACAGAGCTACAATGCTGATGTGGCAACGCCGCTTCCAAATCGTCCGCAGAAGATTCAACCGAAGAAACGATTTTTACCCGTCGTGCCTCCCAAAGAAGCTGCGGGCGTTCTGATCATCGCGGTTCTCATCCTGGCGTTCACACTCGCTCGCTACTGGCACAATATCGCCTGGAGTGCCCGCTGACCGTGGCTTCTGATCCTTTGCTGGTTGTGATCCTTGGTCCGACGGGAAGCGGGAAAACTGCACTCTCACTCACATTAGCCGAACGCTTCAGCGGCGAAATCGTAAATTGCGATTCGGTTGCCATGTATCGTGAGTTTGAAATCGGAACCGCGAAGCCATCCGCCAAGGAGCGCACACGAGCTCCGCATCACCTGCTTGATTTCGTCGAGCCCACCGGCTATATCACTGCCGGAGAGTATGCCCGCCAGGCGCGAGAGATACTCGAACAAATCAAGTCGCGAGGAAACTTGCCAATTGTAGCAGGAGGAACCGGACTTTATATGCGCGCATTGCTAGACGGACTCTTTTCCGGTCCGCAGCGCTCGGAGGAATTGCGCGAAAAATTGCGTAGCCTGCAAGAAAAAAAAGGCTCAGCGTATCTCCATCGCATCCTGCAAAGACTGGATCCAGCTGCAGCCACCAACATTCATACAAACGATACCCCAAAGCTGATCCGGGCCATAGAAGTTTGCGTGGCTTCTCGCAAGAAAATGACTGAGCTATGGAAGGGCGGTAGCGAGCCACTCAAAGGCTTCCGTATTTTGCGACTGGGACTGAATCCAAATCGCAGCGCGCTCTATGAACGACTCAACAAGCGAGCGGAACGAATGTTCTCCCATGGGTTAATCGAAGAGACCAACAGCCTATTCGAAAAATATGGGGACGCAGCGGGACCGCTGAATTCGCTCGGCTACAGGCAGGCGCTTCAGCTCATTCACGGCCAGATCGATCATCCTGCCGCTCTCCAAGCGGTGCAGCAGGCGCATCGAAATTATGCAAAACGGCAAATGACATGGTTCCGGCGCGAACCGAATGTTATTTGGTTGGAGGGCTTTGGCGACGATCCGCAAATCCAAAGCGTCGCTCTCGCTCACGTCCCAAATTAAACCACTCTATAGCGGCTGTAACTCTGGTACTCTTTTTCGCATGCGCCACACCCTCTTAAGCATTGGGCTCATTCTTTCGGCCTTCCTACTTGGTTTCGCAAAAGACAAAAAAGATTCTCCCAAATCTCACCCGCTTGCACCTATCCACCTCGACCGCGACGGCGAAAAATGGGCAGAGAAGACTCTGCGCAAACTTTCTGTGGAAGAAAAAGTCGGACAACTCTTCATGATCTGGGTCCGCGCGCAATTTCTGAATGTCGACAGCCCTGATTACCTGCAACTCCGTGAAGATATCCACAAATACCACATTGGCTCGTTTTGCATGACGGTTCCATACGATCCGCCGTTCCTGCATAGAAGCGAGCCATATGAAGCCGCTGCGCTGCTGAACGGCCTTCAACAAGAGTCCAAGTTGCCTTTGTTAGTCGCTGCCGATTTCGAGCGCGGCATCACCATGCGCCTTTCTGGAGGCACGGTGTTTCCCGCTGCCATGTCATTTGGAGCAGCCGGGAAACTCGACTACGCGGAAGCCTTCGGCCGCATCAGCGCCCAGGAATCCCGTGCCATCGGAGTGCATTGGAATTTCTTCCCCGACGCCGACGTGAACTCGAATCCCGCCAACCCCATCATCAATACCCGCTCCTTCGGAGAAGATCCCCAGCAAGTGGGCGATTTCGTCTCTGCTTATATTCGCGGCGCACGCGCCAACGGAATGCTCACCACTGTCAAACATTTTCCCGGACACGGGGATACCGCAACCGATTCACATCTCAGCGTGGCGCAGGTAACTGGCGATATGGCGCGTTTGCAAGCCGTCGAGCTGCGGCCGTTCCGGCAAGCTATCGAGGCTGGCGTAGATTCTGTCATGGTTGCGCATGTCACTGCTCCCGCGCTTGATCCTGACCCCAATCACGTCGCCACCGTGTCACCCGCCATAGTGACGGGACTGCTCAAAAATCAGCTCGGCTTCAAAGGAATAGTCGTGACTGACGCTCTCGATATGGCGGGAGTCACCAGCCTTTACTCAGCAAATATAGGACGAGCTGCGGTAGACGCCTTCAAAGCCGGCAATGATGTGCTGCTTATTCCTGCCGATCTTGACGCATCTTACCGCGCCGTTCTCGAAGCGGTTCGCAGCGGTGAAATTTCCCAGGCACAGCTCGACGCATCCGTCCTTAAGCTTCTCAAAGCAAAGGCCTCTCTCGGACTACAGAAGACGCGCCTCGTTGACCTGAACACACTCCCCACTACAATCGGCAAGCCGGAAAACGTAGCTCTCGGCCAGCAAATCTCTGATGATGCAGTAACTGTAGTCCGGGATAACGGTAAAATCTTGCCATTGAAAAAAGAGGGAACCATCGCCACTGGTCTTCCGTATCAGAAGGTGCAAGAGGTGCGCGATCGCGTCGTAGTCGTTGTGTTTTCGGAAGATGTGCGCACCGATTCAGGCCGAACTTTGGACCATCAGATTCGGTCCCGTATCCCCGACGCTCACGTGATCTACATCGATCCGCGCATAGCCGGAGCCATGTCGAGCGAAGTGCTAAGCGCCGTGGATCAGGCGCAGGCCGTGGTAGCGGCGATTTATATGGTACCAACCGCAGGCAAAGCCGTGAAAGTAGAGAATGGAACGATCAAGAATTCCATCGGATTGGCGGACGCGAGCGGAAGCTTGCTGCAAACAATTCTCGATCGTGCCGCCGAAAAAACTACCGTGCTCGCCATGGGTAATCCCTATCTCGCACAGGATTTCCCTTCCGTTCAAAATTATATTTGTACATTTTCCAATGCTTCAGTTTCGGAGATCAGCGCCGCCAAAGCTCTCTTCGGCGAGATCCCAATTCGCGGACATCTGCCGGTCAGCATCCCCAATATTGCTCAGCGTGGCAGCGGCATGGACCGTCCGCAGCAAATCGTTCAAGGAGATTCGCAACATGCTCACTCCCAAATCACTCGCCATGAAAACTAAGTTTGCCCAGGCTGCGATCTTCGTGGCCTGCCTCGCTCTCCTCGCGTGCAGTGTGAATGTGAAAAAAAACGGCGAGGGCGATGACAAAAATGTCGATATCAAAACGCCGGTCGGCGACTTGCACGTTGGCAAGGATGTTGATGTTCACGACACTGGCCTCCCCGTCTACCCCGGCGCTCAGAAAAAGGAAAAGAAAGACAACGGAGATGAGACTGGCGCAAATGTGAACATCGCGACCAGCTTCTTTGGAGTAAAAGTTGTGGCTCTGGAATATACGTCGGCAGACGCTGCAAGCAAAGTGGCGGAATTTTATAAAGATCAATTACGAAAAAAGTTCGGCGACGTGCTCGAATGCCACACAACGAAGCGGGGCGACGATTTCAATTTTAATGTCGGCAAAGATGATAAAGATGAAAACAAAGACGACAAGCAATCCGATAAACTCAAATGCGAAGGGAACGGCGGCAACTCCATAGAATTAAAGGTTGGCACCAAAGACAATCAGCATATCGTCACTATAGAACCGAAAGACAAGGGAACCGATTTCGCTCTCGTCTACGTGCAAGCCCGCGGCAAACAGGGCTCAATTTGATTCTCAAATGCCTCGCCGCTTCCTTGCTTCCCACAAACGGGCTGCTGTACCTTGGGATGAGTGGATCATCCCTGCTATCGGTGTAATGCAGCCGTCGAGGACGGCGTCCCTTTCTGCCCATATTGCAATGCTCCGCAAATACGGGTTGCGGCTCCTCCGCAATCCGAACAGGTTTTAACGGGAGAACCGCCTCTCCAGGTGGATTCAAGTACCGCTTCGTCTCGCACTGTACGTACTGGCATCCAATGGTCTCGTGCAATACGGCCAGCCGCTCTGGCCGCAGCTGTAGCCGGAATAGCCATCATTATTCCCTTGAAGTCCGGTGGACTTGGGATGCTGGTGGCAGGATTTCTCTCAACCCTTTTTTACCGCCTCAGAAACCGCTTTGCCGACCTCACGCCTGCCATCGGGGCGCGCCTAGGAGCTTTGAGTGGTGCGTTGGGTTTCGGCTTTCTTCTGCTCTTACTCGCGGTTGTTGTATCGACGTTGGGTGAAAAGTTTCATCAGATGGCAGTGCAATTCATTCAGCAGTACTTCTCCGGCAATACCGATCCGGAAATGCAAAAGGTACTGGAACTCTACAAAACACCGCGAACGTTTTGGTTGATGATGGGCCTCGGCTCCTTGATGTCACTAATCGTATCTTTGATCCTGTCCGCGATCGGCGGCGCAGTCGGAGCGGCATTGTTGCGGGCAAAAGAGCGCCTGTGAAATTTGCGCTGAGTCCGATGTCGCAAATTGCTTACGGCAAAAGAGGAGCACGAAGAGGAGCACTAAACCGACGCGGAGAGAGATTTCGGTTTCCGGCGGTGAGCCGGGGACGAATAGGAGTTGCGTAGAAAGAGATCGCAAGCTTCGACCGTCATAGGTTTGGAGAACAGATATCCCTGAACCAAATCGCATCCCAGATGACGAAGCAGCTCAAACTCTTCTTTAGTCTCGACGCCCTCAGCCACCACTCGCAACCCAAGCTGCTGGGCCAAGGTCACGATAGCTCGAACGATTGCCCCATTTCCTGATTCCCCGTTAGAAAGCGGGTCAAGATTACGCACGAACGATTGGTCAATTTTGAGCGTATCGATAGGAAGGTTTTGCAGATATTTGAGAGAAGAATATCCGGTGCCAAAGTCGTCGATCGCGGAACTGATTCCTAAAGCGCGTAGTTGTCCCAGGCGTGCGGCCGCAGTTTCGCAGTTCTTCATTACCACACTCTCTGTGAGTTCAAGCTCGAGGGTGGAGGGCGGCAAGCCGTTTTCTTTCAGGGCATCGGAAATTGTCTCTAACCAATCCTCGCGTTCAAACTGCAAAGTGGAAACATTTACGGCCATGCGTAATTTATCGTAGCCAGCACACCGCCAGGCAGCGAGTTGCTGACAAGCCTGGTTGAGCACCCACTTGCCGAGCGGAACAACTAAACCGGTTTCTTCGGCGATAGGAACGAACTTGGCAGGCGCGATTATTCCCTGCTTAGGATGGTCCCAGCGCAGCAAAGCTTCAAAGCCAACCAATTCGCCATCCGCGAGAAACTGCGGTTGGTACTCCAGGCGGAATTCCCCATTGTCCAGCGCTTGACGCAGATCACCCATCAGCTCGACACGTTCGCGAAGGTGAGCATTGATCTCCGGCGTAAAGACCTGGAATCCATTTTTGCCGTTGAATTTCGCATGATACATCGCAGTATCAGCATGCTGCTGAAGAACTTCCGGTTCCACGCCATGTTCCGGGTAGCAACTGATGCCAATGCTGGCACTGACGGAATAATCACGTTCAGAGATCAGAATGGGCTTACGCAATACGTCGAGACAGCTCTGGGCGGTCCGGAGCGCGTCAGTGCGTTTGCGCACATCGCCGAGAATCAGACAGAACTCGTCACCACCAATGCGGGCCAAGGTGTCAGCCTGGCGTGTCACGGAACGCAGGCGACTGGAAACTTCGACCAGAACCTGATCCCCGGCCTGGTGGCCGAGCGTGTCATTAATGTATTTGAATCCGTCCAGGTCGAGGAGCAATACGGCAATTCCTGAACGATGGCGATTTGCGTATGCAATGGCTTGCGCAAGCCGGTCCTCGAGTAAGAAACGATTGGGCAGCCCGGTTAGTGCATCGTGCTGTGCCTGATAAGAGAGTCTATCGGTCAGCCGTCGATGTTCAATGGCAATCGATGCCATACCTCTGGCCATATTGAGCCGGTTACGATCTTGCGGCGTTGCTGGCCGGATATCGCGAAAGAACAGCACAATTAGCCCCAGAAGTGTGCCCCCGGCATCTACCACCGGCGCCGACCAGCACGATTTCAGGTTGAGTGCGGCAGCCCATTCACTCAACTCCTGATCTGGAGAACTGGATGGAAAGTCTTCTATAAAGGCCATCTCCTGATAGCCGGGTCCCACTCCCAGAGCATTGGAAATATCCTCAGGCCTGAATCCCTCTAGTCCCACGAGGACGTCTTTGCTAAAGCTGCTTGCTGCCACATGGCAGAACTTTCCGGGCTTTAGCAGCAGGATCGAACACATAGCTCCGGGTAGCTGATCTTCCAGAATACGCACAAGCTGGTGGAGACTGGCTTCGAGTGGCTGATTCTGGGTGATCGTCTCCAGAAAGTTACGGCGGTCCGCTTCCATCTGTTCGTTACGTTTGCGTTCAGTGATGTCACTGGCGAGCAGCAGACCGGCAGGTTTACCTGCCCAGGTGATGGTGCGGAAAGAGAGTTCTACGTCGAATGTGGTGCTATCCTTCCGCCGATGTTGGGCTTCGCTAGTAGCACCAGATTCTGCCGTTGCAAGAAGGCTGTTGAGGACTTCCGCCGAGTGCAATTCCGTAATCTTCATTCTTAGAAATTCTGCCGGGGAGAATCCGTATTTGTTTATTGCGGCCTGATTCACGGCTACAAACAGCAGAGTGTGTAAATCGAAGACGAGGTTGGGATGCGGGTTGCTCTCGAACAAAAGTTGATAGCGTTGCTCGCTGAAAGCGAGCTCGCGCGCCTGGGCGGAGAAACGACGATCGATGAGTGACGTCAACAGAACCGAAGTCAGAACTATCAACGTTATGAGGATAACGGCGGAGTTCGCGAGCACAGAAATGTCTATGGCGTAAGACAAATCCGGCGGCGTATTCATCGGCATATAACTGACTGATGCCATACCGGTGTAATGCATAACCGGAATTGCCAGGCCCATAACCACCGAGGTGGCAATCTTAAAAAGTCGTCCTCTATTCTCCTCACGAAAATGAAACGCAAGCCACAAAGCCACCATGGAGATAACAATGGCCAACAGCACGGATAGCAGCCACAAGCCGGGGTGGTAGTGATGCATAGCCGACAGGCGCATAGCGGCCATGCCTGTGTAGTGCATAGTCGCAATACCTGCGCCCATTAATAGGCTGCCGCCAACAACATGCAAAGTTGTCATGCGCGGCCGGCTGACTATAAACAAGGCGACAAAAGATGCGAAGATAGCGGCCAACAGAGACAGCAGCACGGTGGGAACATGATAGTAAACCCGCATCGGCAGCCGGAACGCAAGCATGCCGGTGTAGTGCATGGCCCAGATACCGGTTCCCATCGCAGTCGCACCGCCAATCAACCAAGCCAGGCGAGCAGAACCTCGAGTTGCAGTCACACGGCCTGCAAGGTCGAGTGCGACATAGGAGGCGAAAATGGCGATTACTACTGAGAGCGCCACCAAGCGATAGTCGTAGCTTGCCACGACAGCAATAGGAACGTTCATATTTTTGCTGGACGGGGGATTTAGATCAGTGTGCGGTCTGCAACGGCCTCCCACAAGTTACCGCAGTAATGCAGAATCGGGGCACGGAAGGAATTGCCGTTCCTGTGTTCACTTTCGCCTTGCTTCTACGCTGGCAGGCCATCCGCCGAGTTTCTGATGATGGTCGCCATCGCACCCTACACAAAGTAGTCGCGATAATGCCTCGAAATAGAGTGGTGCCAAAGACAGAGGTACACCGCCAATCAAAGTATTATGTCGAGTGACGAGTGCAGCCGTTGGATTTACATACCCCATCTTGCTCCGCACCGCCTTACCCGAGTATGATTCACCGTTCATGTCTTCTAAGACTCAGCCTCGCTATCCGGCCCTGAAAGAAAAAGCGCAATTGATGTCCGCCTCAGAAATTGAGCGGACTCTCGTACGCCTCGCTCATGAAATCATCGAAAAAAATGATGGCGCATCCGATCTCGGCCTGGTCGGAATCAAACGTCGCGGCGTCTTTTTAGCCCAGCGCCTGGGAGAGATGATTCAGCGCATCGAAAAAGTCCCGGTGCCGGTGGGCACGCTCGATATCACGCTTTACCGCGACGACTTGTCCACCGTGGGCGCAAAACCGGTGGTGCAAAAGACGGAAATGGAATTTTCCATTACCGGGAAGAATGTTGTGCTTCTTGACGACGTGCTCTATACAGGACGAACTATACGCGCGGCGCTCGATGCATTATTCCGTCATGGCCGCCCTAAAAGAGTGCAGCTCTGTGTTCTGATCGACCGCGGCCATCGCGAATTGCCCATCGAAGCTACTTTCGTAGGACGCAAAGTGCAAACCACGTCGCGGGAAATCATCGAAGTAAAGTTGCGTGAACTGGACAACGCAGAAAAAGTTCTGCTGGTGGAAAAACAAGATTAGATTGTATGGCGCGGGCGCCCTCGCCCGCGGATTGGCTCCGAGAGTTCCTCTTAGTTTGAAGACAAGCATGACAAAGGTTGCACCCGGCTCTCTCCTCGACATTGAAAAATTGGAAGCGGCAGATATTTTGGCCTTGCTAAAACTGGCCCGCAAGATGAATCCGCTCAAGGCTCGCCCTTTGTTGCGCGGCAAACGCGTGCTGCTCCTCTTCTACGAACCATCCACCCGCACTCGCAGCTCCTTTGAAATCGCTGCGAAATCGATGGATGCCACGACCACGCTGGTTCTCTCCAGTGGATCGAGCATCGAAAAAGGAGAGTCGCTGCTCGACACGGCATACACATTGCGGGCTGTCGGTGCGGATGTGATCGTGATTCGGCATCCCAATGCCGGGGCTCCGCTATTGATGGCCCAGCATCTGGATATACCCGTAATCAATGCTGGCGACGGTATGCACGAACATCCCACGCAGGCGTTGCTCGACGCTTATACGATTCTCCGCCATAAGAAGTCATTCAAAGGATTGCAGCTCGCGATTGTCGGCGACATCTATCACAGCCGGGTGGCGCGGTCGGCTATTCATCTACTCAGTAAATTTGGGGTGAAGATCACTCTCTGTGGACCTCCTGAGTTGCTGCCAGATTTAGCCGCCAGTCTGACTCCGGGCCTTAACATTACCCGAACGGTCGAAGATGCAGTTCGTGGGGCCGATGTGGTCATGGTGCTACGAGTACAGAAAGAACGGCTCGCTGGGATGAACGTCAGCCTGGAAGATTACATCACAAAATATCAGATGACGATGCCCAGACTGAAGCTGGCGAAACGCGACGCGCTTCTCATGCATCCGGGACCGATTATTCGCGGGCTGGAGTTAACGTGGGAAGTAGCCGATTGTCCGCAGTCGGTGATAGTTGAAGAAGTGCATAACGGAGTGCCGGTGCGAATGGCGATCCTGGCGAAAGCATTGGGCAAAACAAGGTTGTAAGCAATGAAGAAATATAAGTTTAAAGCGCAGATTCTATCGGCTGGCGGCGGAGGCACTTACATTTTATTTCCGCATGATACCGAAAAGGAGTTCGCCACCAAAGGTAAGGTGCCTGTCAAAGCCACCTTCGATGGTGTACCTTACACCGGCTCATTGATTAAATATGGCCTGCCGCAGCACACGTTGCACGTACCCAAAGCTATTCGCGAAGAAATTGGCAAATCTGTGGCCGATGTCATCGACGTTGTAGTCTGGAAAGACGAAGAAGAGAGAACGCTCGAAGTACCTGCCCAACTTCAAAAGTTGATGAAGAAAGAAAATCTGCTGCCCTTTTTTGAGAAGCTAAGTTATACACATCGTAAGGAATACTGCCGCTGGATCACAGATGCTAAAAAAGAAGAAACACGATTAAGCAGATTGGAGAAAGCTATCGAGATGCTCAAAAAAAAAGTAAAGACTCCTGGCTGAAGTGGAGCAATTTGCAAATCGCGATTTATATCGTTATACGACATTTAATAAGTGGGCGTGTGGGGCGGACACTCCTGTCCGCCGCAGTTGATGTTGATTTAGGATTTTTATCCGCAGCCTGCAATGAAATGTAATTTCAAAAAACGCGAATGTCACAAGCTAAATCCAAATCGCTCCTCATCCAAGGTGGTCACCTCATTGATCCTGCCGTCAACGTCGACGCTCCCATGGACGTCCTTTTGCAAGACGGTCACGTCTCCGAGATCGCCCCACCGAATACAATTCGCGGCAAGAGTGAAGAGAAGTTCGACGCGCGTGGACTCATCGTTGCCCCAGGCTTCATCGATATCCACGTTCACTTGCGCGAACCTGGACAAGGCTATAAAGAAACCATCGCAACCGGCACAGCCGCCGCTGCTGCTGGGGGATTCACTTCCGTATGTTGCATGCCCAATACGCAGCCCGTGGTCGACTCGCCGGAATGGGTGAGTTGGATCAAGCATCCGGATCGCGGCGCAGTTGTAAATGTTTTTCCGATCGCCGCGGCAACACAAGGCAGCAAGGGTGCAGTGCTCACAGATTTTCGAACATTGCAACGCGCCGGTGCTGTAGCCATCACAGATGATGGCAAGCCTATTCTCAACGACGACATCATGCGCGAGACCTTGCGAGTCGCAGCCGAACTGAACCTGCCTGTGATTCAGCATGCAGAGGATACACGCTCAACCGAAGGCTGTTCGATGAACGAGAGCCCAACCTCATTTCGATTGGGATTGCGCGGCATGAGCGCTTTAGCAGAGGTGTCCATTGTTGAGCGCGACATTCATCTCGCACAAAAAATAAATGGAGCGCGCTTGCACGTAGCGCATCTCTCCACGGCCGACGCGCTGAAGGCAGTGCGACGGGCAAAGCGGAACAAAGTTCGCGTGACTTGCGAAGTGACTCCACATCACTTTGTGCTTACCGATGCGGCGGTCGATAACTACAACACAAATTGCAAGATGAATCCGCCACTGCGATCCGCCGCGGATATTGAAGCAATCATTGCTGGGCTTGCGGACGGGACAATAGACGCGATCGCCACCGATCATGCGCCACACGCTCTGCACGAAAAAATTGTGGAGTTCGAGCGAGCTGCTTTTGGAATTACAGGCCTTGAGACAGCAGTTGGCCTGGCCATTACGCATCTACATCGCGGACACAAAATCTCTTTGGCGAGAATCGTCGAACTATTCACCGCTGGCCCGGCGCGTGTGGTGGATTTAAAAGGCCGCGGCACTCTTACCCAAGGAAGCCATGCTGACGTGACTATCTTCGATCCGAAAAAGCGCTGGAGGTATGACGTGGCGAAAGGAAAATCAAAGTCACGCAACACACCTTTTGATGGCGCGCAATTCACAGGGAAAGTGGTGGCGACTATCGTTGGTGGCGCGATTGTCCATCGAGCCGAATAAGCTGTAATGCACAAGTGTTCCTGTAGGAACATACTTAAACATTTGGAATTCTATAACTTGCCTAAATGGGAAGTTTCCCGAAATGGGAACAGGCCTACCCCATGCTTCTATAATGTCATCCCAAAATCGCCATTTTTTTACCCACTCGTTTCAGCACTTCCAATGCTTTTTCCAATTCTTCCTTTGTGTGCGCGGCTGTAACGATGGTTCTAATTCTCGCTTTTCCTTCTGGCACCGTAGGGAACGCTATTCCTGTTCCCATCACTCCTTCTTTGAAGAGCTCGCGAGAAAAATCCATGGTCAACTTTCCGCCGCCGATAATGATTGGAGTGATCGGCGTTTCGCTTTGCGGAGTTGTTTTTCCCCCTATATCGAAACCTAGTAGAGCCAATTCTTTTTTCCAGAAGCGCGTGTTGTCCCAGAGCTTTTCGATGCGCTCCGGCTCGTTTTCGAGGACATCGAAAGCCGCAATGCAAGTGGCCGCGACGGAAGGCGGATGTGATGTGGAAAAAAGAAATGGACGGGCGCGGTGATAAAGAAAGTCGATCAGGTCCCTTGTGCCGCAGACGTATCCGCCAAGAGATCCTATGGCTTTCGATAGTGTTCCTACCTGAATGTCAACGCGGCCATGCACATTGAAGTGATCGATCGTGCCCCGGCCGTTGCGGCCAAGCACGCCGGAAGAATGCGCGTCGTCTACCATCATGATTGCGCCGTACTTTTCCGCCGCATCGCATAGCCCCGGCAGCGGGCCGATGTCGCCATCCATGGAAAAAACTCCGTCGGTGATCAGCAGCTTCTTTCCCGGTTGATCTTTTACGCTTGCCAATTTTTCTTCGGCTTGAGCTACGTTCTTGTGCTCGAAGACCAGAATCTTTGCGCGCGAGAGGCGCGCGCCATCGATGATTGAAGCATGATTAAGCGCATCGGAGATGATGAAATCTTCCTTGTCCAGGATCGCCGAAACTGTTCCCGCATTAGCGGTGAATCCCGATTGGAAGACCACGCAGGCTTCGACATTTTTGAAGCGGGCAATCTTCTCTTCCAGCTCCATATGGATCTTCATGGTGCCGGCGATCGTGCGGACGGCGCCGGATCCGACTCCGTATTTACGAGTGGCTTCGAGGGCAGCCTCGCGCAGCTTGGGATGGGTAGTCAGTCCCAGATAGTTGTTGGAGGCGAGATTGATAACCTTCCTGCCGTCAAAGGTGCAGACGGCGGCTTGCTCATCATCGAGCACACGTAATTTGAAGTGCGTGCCCTTAGCCTTGATCTCGTTGAGTTGATCGGTAAGAAAAGAAAGAGGATTGGTACGAGTCGTCAAAGAAGTCATTAGTAACCCCGAAAGTTCGCTGCGCAGCGCAAAACTTAGGACATTCGAGTTTAATACCCTGTCGCCGCGAATGGAATGAGTGTGCAGCTCCGGTAACGGTGAGAGCACAATTGTTCGAGACGCAGCTGGGGCGAATTGGTAAACTTGGCCGCGCATGGCGGGAGACATCAGCATGAAGCGCGCTGCTTTTGGAATTCAAGTGCATTCGGGTTGGGGCGTATTGGTGGCAGTTTCTGGAGACCCTGCCTCGGTCGAGGTACTCGAGCGGAAGCGCATCATCATTGCCGATCCAACCATTCTCGGGGCGAAGCAGCCCTACCATTCTGCAATGGGTCTTGCACCAGCAGAATCCGAGAAACACATTGCAAACTGCGCGGCTGTTTCGAAACGCATGGCTTTCACAGTTATCGGGGAAGCGGCTCGGAATTGGGATGAGCGCGGTTATAAAATCATTGGCGCTGCCGTCCTTTGGGCGTCAGGGCGTCCTCTCCCATCTCTTGCGAAAATCCTCGCGGCCCACCCGCTGATTCATACAGCGGAAGGCGAATTCTTTCGCAATGCAGTTAGGGAAGCTTGCGAAGATTTGAAAATTCCAGTCACGGCAATTCGAGAACGAGAACTCGATGACCGCGCAAAGACGGAATTGCGGATGTCAGAACAGGTGCAGCACAGGATCGCAACCCTGGGAAAATTTCTCGGCCCTCCATGGACAAAGGATCACAAGACCGCAGCTCTTGCAGCTACGGTGGTTCTGGCGGGATAAAAGAACCAGTTACTTCTTACTTCGCGTTTGTTCCGCTCATAGTGTCAATATGACGCCGAAGACATTTTCCGTCTAAATACGGCCATACACTGCATTCTATCCCTGCGTACAGCGTACAGCTTATATCGTTCTCCACCCGATTGGACTAGAGTCGGGGATGTAAGCACACGACGAAACTCATTCACCTGGAGGAAACCTCATGGATAACGATCAGGTAAAAGGCAAAATAAAAGACATTGCAGGTGCCGCGGAACGAAAAGTTGGCGAATGGACAGGCGATAAAGAAACAGAAGCGAAAGGCGCCGGCAAACAAGTCGAGGGTAAGGCGCAGAACGCCTGGGGCACCGTAAAAGATGCAGTGAAACATCCGCCACAGAATGAAGACGACGAAAATGAGACCGAGCGCCGAGACCGCGCCGTTAACGAATAATTTTGTCTGGGGCTGCCCCGCATTAACGGGCTGCCCTTTTTATTTGCCCCTAAGTCTATTGCCCACATCCTCTCGAGAGTGGTCCAGTTTTTCTGAAGTAATCCTGCGCTAGATATTCAAAGCTTTCCAAAACAGCCAACCAGTTCCTGTCGATGCTTTCCATCATGGAAGTGTGGCAGACTCCGCACACGCGCATTATTCCCATTGCTCGGGTTCGTTCTCAGTGCATGTGTCTTTGGCAAAGTCCACAAGGAACATTGCGCGGAATCCATTCGCTGCGCAAGTTGGACTGCGTGTGGCTTTCTGAAAATCCTCCAGATCGAATGCCAGAGCTTTGATTTAATTCAATTTGAGATTTTGTCATCTTAGATGACAGTGGGGGTTTTACGGTATGGTTCCCGCTCTGGAATAAGAAGACCCTATTGTCTAGGAGGAACCATGAGCTCAACAACCTTGAATAACCCAAATGCTGGCGGAAACAAATCCGATACCCAAAACAGTGGTAAGAAACTAAACTTCCGCTGTTCTGACGTAGGTCCCAAAAATTGTGACTGGCAGGTAAGTGGGAACAGTGAAGAAGAGATTATGCCAAAGATTGAGCAGCATGGTCGTCAGGATCATGGCATGACAATTGACGCTACAACGCGCGACAGGGTCCGCGGAGCAATTCACCGGCACGCGGCTTAATCGCCACGGCTACGCGAAATCCCAAAAAGCAAGGGCGGCAAGAGCCGCCCTTTAATTTTGTTTAACTGTGGTTTCGAGAACAATTCCTACATGCGGCTTGCGTGCATCTGTAAGCTCTCACCGGGCAGCCGGACCATCTTCGATTGCGTAGCTTCGTATTCACGCGAGTCATCCAAATCTCGAATAGGCTTCGCGGAAGAGCGTCTGCCCGAGAGCTCGGCTTCAGACTTTCTCTCAATGCGAATATTCAGCGCTCGCTCGATTTGACGAAGATCCCTGGCCTGATCCCTTCCGTACAACGTCGTAGCAACGCCGCTACCACCGGCACGTGCCGTTCTACCCACGCGATGGATGAAATCTTCCGCAACGGTAGGCAAATCATAGTTAATTACATGAGCGATATCCTGCACATGAATGCCGCGGGAGGCGACATCGGTGGCAACGAGTACCCGAATACGGCCTTGCTGAAAGGCGTTTAGAGCAGCGGTGCGCTGGCCTTGTGAGCGGTCGCCATGAATCATGGCTGCGGCAAAACCGTCCCGTGCCAGTCGCTTCGCGATGCGCTCCGTGTTGTGCTTTGTTCGCACGAAAACCAAACAGCGTCCAGTCTCAGCAGCCAGCAGACTCGCCAGCACATCTTGTTTTCGATCGGCCGCCACTTCGAACGCCTGCATTTTTACGTTTTCCGCAGGCTTTAATGTTGATCCTAAAGCGATGCGAACAGGTGTTTGCATGTATTTGTTTACTAGCTGTGCGATTGACTCCGGCAATGTTGCCGAGAAGCACATGGTTTGGCGCTTTGTCGGGAGGACAGCGACAATCCGTTTAATGGCGGGCAAGAAGCCCATGTCTAACATGCGATCAGCTTCGTCGAGCACTAGCATCGATATGTTGCGGAAATCGACCAATCGACGGTCAAGATAGTCTTCGAGCCGACCGGGAGTGGCGACCATCACGCTGGCTCCGCTTCTGATTGCCTGGAGTTGCTGCCTTTCTGGCAGGCCTCCGACTACCAGCGCCGCGGGGCGGGTACCCTTGCCACGCAAAGCATCATATTGAGCGGCCACTTGCATGGCAAGTTCACGCGTTGGCACGAGAATCAGTGCCGCAATGCCTGGAGTCTTTTGCTTATGCAGCTGCTCCATCATAGGAATCAGGAATGCGAGTGTCTTACCGGTTCCCGTCTGGGCCGTAGCCAGAACGTCTTTGCCGTCAAGAGCTTGCGGGATTGCGGCAGCCTGCACCGGGGTCATAGTTGTAAATTTTGCTGCGGATAGCCGCGTCTGTAATTGGGCGGAGATCGGCAGTTCTGTAAATTGTGTCATTCACTTACTTTCTTGTCTGGCGGAAGCACTTGTGGCGCGCACACGTTTGGCGGGCCAGCAAATAGGCGTGAGCCAGCTGGTTTTAAATTACGCTGACAATGTACGGAGGGGAAATCGTCTGTGAAGTCTCAGGTAAAGCTCTCAACTAGGAGGAAACCGCACTACACGCAACCGTTGTAATAAGCGTGAAATCAGTATAGCACGATGATAGGAAAAGCACCGAACTTTAGGACATAGATGGTGTTTAAGTAGATTCTTGTAGGCCTCGGCAGCGAGCCGGCGAGAATCTTAAAAATAATAATTAAATCATTATTAATGGCATAGTTATGCATTTATCGCTCAATAACAGATCGTGATTTCAAAGTCGCGAAGTAGTTGCCGCGCAACTGTGGACTGTCTATTGTGTTTACATTTCTTGACAGAACAGCTAATAGTTTTAAAAGCAGCTTTTACAAATCGTAAATTTGATTAAGTCTCGTCCCCCTGAGGGCCTTGACTGGAGACCAATGAACATTTCCCGGCGCTTTGCTTCCATAATCCTGGTTACGCTGTTCCCCCTCTTGTTCCTCAACCTAGCCATGGCGGATGGCGATGACGATCCCCCGGGCCGGGCAGTTGATATCCGCTACATTTCAGGGCAGGTCTCGGTTCAGCCGGGTGGCGTTAACGATTGGGTTGAGGCCGTGGTAAATCGTCCATTGACCAGCGCGGACCGCGTTTGGACCGATAAAGACTCACGGACCGAACTGCATCTTGGTACATCCGCCATGCGGATGAATTCGGAGACCAGTCTTACGTTGACCAACGTGAGCGATCAGACAGTCCAAGTGGAACTCGACCAGGGAACGCTCAACCTTTGGGTTCGACGCCTCTATGACGGGGAAGTCTATGAAGTCGACACGCCCAATATGGCGTTCACCATTACCAGAGCCGGCGAGTATCGTTTCGATGTCGACCCCAATGGCGACACCACATACGTAACGGTCCGCCGTGGTGAAGGCGAAGCTACCGGGCAAGGCAATGGCGTGCAAGTGCGCTCCGGAGAAGTAGCGACGTTTACGAACGGCACCTCCATGCAGCACGAAATTTCGAATGCCTCGGCTCCGGATGGTTTCGATGATTGGTGCCGCGTGCGCAATGAACGGGCTGGCCATTCCGAATCAGCACGCTACGTCTCTCCTGATGTGATCGGCGCAGAAGATCTGGATCAATACGGAAGCTGGCGACAGACACCGGATTACGGTGCGGTGTGGGTACCCTCGGGAGTTGGACCAGGATGGGCCCCTTACCACGATGGACATTGGGTGTGGGTTGAACCGTGGGGTTGGACGTGGGTCGACGATGCTCCCTGGGGCTTTGCACCCTGCCACTATGGACGATGGGTTTATGCCGGCGGATATTGGGGCTGGTCTCCCGGACCAGTAGTTATGGTGGCGCGTCCTGTCTATGCACCGGCATTAGTAGCTTTCGTTGGCGGCGCGCACTGGGGAGTCGGGGTTGGCAGCGGGGTTGGGGTGGGATGGTTTCCGCTTGGATATAACGAACCGTACGTTCCCCCATACCGGGTAAGCCGGAACTATTACAACAACGTGAACATCACCAACACGCACATTACAAATGTTACGGTGATCAACAACTATTACAACAACACGACAGTAGTGAATAACATTCATTACGCGAACCGGACTGCTCCAGGCGGTTTCACTGCCGTACCCGCAAGTACAATGGCGAGTTCTCAATCAGTACGTCGAGCTGCGTTGAATGTGCCACCTGCCGAAGTTGCGCGGGCCCAAGTCGGAACGGCAGCAGCAGTTGCTCCTTCGCGTAATGCTGTGCTTGGGTTGCATGCAGGGGCACACGCGGCGGTTCCTCCGGCACAAGCCGTATCACGGCAGGTTGTTACGAAAACTGCGCCGCCTCCGCGACCAATTCCATTCGAGGCCAAACAAGCAGCGCTGGAAAAAAATCCAGGGCATCCTCTGGATGTTCAGACAAGGCAGCAGATCCGAGCCACTCTTCCGCCGCCACCACCGCGACAGCAGAATGTCCAGAATGCCAATCCGCCCGGCGCTCCCAATGGTCAGGGTGCGCCGAATTCTAATCGGCCGGGTGCGATTGCTCCTAACGCGAACACCCCGAATGCAAATAATCCAAATGGAAACAATCGTCCGGGAAACAATCCGGACGCAAATCCTGGGCCGGCAAGGAATGGCGGAGCACCAAACGCAGGGACTCCTTCGAACGTTGGTCCAGGGCGCAATGTTCCGCGTCCTCCTTCGGCTGGCGGAAATCCGAATACGGCGCGACCGGATCGGAACAATCCACCGGGCGCAAACAATCCCGGTATGAACAATTCGGGAGCGCCCAATCGGCCCGGAGCAAACAATCCAGCCCCGAATAACAATCGGCCGGGAGCAATGAATGAACCGGCTCCAAGCACTAACCCGAATCACGCCGAAGCCAATCAGCCTGACAGAAACTCCGCAGGAGCGGCGGGCACGCCGAATGCAGGTCCAGCGCGAAATGTCCCTCGGCCTCCATCGGCTGGGGGGAATCAGAACGCGTCACGACCGGACGGCAACAATCAACCCGCGAATAATCCGCAGCAGGGCAACCGTCCCGGAGCAAGAAACCAGACTGTTCCGGACAATAATCCGGGACGGCCAGCGCCACAGCCGCCCTCCAGGAACCAGACCACGCCTGGTGGCTATCAGCCCGGTAGCAATCGACCTGACAACACACAAAGAGACACCGCGCCGCGGAATGTTCCTCCCCCACAAGACAATCGTGCGCAGCCTCCGGCTAATCGACAGGAACACCCGACTCCTCCGCCGGATCGAGGAGCGAACATTCAGCGTGAAGCACCTCGAGAATCCGCTCCACGCCAAGCTGCTCCCCGCGAAGCTCCTCGAGAATCAGCCCCGGCTCCGCGGCAAGCTGCTCCTCATGAATCGACTCCACGACCGCCGCAAAAAGAAGAACCTTCCAAGAAAAACGAAGATCACAAGGGGAAAGAGCATTAACTGTGAGCTTTTGATTGGGAGAGGGCGTTTCCACCGAGGACGCCCTTTTTTTCTTGTTAGTTCTGGAGAGCTTTAAACGTAACTCCTTTACGGGCAAGAGCCAACTTCTGCGAAGATTGCCTTAAGACGCCCGCAACTCCTTGCCACAAACCGGGTTTACTTCACAGGTAAGAGTATTTGCCAGAAGGCCCGCATCTAATTCATTAAGAGCGGGTGTCCTTCGGAATCCAACAGCTGCATGGATTTCCAGGGAGAGGATGTTATGAAACTCCTAAATCGCGTACTTATTGCAAGTTTTCTGACTTTATTCTGGTCTGCGGGGACGTTAACTGCCGCTGCACAGCAAGACGGCGCTGACCCTCAGTATTCACAGCAGGAGCCGCAGGCACAACAGTCTGAGAGTCAACCCACTGCTCAAATGCAGCAGGATTCACCGGATGCGGCATACGACCAGCAGCAAGCACCGCCGCCGCCCGCAGGCGAACAAAACAGCGCCCAAGTAAACAACTCATCTGATGCGCAAGACGCTCCTGGCCGTGTCGCACGCCTTCAATACATGACTGGGTCAGTTTCAATTCAGCCTCACGGTGTAAATGATTGGGTTCAGGGTTCGATTAATCGTCCGCTCACCAACTCAGACAATGTTTGGGCCGACAAAGATTCGCGAGCCGAACTGAATTTTGGGACTGGTCTTCTGCGGATTGGTTCCGAGAGTAGTTTGACGTTGACGAATGTCAATGAAAATACTGTTCAGGTTTCGCTTCATCAGGGCGCTTTGAATGTCCATGTGCGGCATTTGTTCGATAACGAAGTCTACGAAATTGATACACCCAATCAGGCGTTCACTGTTTCAACACCCGGAGACTACCGTTTCGATGTCGATCCTAATGGAGACACGACAGTTGTCACGGTATGGAAGGGTGAAGGAGAAGCAACTGGCGATGGTCCTGCGGTCCGTGTACATGCTCATGAGCAGGCACGCTTCACTGGCGGAACTTCTTTGACACACGATATTCATCAGGCCCCAGATGCCGATGGCTTCGATCAATGGTGTGATGCGCGTGATCGCCGCGAAGACAATTCTGTTTCCGCTCGTCACGTTTCTCCTGATGTCATCGGATCGGAAGATCTGGATAACAATGGTACGTGGCGTGACACTCCGGAATATGGCTCCGTCTGGGTACCAAACGGCGTGGGACCGGGCTGGGCACCTTACACCAATGGAAATTGGATTTGGGTCGATCCCTGGGGATGGACTTGGCAAGATTATGCTCCTTGGGGATTTGCTCCGTTTCACTACGGTCGCTGGGTAAGTTTTGGCGGTGGCTGGGGATGGGCGCCTGGTCCGTATTATGGGGGCTGGTATCGCGGGTGGTATTCGCCGGCCATGGTCGCCTGGTTTGGCGGCGGTGGTTGGGGCGTCGGGCTCGGTTTTGGATTTGGCGGTGGCTTCGGATGGTGCCCGCTCGGTTGGGGAGAACCGTTCCGTCCGTGGTATCACGGTGGATGGGGTTATTTCCGCAATGTGAACATCTACAACACGCGTATTTCGAACATTAATGCCTATCGCAATGGCTTCCAGCGCGGCTTTCAGGGAATGCATTACGCAAACATGAATGTTCGTGGCGGGTTCAATGCTGTCTCTCGCAATACACTTGAGCACGGATTGGCAGTGAACCGGAATTTGGTTCACGTACCACAGAATGCGATCCGCAATGCACCGTCTCTGAATCGTGTGAGTGCAAACCCGACTCGTGAAGCCAGAGTAGGAAGAACGGCGGGAATGCGCGCTGCTGTACCAAATTCTCGCGCGTTCAATCGCCCAGTAGTCAGCAGAATGAGCGCAGGCGCGAACTCAAGGATGTCAGTATCTCGGGCACCACAAAATGGCCCCGGCATCCGCAGCACGGGAAATGGTGGTTCACAGGGAAGCATGGGGAAACCTTCCGCAGGGAGAAACTTTCCAAACGGACAGCCCTCGTCAACAGCGCACTCCGTTCCCCAACCTGCACAACGCGGTATAAATGGAAACAGATCCACGATGGCAGGACGTCCCGAGGCAATGGGAAGTCATTCGGAAGCTCCCGCTCGATCTGTTCCACGTCCGCCAAATGCGGGTGTGTCGAGATCGGAGTCGACGTCAGCGCGACCTGGACAATCCTCGCAAGGAGCTTCGCAGCAACGTTCAATGGGGCGTTCAGAACAATCACAGATGGCGATGAATCGATCTGTACCTCGTCCTCCAGCGGGAAGCGTTCGGTCTTCGTCTGAGTATTCACGATCTGAAAACTCAAGATCCGGGTATTCAGGTCCGTCGACAAGAGCACAGGGTTCTTATGGTTCCAACGGATCACGTAGCGTGCCGCGTCCAAGTGGGCCGGTGCGGTCTGATCCGCATACGTACTCTGCTCCATCGGGCGGTCGAGGTTCGTCTGCGGCTTACTCTGCGCGATCCTATGGGCAGAGCTCAAATCGCGGTTATAGCAGTGGCTCTCCATACGGAGGCTCTTCGCGCGGTGGATCGCCTTACGGCGGCAGCTACTCGCGTGGAGGATCACCTTACGGGGGTGGATACTCCGGACACAGTGCGCCTGCGCCATCGCATTCTTCAGCACCAAGTGGCGGAAGCTATCACGGAGGCGGGGGTGGTGTACCGCACAGTAGCGGTGGAGGCGGTGGATCCCACGGTGGCGGAGGTTCTCACGGCGGTGGTGGTGCAGGCGGCCACTCCGGCGGAGGGCACCGTTAATAACTGAAAATCACAGAGGGCACAGAGAACGCAGAGGATACAAATCCTTCCCTTAACGCGATTACGTGAGGATTGACGAATTAGGACGGCATCTCCGTGATTTCTCTGTGTCCCCCGTGGTAAATGATGAACATGAACGCTGCCTTAATTGGCGGCGTTTTATTTTTGACAGCAAAATGTTTATCGTAGTCTCATCAGAACTTCTCAGGTTAAAATCCATCATCAAAATTCACTTGTGAATTACTGCTTGTCCAGGAGAAGACTTTGAAATTTATTCTCGGATTGATCATTGGGATCATCATTGTCCCGCTCGCCGTCTTCGCTTATTTTGTTTCTGGCAACGCACCGGTCGCAACCTCGGCGGATGCCATGCCATTCGAGAAGACGCTTGCGCATAAAGCGCTAGACGCGCGCGTGGCCAAAGAGGCGCCCAAAACCGTACCCATGGCTGCCGACGAGAGCACTTATATGGCGGGCGCTCAAGTTTACAAAGATAATTGTGCGGTATGCCACAGCATGGCGAGCGGAGAACCGACCGCCATCGCGAAAGGCGAATTTCCCAAGCCGCCAAAACTCCTACAAGGCAAGGGTGTCACCGACGATGAGCCGGGTGAGACTTACTGGAAAGTTGCTAATGGAATCCGATTAACTGGCATGCCCGGCTTCAAACAAACTCTCTCTGATGCGCAGATGTGGCAAGTAAGTCTGCTACTAGCGAATGCCGATAAAATTCCAGAATCGGTGAAGCAAACTCTCATCCCAACTCCGGCACCACCGCCCACAACGCTGCCAACTACGACGGAAACACCTCACACTCACTGAGTTGGATCTACTTCTCGGGTGTGATGGTTACGACGACTTCACGTTCGCGCGGCCCATCGAATTCGATTAGCACGACTCTTTGCCACGTACCGAGCAGCAGCTTGCCTCTTTCAAGGGGCAGGGCAACCGATGTTCCTACAAGCGCAGAGAGTATGTGATCAGGGACGTGCCCGGGATCATGCGGATGTCGGTACCGCAGCTTCGGAATCATCGCCTCAAAAGCATCGAGTATGTCGAGGTCGGTTCCAGGATCAAGATCAGCCGTGGTCAAAGCAGCAGTCGTGTGCAGAACCAGCAGATTGCAAATTCCAGTCGCGTCTGAGCCGTTCTTCCCCCGCGAATTCTCACCAAGCAAGCTCTCGATCTCATCAGTAATGTCGACTACTTCACGCTTCTTGCGGGTTTTTATGGTTAGTCGCTGCATGGGACTGTGATGCAAGTTTACAGAAACTGTTTGGAGTTCTCTTAGACGAGCTGTCTTGACGCGGTCGGCACAGGATGTTGCGCTTCATAAGCCGCGATGTCGGATTCCCGCAGTAGGGTAAGCCCGATGTCATCTAGTCCATTCAATAAGCGATGACGAGTCGATTCTTCAATTTGAAAGTTCGCGGTAAAACCTCGATCATCGCTGACCTTTCGCTGCTCAAGGTCAATGGTGATCTGGTAGCCAGAAATTTCATCAGCCCGCCGAATGATCTGAGCTACTTGCTCTTCCGGCAGAACCACGGTGAGCACGCCGTTCTGAACACAATTATTCGCGAAGATATCAGCGAACGAAGGCGCGACCACTGCACGAAAGCCGAAATTTTCGAGAGCCCAGACCGCATGTTCTCGCGACGATCCGCACCCAAAATTCCTCCCCGCAACTAATATGCTTGCACCTGCATAGCGAGGTTGGTTAAGCGGGAATGCGGGATCAGGTTTTCCATTTTTCGAACGCCGCCAATCATAGAAAAGAAATTCGCCAAAACCGGTACGCTCGATACGCTTTAAAAACTGCTTGGGGATAATCTGATCGGTATCGACGTTCGCTCGGTCGAGCGGTGCCACACGGCCTTTATGTACGCGAAATGGTTGCATGTGTTCCTTAATTGAAATGCCAATTGCGAATATCGGTGAAGTGCCCTGCGATTGCCGCAGCTGCAGCCATCATCGGGCTGACCAGATGCGTTCTCCCGCCCCGCCCCTGTCGTCCTTCAAAATTGCGGTTGCTGGTCGAAGCGCAACGTTCTCCCGGCTGAAGAATGTCCGGATTCATTCCCAGGCACATCGAGCATCCCGATTCGCGCCATTCAAAGCCAGCTGCCTGAAAAATCTTGTCCAAGCCTTCGCGCTCAGCTTCGTGCTTGATTGCCTGGGATCCCGGCACGACCATGGCGCGAACTTTTGGATCAACATGGTGTCCTTTTGCAACCCGGGCAGCAGCTCGCAAATCCTCAAGACGCGAATTTGTACACGAACCGATGAAGACGCGATTGATTGATATCTTTTCGATCGGAGTCCCTGCTTCCAGTCCCATGTATTCCAACATGCGTTGCGCAGAACTGCGATCCGCCTCGGTTTTCAACTCAGCCAATTCCGGCACCCGCCCGCTTACTGGAACTACCATGCCGGGATTTGTTCCCCAGGTTACAAATGGGGACAATGAGGAGGCATCAATTTCAATCATAGTGTCGTACTGCGCTCCCGAATCAGACGCAAGACTCCACCAATGTGCGACGACTTTATCCCATTCCTCTTCCTTTGGCGCAAAGCGTCGCCCCTTCACGTACGCGAATGTAGTCTCATCAGGTGCCACCATCGCTGCACGCGCTCCCGCCTCAATGCTCATGTTGCACAGCGTCATCCGGCCTTCCATGGAGAGCGCTCGAACAGCATCGCCCGCATACTCGATCACATGGCCGGTTGCGCCGTCAGTTCCGAATTGTCCGATGACGCCCAATGCGAGATCTTTTGCTGTCACGCCTTCGTTTAATTTCCCCGTAACCTTGATGAGCATGGACTTCGGTTTGCGTTGTGGCAAACACTGCGTTGCCAGCACGTGTTCGACTTCAGAAGTTCCGATTCCGAAAGCAAGTGAACCGAAAGCACCATGCGTGCTGGTATGGCTGTCTCCGCACACGATCGTCATCCCAGGTTGAGTGATGCCTAACTCCGGTCCAATCACATGCACAATGCCTTGCTCGGGCGAGTCCATGTCAAAAAGAGGCACGCCGAATTCTTTGCAGTTCTTTTGCAAGGCTTCAATCTGACGGGCTGCAATTGGATCAGTAATCGGAGTACCACGCGGCTCGGTGGGAATGTTGTGGTCCACCGTCGCAACGGTCCGCTGCGGCTGCCGAACATGCCGGCCCGCTGCACGCAAACCATCGAAGGCTTGCGGAGAGGTTACTTCGTGCACCAAATGCAGATCAATGTAGAGCAGGGGTAGACGATCGGGAGGGGAAGAAACAATGTGTTCATCCCAGATCTTCTCAAACAGAGTGCGCTTTTCCGCCATTCGGGGAACTATTTCCTGTGACTGCCTTCGCCATTTCAACGATCGGCAGAAGAGTTAACGTGCTTGCAATATTTTAGCAATAATTCCCAGCAGGAGTAGCTTCGCGCTGTCGCTTTTCCGAAGTCAGATAAAAAGCCAGCATTCCTACAGCGCCAATGAGTGGGGTCACGAAACCAAACCGCAGGCTGAAATGTGTAGAGATAAATCCGACCATCCAGGGTATGACGGCTCCGCCAAGATTGCCGATGGAAAAAATTGTTCCACTCACGGGCGTGGCTGCTTCGCCAAACCAATGCGATAACAAAGAAACATTGATAGGAAAGACAGAGGCAAGGCCCAACCCAGCGATGCTTGCTCCTACCATAATGACGGTGATGGTTTTTGCTGCGAGCAGAACAATAATGCCGGCCGCAGCCAATCCCACTCCAAAGGTTGCAAGATTAATGTCGCGCAGCCGTGTCAGTGCTAAAGGTGCTAGTGCGCGTCCAATCAGCAATGCTCCCCAAAAAAATGACGGAGTGATGGCCCAGAGCGTAGATGCTGAAGGATCGATGCGCCGCGCATACAACGCCACCCATCCTCCTATAGAGGTTTCTATGCCAACGTAAGTGAAAAATAAAACCGCAATAGCCGGTACTAACCGATTCTTCCAAACACTTACATCAGCATGAGGGAGCCTTTTGACAAGGGATCGATCACCATCCACTGTGAATCGAATCGACAAGAGACTGATCGCTAGTAAAGCCAAAGCCGCAGCCATTCCGTAGAGAAAGTAGGATGCACGCTGCGATCGCTGCGCAGCCGCCACAATAAATGGGCAAGCCATAGCCCCAACACCCCACGAAGAGTTCAAAAGGTTCAACGCAGCAGCACTCTTCAAAGGATTCGACTTGGCAATCAGAAGATTGGCGGTAGGAGTAGTTACGCCAGTTCCAGCTCCGAAAATGCACACTGAAATGAACCCAAGAACCCAGCCGCCATATCCCAGGCCAGCCATTCCGAACGCCATCAACATCAATCCCACGATAAGGGTGATGCGAGACCCGTACCGCTCTACGAATACTCCAGAAAGCAGCATGCCAAGTATGGACGTCGCCCACTGGCCAATAAAGAGGTATCCAGCTTGTGTGTCGTTAAGTGCCCATCGCCTCGACAACATGGGAAGCATGGGGCCGAGCAGGGTCATGACCACCCCGGTCAAGACAAAGTCGAGGTGGACGAAAACAGTTCCCTTGACGGAAGACTTCGGAAAAGTAATATTCGGAGTGGCGAAAGACATGCGCTGTTTATTGCCAGTTACTCACAAAAACAAGGATCTTTTAGATTATAGGAGCGGGCTCGGCTTGGAGGGATACTCGCTAGCTATTATTTATTCGACATTCGAGCATCATATTTAAGTAGAACTAAATGCATCGCTAGAGGTAATCTTCCGAGCAAACAATGATCAATGGAAAACGCATTGCGGTGGTCTTTCCCGCATACAACGCGGAAAAGACTCTGGAAACGACAGTTCGCGAGTTGCCCGACATTGTTGACATCCGCATTCTGGTAGATGATCACAGCTCGGATCGTACGATCGAGGAAGCCAAGCGGCTGGGACTGCAATTCTATGTGCATGACAAAAACTATGGCTACGGACGCAATCAGCAGACCTGTTATCGCGAGGCATTAGCCGAGGGAGCCGATGTTGTAGTTATGGTGCATCCCGATTACCAGTACACGCCGCTTCTTGTAACTGCAATGGCGAGCATGGTCGCGTATGGAATTTACGATGTGGTGCTCGGTTCGCGAATCATCGGCGGTAAAGCTATGCGTGGAGGTATGCCACTTTACAAATACGTCGCCAATCGCTTCTTGACGGCGTTCGAAAATTTGTTCTTGAGAATAAAGCTCTCCGAGTATCACAGCGGATATCGCGCCTTCAGCCGCGAAGTGCTCACCATGCTTCCACTGCTCGAGAACTCTGATGATTTTGTTTTCGACAATCAAATGTTGGCGCAATGCGCGTATTTCGGATTTGGTATCGGAGAAGTTTCGTGCCCAACGAAATATTTCGAAGAAGCTTCCTCGATTAATTTTCGGCGAAGCGTAGAGTACGGATTTGGAGTGCTGGCGACAACTCTGCAATTCACATTGCAGAGAATGGGCATGGCGCAATTTCCGATTTTCGATTCGAACGGCCGGAAGTTAGAGCCCGGAGCAGACATGTATTATATCCGCGGAACGGCTGCTGAGTAGACTGCTCAATCGCGTACTGGCCGACGAGAACTTGGCCGGCAAGTAAATCGAGTTTTTGTCTTCTGTAAACCAAATTTGCCTACTCGACTTAACGTTAAGCAACTCGCGCTTCTTCTACTGCTTAGTGCTGGCGCCATTCTTGTTCACGGTTATCATCCCTATATTGAAGACGCCGAGATTTATGTTCCGGGAATAAAGAAGCTCTTAAATCCGGCGCTCTATCCGTTCAACGCGGCTTTCTTTACGTCCCATGCGCATCTGACTCTTTTCCCTAATTTGATTGCCGGTTCAATTCGCATCACCCATGTTCCTTTCGAATGGGCCCTATTGGTTTGGCATTTCCTCTCCATCTTTCTTCTTCTGCTCGCTTGCTGGCATTTGGGACGGCTCTGCTTCCGTGATCCATTGGCAAAGTGGGGAGGTGTGGCACTGATTGCATCCTTGCTAACAATTCCGATAGCCGGTACTGCGCTGTACATCATGGATGAGTACCTTACTCCGAGGTCATTCTCAACCCCAGCAGCTTTATTTGTAATTATCAATGTGCTGGAGAAAAAGAGAGAGCGCGCGGCTCTCTGGGCGATCTTCATTGCGGTCATTCATCCATTGATGGCGGTATTCGCGGTTTCTTACGCGATGCTGCTCTGGCTGGCCAATCGCCGCCCCCGATCTATAAATGCTTCTGCTGCCTTGCTGATGCCATTCGGCCTTTTTCCTCCGATGACCGAGGCGTACCGCGTAGCGATAGACCGACACTCCTATTTTTTCATCCTGCGGTGGGAATGGTATGAATGGCTTGGCATATGTGGTCCATTGGGGCTTTTGTATCTGTTCCAAAGGATCGCGCGCCGGCAAAAACTCCATTGCTTGGGTCTGCTCTGCCGGTCGCTGATTATCTTCGGAATTTTCTACTTTGTCGTGGCGCTCGTAATCACAATTCCTCCGCAATTTGCGGATTTAACCAAACTGCAACCCATGCGCAGCTTGCACCTGCTCTACGTAATGCTTTTCATTTTTACCGGAGGCTTGCTCGCTCAATTCGCGCTAAAGAACAACATCTGGAGATGGCTTGCGTTATTCCTGCCGCTTTGTGCGGGAATGTTCTACGCACAGCGGCAAAGTTTTCCCACGACTGCTCACATCGAATGGCCAGGAGTTATGTCTCAAAATGCATGGGTGCAGGCCTTCGTTTGGGCTCGCGACAACACTCCTCTGAATGCTTATTTCGCATTGAATCCAGATTACATGCGGCTGTCCGGTGAGGACCAGCACGGATTTAGAGCAATTGCAGAACGATCAAGACTGGCTGACCGAACTAAAGATAGCGGCGCGGTCACAATGTTTCCCGCACTGGCGGAAATCTGGCTTCAACAAATCACCGCGCAAAATGGATGGAATCATTTTGCTGAACAAGACTTCCATCGGCTCGAGAACTCTTACGGTGTGGGCTGGGTAATACTTGAGAGCCCAGAAAATGGAAGGCTTTCATGCCCCTACCACAACGATGCTGTATCCATCTGTCGTATCCACTAGCTTCTACGCCTACGCTTCAAACAGTTAGAATAAATATGTTCTTAGACCCAAGTGCGAAAGGTGCTTGAGCCATGAAATTATTTCGACCAGTAATCATTGCCGTCCTGCTTGTAGGTGGATTTTTTTATTTCACCACATATCGTTCTGGATGGATGCACCCCGCGAACTGGGCTGGCCCGCAAGGTAAGATCGAGATCACCGAGGCCTCAGGGAACAGCGCTCTCGAAAATGAAGAGCAGAACAACATCGGTGTCTACCATAAGAACATCGACTCGGTTGTGAACATCACCTCGCGAGCCATGACGCTCGATTTCTTTTATGGACTAGTTCCGCAGGAGGGGCAGGGTTCGGGTTTCATTATTGACAAAGAAGGACACATCCTCACGAACTATCATGTGATTGCTGATGCGCGGCAAGTCGAGGTCACTCTTCACAACAAAAAGAAATACCGCGCGACTATCGTAGGCACCGACCGCTCGCACGATCTCGCAGTGGTCCAGATTAAGGCGGCAGATCTTGTTCCCATGACTCTGGGAGATTCACGCGGCTTACAAGTCGGACAAAAAGTCTATGCAATCGGCAACCCGTTCGGACTTTCCGGTACGCTAACTACCGGCATTGTGAGCTCGATCCGGCAGGTGCAGGAGCCGGATGGTATGACAATCGACGAAGCTATTCAGACAGACGCCGCCATTAATCCCGGCAACTCTGGAGGCCCACTGCTCAACTTCCATGGCGACGTGATCGGAATCAATACGATGATCGCCTCGAACGTCGGACAAAGCGCCGGCATCGGCTTTGCCATTCCCATCAACACGGCAAAAGCCGTTTTGAATGACCTGGTCACTATCGGGCGCGTACGCCGTCCCGCACTGGGTGTGCGCACAATTCCGGTGACTCCTGAACTGGCGGATCAAATGGGGTTAGCTGCGGATCATGGACTGCTCATTGTTCAGGTAATGCAGGGTGGATCGGCGGATCGCGCCGGCCTTCGAGGAGGAAACGAGCGAGCTTACCTGGGCAATATTCCTATCATGCTGGGTGGAGACTTAATCGTGGCTATAGACGATCAAAAAGTAGAAGATCAGCAAGACTTATCGCAGATAATGAACAGTCATCGCTCGGGCGACACCGTTCGCCTTACGGTTTATCGCGGAAAGAAAAAGATGGATGTAAGCGTGACCCTTGGCGAAGCCCGTGAACAGGTCTAAATATTAAAAACTAACGTAGACTTCAAATATTTACTTGCAATGTCGATGCTGTTGGGCTGTGCGGACTGAAAGAATTGTCTCATTGATGTGCAGCTATTGCAGCCGAATTGTTATTGCATTATTTCCGGAACGGAGGTCTTTACCATAGGCGAATACCACGCCCATTCCAAACACTTTTGTCTTCACCTGAGCACCCATGTCCCAAAGCCACTTCGGCGAACCTAAGCTTGAGGAAGTATCCGTAATTTTCCCTGTATCTAAAAAAGGACCAACTTTAACGGCAAAAGGTGTGTGCTGATAAACGTTTTTATCTACTTCCCAGTTAGACAAAAAGTAATCGCTTCCGAGTGGTGCGCTTCCTTTTCTTCCGTCCCGGGTTGCGATGTGCGCGCGCAACAGCAGATCTGTGTCTCCCAGAACTCCCATTGTGTAAAGTTCATCGAATGGAATTATGCCCAAAGTCTTTCCGGCTCGCACCTGCTCTAGAAATTCGTAATCGTCTCCTTCGGCTTTTGGCAGCCAATGCAGACGGAGGGAGCCTTGGAGTTTTTCGAAGGTATAGTACGGGTTTGACCAAATTCGTCCAAGTTGTGAAGACGCACTACTATCAATGGACAGTCTTCTCTCCGGAACTCGCCAGATGTTTGCGTCCACACGCGTTATTTGTTTGAGCTGGTACCCAGTTGCAAGCAAATTTGGAGACAGCGCCATTCCTGAAAATACGTTTCGAAAATCTCTATAAGATAGTTCGGCGGCGGCTGACCATTGCCAACGGCCGCTCACGATTGTTACGAAATTGATTGAGGCTGCTTCTCTGCGGAGATTAAGGCTGGCAAGAAGTGGAGCAGGGCCGGTAAATGAGTTACGAATGTTCCAGTTTTCGCTGCGCAAGTCTGCCAGAAGATGATACCGGAGCTTCGGGTTGCCGCTGAAGGGACCAGAGAGTTCGGCATCGACTCGCCGCTTCTGAGCGTCCCAGCGGTAGAATGCGAGAAGGTTTATATCCCTATGCCACAAGTTGAAAAACTCTGGGTGCACACTTTGGGCGGGCAATCCGCGGAACAGGCTAAAGAGACACTCCCATCTACCGCCACAACCATCCTTTTCAGAATTGCGGAAGACGAGATCAAAGCTTCCGCTTTCGTTATTTTGGGCCTGCAGATCGAAGCGAAAGCTGGGAAAAATTCCGAGCTCCCGGATTGCCGCCTCTGAACTTAGCAGTTCCGAAAGCCTCAGCGTGCTTTTCGGTGAGAACGCAAATGTTTGATCAAGAATTGCAGGATCAATTCGCGGTGCAGGCTCGAGGATTACTCCTTCAACTCTCGGCTTCGCAATTTGGTTCCAATATTTGAGCGCCGCTTCTAAGTTTCCTTCAAGAAAATATAAGGTTCCAAGAAAATCCAGAGTGTAGGAATCTTTAGTGTCGAGCTTCAGCGCACGCTGCAAATATCTCACAGCCTGGGAATACTGCTTCTGCTTAAATGCAACTCCCGCAAGTTCCTGGGGAAACCGTTTCTCTTGCGGACTGATGCGAGCTCCTGCCAAATAAGCTATTCGCGCTTCCTCCCACCGTCCAAGATGCGCTAATGCATTGCCAATATAAAAATCACGTTCCGCGGATGATGTAGGGTCGCTACCAGCAACTCTCAAAACCTCTTCCCAATGTTCGGTTTTAGACAGTTGTTTGAGTTGATCGAGAGATTGGGAGGTTTCGGCTTGCAGGAAAACGCCAGGTAGCAGGGAAAAAACAATGCCAATAAAAGCGATAAACAGAGCTGAACGGCTCAGCGGGCGTCCAATTGGGGAACCGCCAGCAGGGTCCATTTTTCAGTTGCGCTCCATTCGTGCTCGAAGCTGGATTGGTCTTCTTTCAGCAGTTTACGTTGCGCCGGGTCGTTAATCAGCACAAGTCGTTGACTGGAATCTATTCCTGCCACAACCACATAGTGTAATGAAGAACTACCGTGGAGTGGCCTTAAGGCGACAATGAGGGGTCTACCCTTCTCAAGATGTTGTTTCAGGTCTTCTAACTGCCCATGAAACGCGAACGTACGGAATCCATGTTGTTGCAGGTATTGTGCTACAGCCGAAGAATAGATGCCATGAACGGACTCCGTATAAAGACTATGTTGGATCTGGCTTTCCTGCGCACTGTCATCAGGAGGGCGTCCCTGCTGCTTCCACCAATATTGCATCACCATCGCAATGCTCGCCGCGCCGCATCCATCCTTCTCTTGCTTAACAAAAGGTACGTCAAGCGAAATATCGGACGGAGCTGCGGCAATTAGCATGTTGCTCAGCAACAAAAATACTATTAGCCCTTTGGCTATGCCACGACTCATAAGACCTATCGAGTTGCGACTACGATGATAATGATCAGTACAACGCCAGCAATGATAAGAAGATCATCCAACCGGCTCAGGTGCCCTGCGGCAAAATCGCGTTCCGCATTAGTGGCTTTGCTAGCCAATTTTGCGAGTTCCTGATCGCTAAGATTTGCGACGGCAGCTCTGACTTGGGTGGGATTTGCGTGCAGGGACTGCATAGCTTTTTCCGCACGTTCACCGCTAAGAAATTTCTGTACAGTCGTAATGTTTTGCTGGCGTGTCTGCGAAACGTTAACCGCCTCTTTTTGTAGCTCCGAAGGGCTGACCAGGTGGCTGGTTTCGGCCATAAGGTTGATAGGAAGCGCAAACAGAACTGATAAAACGCTCGCGGCGCATATGCGAACCCATTGTGCTCGATCCAAAAACATTCCAAGCTCCTCAACACTACGAAATTGGTGTCACAGGGCAGCTTGGATGCACTCCGCTGACCCCGGGGTTTTACGGGGATTTGTCGAGATTTGTGCCGGAAGATGCGCATATACCTTGGCCAGCTCTGGAATAGGTAGGCCTACGTCACTTTGGCCGTATCACTCTGGCTTTGATGTACCAGTCTCGACTGAATGGCAATATTTCCAATAAGTTTTCACAACTGCTCTACTCTGTTTTGCAGTTCCCGAGCTATCCATTCTGGATGGCTATCTGTTGGGAAAAGAATTGGTGCCCCGATCTTTACACTGATCTTTCCTGGACGGGCAAACTTTTTGCCCGCTTGCTTCACTTCGAACAAACCATCAATTCGCATAGGAATGACTGGGATCCGGAGATTGTTCGCGAGGAGTCCAATACCAGGACGAAATGGCAGTAACTTTCCATCAATCGTATGCCGCCCTTCCGGGAAAACCAGAATGCTATAACCGCGATCTATCGAGGCTCCAGCATAGGCGAAACTTTCGCGAAATCCTGCTGCTCGTGGGAGTGGATAAAGATTAAGCAGGGATACGCCTAACGTCCACTCAATCTGTTCGTAAATCCTGCGCAAAAAACCTTGCGTCCTAGGCGGAGTACGCAGCGCTTCGAGAGCTTCTCCGCCTGCCGCCGTTGCGAGCGTATGCCGAAGATGCGCTGGCAGTGCTGTAAGGACGAATCCTACGTCCACATCTCCAATGTGATTGCAGATCACCAGCACTGGCCCTCGCACATTTTGCAGATTTTCTCGCCCTTCTATACGCGGCCATCCCAAGAAAAAGACCGCAGGGCGAAGCAGCAGATAGTGGATAACCAATCGAATCCAGGTAATTGGCCAGCGTTGCACCCATCCGGGAAAATGGTACCGAACCCGTTGCGGTATCTTGCCTTGCAACATGCTTTCGAGATCACCCACTGTATTCGCAGCGGCAAATTGTGTTTCGCTGAGATCAAGCTGATAGCGATCTTCAAGCGCGCTCAGCAATTCAACTCTGTCCAGGGAGCTCAGATTCAAGTCAGCGTCCAAGTTTGCGTGTTCGGACAAGCTGGAAACTGGTTTGTGAGAGACTCTGCTAATTAATTCCGCTAAAGGACTCGCCCCGGAGCTCTTCGAGATCTGACCGGAAGATTTTCCGAGTTGGGTCAGAACAATTTCTTCAATTACATTCCGGCGCGGCTTCTGGGTAGAAGTGCGCGGAAAGTCTTCTTCTGGCCATACAAACCAGGTGCGCATTCGCTGGAATTCCGCCAGCGATTGATTGGCCCCCTTTACGATTGCCTCGGGCTCTTTGCCATCGCGCAAAATTAGAACGCCGCAAGGCTCCGCATTGCCGTTCTGCGGCAGTCCAATGACGACGCAATCTTTTACTTCTGGCTGCTTACGAAGAGCTGCCTCCAGATCTTCGGGATACACGTTCATGCCCGCTGGCGTAACCAGAACATCTTTCTTCCGGCCTTTGAAATATAAGTTCCCACTCTCATCGAGTTCGCCTATATCGCCGGTGCGATACCAACCGTCTTCTCCATGAATGGACCGTAACTCTTGATTGCCCCAATATTCCGACGTCACTCCCCCTCCGCGCACCAAAATCTCGCCGTCCGGTGCAAGTTTTACCTCGCGCCCGGCGAGCACCTTGCCGATGGAGCCCTTTCCCCTTCGAAAAGGATGATTCACGCTGATGAGAGATGTAGTCTCGGTCAGGCCATAGCCTTGGATTACGGCGAAACCGATTCGCCCCCAGAAATCTTCCGTCGCTTGATCCAGTGCTGCGCCTCCGCAAATGAATGCCCAGAATTTCCATCCGAACTGGCGATGGATGCGCCGAAAAATCCACCAGCGCCGCACAAAGTGCTTGCCCTCAGCATTCGTAAATTCCTGACGGAACTTCTTCAGCCGGCCTTCATCATCGAGATCGCGTTCAATCTTTTCTTTTAAGGACTGGAGCATGCGCGGAACTGCGACCAAAACAGAAACGCGTTCTCGTTTGATTGTGGCCAGCACATCTCCTGGTTTCAGGGTTTCCTGAAAGATCACTGTGCCGCCCATTAATGGAGGCAGGAACATCCCAAGAAATTGTCCGAAGACATGGCTTAATGGCAAAAGATTTAAAAACCGAACAGGGTGGACCACACGTTCATATTTCAGGTACTTCTTGATCTCGGTTTCCACGGGAGCAACATTGGCGAGAACATTGCCGTGAGTAATTACGACGCCTTTCGGTTCGGCAGTTGTCCCGGAGGTAAAGACAATCTGAAGCGTGTCATTTGGACGAACGTCGGATTGTGGAAACGGGTCAGCCGGCCAGCGCGATATATTTTCTGCCAGATCATCTAAAAGCAATGAAGGAACTGCATGCTGAACGTGCTCTCGCGAACACACCAGAAGCTTCGCGCCAACCTGTTCGTAAACTCGCAATGCAAAATCCGGTGTGGCCGCATCATCCATGGGAACAACCACAACCCCCGAGACAGTACAACCGAAGAACGCCGACACCCATTCGGCCGAGTTCGGTCCCCAAAGGAGAATGCGGCTTCCTTTGCAGATTCCACGACTTAACAATTCGCGGGAGAAGCGCCATGCAGTTTCCGCAACTTGCTGGTAACTAAACCTTATGCGGCGGTATCCACGCATCTGGATGTAGGCGCACTCGCTCCCGCGTCGAAGAAAATCATCGAGATATTCGCCCACCGAACCGTGTTTCATGAGAACAGCCTAGCGCATTCTGGGGTGAGCGGCCCTAATGAGAACCGGAATTCACAGTGATTCCGATCATGCAAGCATTAACCCGGTCGTACACTCCCTTTTGGTAACCCTTAGTAACCACACGATTCGCGGTAACCAGCCTTACAATGACCCATGTACGGACGGTCACCTCTCGTGCGACAAACCATCGTCAACAGACCTGACCTAAAGGGTGGCCGATTTTTGAGCCTTCCTCTAAGGAATCAAATCTAGGCGGAAGAAGAACCAGGCGGGGTCCGCAATTATATGGCTTTTGGTTTCGGCTTCAATAAGCAGAAGGTCCTTAGTGCGGCGGAGAAATTCGTTCAGCAAGGCAAAGTGCAGAATGCCATCGCTGAGTACGAAAAAGTTCTCAAAGCTGATCCTAAAGATCTCACCGTCATGAATACAGTCGGCGATCTCTATTCGCGCCTCGGCGAAAGCGATAAAGCTGTGGAGTGCTTCAAGAGCGTCGGCGATGCTTATGCTGCGCAGGGCTTCACGGTGAAAGCTATCGCTATGTATAAGAAGCTAACCAAGAGCAAGTCTTCCCTGGAGAGCGTGATCAGGCTTGCGGAACTTTATACACAACAAGGTTTATTTAATGACGCTCGCGCCCAATATTTACAAGTTGCCGAAGAATTCCTGAAAGCAGGCGAACTCGAACAAGCAGTCCGCATTTTCCAGAAAACATTAGAGATGGATCCCGAAAACGTTGCCATGCGGACCCGTCTCGCGGAAGTCTACATAAGACTTAATAAGAAAACCGAAGCCTGGCAAATCTTCGCCGCCGCCGCCGAGAGTCTTCGTGGCAAAGGGCAACTAGATGCAGCTGATGGAATTCTTCAGCGCATGGTTGAACTCGACCCAAGTAACAGCTATGTTCTTTTGCTCCGCGGACGCACCGCTCTCGATTCAGGAGATGTGGCAAAAGCAATTGAATATCTTGAGAAGGTTTCTGATCTCGACAGTAATGCGGATGGGTTACGCTCACTATTCCAAGCCTACTTGCAGGCCGGGCGTCTCACCGAAGCAGGCACTTTGGCAGGAAAGCTGATTGCAGTTCACAACGACATTGGCACCATTCATTCTTATGTGGACGCGCTGGTATCATCCGGTCACTTCGAAGAAGCGCTTCAGGTTTATCAGCAATATTCGGACCGGCTGTTATCATCCGATCCCGGCCGAGTGCTCGAAAGTCTGCATTCAATTATTGGACACGTAAAAGAAAATACTACGGCTCTAGAGATATTGCTGGACCTCTTTCATAAGGCGGGAGAAACCACTCATCTTACTGAAGTTTATGAGCTGCTGGCTCACGCTTATGTCCAATCGGGTGATTTGGAAAAAGCTCGCGACTACTACTTGAAGCTGACGCAACTGGAGCCACAAAACCAACTCCATGCCGACAATTACCAACAGGTTCTCTCTAAATTGGGTGGAACTACGGCGTCCCGGCTGATTACAGCTGAAGAAGGCACAGTCTTAGTCGATGAGTTGGAAGCAACCGCGCCGTTCATTGATCAACGCTACGACGATCAAGTCGCACTCGCAGTTCGCGCCGCACTGACGGATGCCGAGCTCTTCATTTCGTATAACATGCCTGCCAAAGCACTGGCTCCGCTACTGTTAGCATTGCCACAAGCTCCAGGAGATCTGCGGCTAAATCAGCGATTGGCTGCTCTGCATACCCGGGCCGGCCGCTTTGCCGAAGCAGCCATCTGCACACGGACCCTCGAAAGCATTTATCACGACGCTGGACATCCTGACGAAGCCAGCCGGTATGGAGAACTCGCCAGCAAGTACGAAGAACGTGCTTCCGCAGCTCCGGAGGGAATGCGTGAAGCTTCTACCGCTCCCTTAGTTAGCGAAAGCAGTTCCCATGGCGTTGCAGGAATTCCTGAGATGGTGGTCTCTCTCGAATCAGCAGCCAATCCGAATGTCGCTGAAACCACGGCGATTCCTGCCGCGATCCAAGCACCATCGATTCCCCCCAGCACAGCAGCTCCCGCGAAAGCTGCCGCTTCAGGTTTATTTTTTCATGCACCTGCTGCACAAGCATCTTCCCCTTCGAATGCTCCTGAATTTGAAGTGCAATCGGTCGCTGTGCCCGAAGCCGACATTGACCTTTCATCGGAGTGGGAGGGATCTCTTGCCGAAGATGCAGTATCTGCATCGACTTCAGAAGTGGCCGCGAGCCAACCTTCGCATTCGCCCGAATATGTTGCCGATAATTCTCAAGCCATTACTGAAACCATTGACGAGATCCGTTTCTACCTTGGCCAGTCAATGAATGAGGAAGCGTTTGCTGCCTTTGACAAATTTGCTCAGCTCAAGCCCGAAGAGTCGTTACTAAATGCTATACAGGCTGAAGTTGGGAGTGCTAAGGCTCATTTGGAAGTAGCGCAACCAGCAGCAGTCGAAGAAATTTCGGCGACGCAATTGGCCCCAGTCGAATTGAGCATCCCCGAAACACTGGAACCTCAAATTGGACACGAGACTCAGCCATCGATTGAGGTGGCAGCTCCTGCCGAAATGCTACCCTCGAACGTTCCCGTAGGAGCTGGCAAGCTCGATGATTTTGTTCAAGACCTTGAATCTTCTCTCGGCGAAGAATTTCTGCCTCCTGCGGACCAAAAAGTTTCACCAGAAGTTGCGGCTGCAACGGACCTTCAGCCGCAGGTAGCCGAACCACAACCCTGGCCGCAAGCAACTCCGCAGATAGAAGCTGCAGCCCAACCCGAGCACACCGCTCTGGGCGATTTCGTGTCAGACTTGGAAGCTTCTTTAGGCGACGGCTTCTTGCCCGAAGCGCCTGCTTCGCCAGTTCAAGCTGAACCACAAACCCCAGTTGCATCAGTTCCCGTAGCATCTAAGATTCCGGTTCCAGCCAGCACTCCGGCTCCAATTGCGATGGCTGCAGCTGCACCAAGTTCAGGCGCCCATTCGAGCAGCGCCCCTTATCAGTCAATTCCGCCGCAGGCGCATATTGCGGAACCTGCAAAGTTTGACGCAGCCGCCGGAGTTGATCTAGCCGATATGTTCGGCGAGTTGAAACATGAACTTGAAGAAGATACTTCCTCGGCGGATGAAGACCCAGAGACGCACTACAACCTTGGGGTAGCTTTCCGCGAAATGGGCTTGCTCGATGAGGCTATAGGAGAATTACAAAAAGTCTGCCAATCGATCGACAAGGGGCATACTTTTCCACAAACCATTCAAGCATACACATGGCTAGCGCAGTGCTTCCTGGATAAGGGCGTTCCCGATGCTGCAGTGCGTTGGTATGAACAAGCTCTTAAGCTGCCCATGATCGATCAGGAGACGCGTACCGCTCTTCATTACGAAGTTGCAAGCGCTTACGAAAATGCAGGAAACAAAGCTTCCGCCCTCAGCAACTTCATGCAGGTATATGGAAGCAATATCGATTATCGTGATGTAGCCCAGCGAATTCAGGCCTTAAAGTCGTAGAATACGGAAATGGGGCCAGATTACGTCGTTATAGCCATATTCCTATGCCGTACCGTTTATTTCCGGGAGCGGCACAATGGCTGAATCTAATACACCATCTTCCAGCATGCCTGCGATTCCACCGGAAGCAAACGTTCATGGAACAGTCCGCTCGCACCCACCCGTAAACACACTTTCATCGCAGGTAAGCATCGCGAACACTCATAGCCCCACTATGATCCAGCGATGGATGCACCGCATCAACGTTCTACTTTTTGTTTTTTTATGTGCCGTCATTGGTGTGCTGCTCGTGATTCTTCCGTGGCGAACGGAATGGATGGACAATCACCTCTTATCGACTTATCCGATTCTACGAATGATCGTAGGGAATGCTTTTACGCGTGGAATTTGCAGCGGCCTCGGTGTTCTCGACATATGGATCGGATTCTGGGAAGCGATCCACTATCACGAAGACTAGATTACGGGCACATTCCTTAAGGTTCGATTCGTCTATCTTCACTTTCATCTTCACTCTCCAGTATGCTGATGGCTGGCAAATCTCGGAGTCTCATGGAAAGACCACAGTCATGAACGAAACAGGAAGCAGACGGGCGCCTCTGGCTTATGAAAACGAGCAGTTTGTTAAGAGTCCAGATGGACGGATCCTTCGTATTCTCGCCGAGTACAGCGAACCGCTCTCCCGTTTCCGGCGCGAACAGATTCAAGATACAGTGGTCTTTTTCGGGTCGGCGCGATTTCACAGCCGCACTTCAGCTCAGAACAACCTCTCTGAATTGGAGCAAACTAAACTCCGGCTTTCTGAATTTGATCAGCTGGCAAATGAGAAACGCGCGTTAGCGGCCATCGATATGGCACGCTACTACGAGGATGCTCGCCGTCTGGCATTCATGCTTAGCGAATGGTCAATCAAGATTCCAGCGCGGCGCCACCGCTTTGTTGTGACTACTGGTGGCGGTCCGGGAATTATGGAAGCTGCGAATTTAGGAGCCAAGGAAGCGGGCGCCAAAACCGTTGGCCTGAATATTCAGTTGCCGTTTGAACAAGATCCTAATCCCTACATCACTCCCTCGCTCAATTTTGAGTTTCACTACTTCTTCATGCGTAAGTTTTGGTTTGCCTATCTTGCGAAAGCTCTTGTAATTTTTCCTGGCGGATTCGGGACTTTCGACGAGTTATTCGAAATTCTGACGCTCGCGCAGACCCAAAAATTGGCAAAGAAGATACTGGTAGTAATTTACGGCAGCGAATATTGGAACAAGTTAATCAACTTCCAGGTCATGATCGATGCGGGCACTATAGCTCCTCAGGATCTCGACCTATTCAAAGTGATCGATTCGCCGGAAGAGGGATTCGAGTTTCTCCGCGACGGATTGACCAAGTACCATCTCGCCCCGCAGCCCAAGCGCGTGGGCGAATCCGTACCTGAAATCGCCAAGACCAACCCATAAGTGCGATTCGGGTTTTGATCTAGAGCGCACGTTGGCTGGTCTTGTACATGCTTTTTTACTACATCACCGATCGCATTCAGTTTCCCGGCAGCGAGACTGAGCGTCGTGAAAGCGTTTTGCGAAAAGTTGCAGAGGCGACTCGGTGCGGCGTCGATTTTATTCAACTTCGAGAAAAAGATCTTCCCGTTCGGGACCTCGAAAAATTAGCGTTTGAAACCGTTCGAGTAATTCGGGAGAACTCTCCTCTAATATCTAACAGCCGAGCACGGCAAACCAAGCTGTTGATTAATTCCCGCACCGATGTTGCCATTTCCTGCGGAGCCGACGGAGTTCATCTACAGTCGACAGATGTTCGACCAAGGGATGTTCTAGAGGTTTGGACTAAAGCTACGCATGATGAAGGACTCGACATCCCACAGCAACCGAGTGTCATAGTCTCATGCCATACATTGTCAGATGTTGTGCGGACAGAAGAGAACGGGGCGAATTTCGCCGTACTCGGACCAGTTCTCGAAAAGAAAAGTGCTCCTGAAATTCTGCCCACAGGTCTCAACCTTTTACGAGAAGCGTGTGAACGGAAAATTCCCGTGCTAGCTCTTGGAGGAATCAACCTTGCTAACGCCCACCTTTGTATCGAAGCTGGAGCAGCCGGTATCGCGGCCATTCGTTTGTTTCAAGAGAACAACATTGCTGATGTGATGTGCAAGCTGCACGAAAGAAAAGTTTGATCTTGGGTTAAGACTTTCGAGCGGAGAGCATGTTCAGAATTTCGTGTAATCCTTGACGGATACGTTTTATATCGGCACTGGGCTGTGCGGGAAAGGGTAAAGGCGTTTGTTTCTTAGTGCTTGTATGTTCAGACTTTATTTGTTGCCGGGCTCCCGCAATCGTAAAGCCTTCTTCATAAAGCAGCTTCTTAATGCGCAGAACGTTTTCGACGTCCTTGCGCCTATACATTCTCTGCCCCGTGCTGCTCTTTACCGGCTTCAGCTGGGGAAATTCCGTTTCCCAGAACCGCAAAACATAAGCTGGCAAGGTGCAGAGCGTGGAAACTTCGCCAATGCGGAAATAAAGTTTGTCCGGAACCACAACATCGCTTGCGCTTGAAGATTTCGCGGCGGATTTGCTACGAGGACTCATTAATCTGTTAGCCACAATCTTACTTCTTCCAGAACCTAAGCGCCACAAAACAAAAAACCCCTCGAAAGGTGCTTCTTTCGAGAGGCCTTACAACTGATTTCGCGAATTCGCGAAGTTAGTGTTTCTTCTTTTTTGCTGCCTTTTTCTTTGTAGCCATGTTGTCTTCCTCCCTTGAATTTTTCTTCTAAATAGTTACTGAGCCGTAAGTTCGCAACCATGCCCCATTAAATGGATCGAGCACGATCTTGCCACAAGATATTGGGCTCTATTAACACAATTGTCAACACATTTCTTAAATGAAAATTTGTATTGAGAGGTCCTCCACCTATTCGGGAACTTGCGAGTTTTGTTGCGGGCTTCTCAGCGTTGCCATATTCTTCGGTTGAATGCCACAGGGTACAGAAGAGCTGCTGCTCGAGCTTCTTGCTATCTTTGTCTCGGCGAAGGTAGTAGGTGAAATGTTTGAGCGCCTCAGCTTGCCTTCGGTACTGGGCGAAATACTCGCTGGTACGGTGCTTGGTCCATATGCACTCAACTGGATTCGACCGAGCAGTACGATTTATTCTGTTGCGGAATTAGGCGCAATTTTTGTTCTATTCAGCGCTGGACTTGAGACCAGCCCTCGCGCATTGATTCGCATCGGTGGCAAAGCGGTACAAGTTGCTGGTGCGGGCATAGTTGTTCCCTTTATTCTCGGTTTCACTTATATAAAACTTCGTGGAGATGCAACCAATGAGGCAGTTTTCGTTGGTGCGGCAATGGTTGCGACAAGCGTTGGTATAACCGCCCGCATCCTTGCGGATTTACACGTACTTGCTGCACGCCCGGCCCGAATCATTCTTGCCGCCGCCGTGTTCGATGACATCCTGGGAATGCTTCTATTGGCCGTCGTAGCCGGCTTATCGAGTGGCGGAGGATTACATTGGTTGCACCTCGGCATTCTCATCGGTGAGGCCACCTGTTTTGCATTATTTATGATGTTCATTGCTCCCCGAATCGTGCATCGAATAGAGCCTCGGGTCGAACAGCTTTCGACAGCCAATGCTTCTCTGATTGTTGCACTCGCGATCTGCCTATTACTTTCCTGGTTGGCAGCCAAAATCGGAATGGCCGCAATTGTTGGCGCTTTTTTTGCCGGCTTGGTCTTTGGTGATTACGGTCCGCAATGGAATCTGCTGCCAAAAGTGTCGGGCATCACGGAATTCCTGGCGCCATTTTTCTTTTTTGCAATTGGCTCTCGCCTCGACACCAGGCTTTTTACGAAGGATGTATTAGTGGCTGCCATCGTTATTTCAGTCCTGGCTATCATCTCCAAAGTGATCGGCTGTGGATTGCCGCTTCTGAATGAGGGTTGGCCCACGGTATTGAGTGTCGGAATCGGCATGATGCCAAGGGGAGAAGTCGCTCTCATCGTCGCACTAGTGGGCTTGCAGTCAAAAATTATCGCGCAGTCCACATATGCCATTGTGGTTTTTATGACCGCTATTACTACTCTTTTGGCTCCGCCACTCCTGCGCTATTTGTTTCGTGACCAAGTCTCGACTGAGCTCGAAGACACTGCTTCCTCTCCCGTCCGTTTATAATTCAGCTTCATTGGCAGTTCTACGAAAGGGCAGACAAGATGACGCTTTCAGACCGGGTGGCGTTTGTCACCGGCGCATCCCAGGGAATTGGCCGTGCCTGCGCTATCCAGTTGGCGCAATCGGGCGCAACGGTCGCCCTTGCGGCACGCAATAAGGTAAAGCTCGATGAAGTTGCGCAACAGATTCAGGCTGCTGGTGGCAAAGCAGAAGTGTTTCTCATCGATGTTTCTGATGAAGATCAGATTAAGGCAACAATCAAGTCTGCCATTGGACAACTTGGAAAGGTCGATATTCTTGTGAACAATGCCGGGGTCACTCGCGATCAGCTCGTAATGCGAATGAAGCGGGTGGATTGGGACACTGTTCTCAATACCAATTTGACCTCTGCTTATTTATGCATTCAAAATGTAATCCCTTCCATGCTGAAACAACGGTGGGGACGCATTATTAACATTACCTCTGTGTTTGGACAAACAGGGCAAGCTGGACAGGCGAATTACGCCTCCTCTAAAGCTGGCCTGATCGGATTGACAATGGCTATCGCGCGTGAAGTCGGCTCGCGCAGTATTACTTGCAATGCTGTGGCGCCTGGTCTCATCGAAACTGCCATGACATCGAATCTTTCCGACGAATTGAAACAGAGCGCTTTGAAAAATATTCCGCTCGGGCGAAATGGCACGCCAGAGGACGTAGCTAATGCGGTGGCATTCTTAGCTTCCGAAGGAGCCTCTTACATTACGGGACATGTCTTGAATGTAAATGGGGGCTTGCTAATGGGATAACTCGCTCCCGCGACTCTGTTTGATCCCAGTTTCGCGGTACAGGCTTGGGACGAGCATTGGCTGAACATAAAGCGCAAATCACGTTGGAGTCTCGCTTTGTGAACTCCCGGCTTCTTCCCTCCGTGATTGTCGCGCTACAATCCCACCATGCGGCCTCGCATTGCTATTCCCGTGCCTCATTCTCGCTATCCCGATTATGTGCAGCGTTCTTTGCCACAATATGAACACGCAATCGAGATGGCAGGAGGCGAGGCGGTTCGCATTCCCCTCGACAAACCATCTCCCCAGTTAATGGAACTGATCGAGCGATGCGACGGAGTGCTATTGCCCGGCAGCAGTGCGGATGTAGACCCCGCAAAATACGAGGCTCCACGCCATCTGAAAACAGCCGATGCTGATTCCAAGCGCGATGCTATCGATGAGCTCCTACTGAATGACGCATACGAAAAGCGCAAGCCGATCTTAGGAATTTGCTACGGATTGCAGATCTTAAACGTAAATCGCAAGGGGACTCTGCTTCAGCACATCGAATCCGAGGTCAATCACGAGGCCGGGAAGAACGTGCCGGTTGCGCACAATGTCGTGATTGAGCCGAAGTCGAAGCTGGCAGAGATTGTCGGTATTTCTTCAGAGGACAAAAGTCTGCCGGTTAATTCCAGTCACCATCAGTCAGCCGCTAAAATCGGAAATGGATTGCAAGTCGTGGCGACCTCTCCGCATGACAACATCATTGAAGCTGTTGAAGGGACCTCGCCTAATCACTTCGTTCTAGCCGTGCAGTGGCATCCAGAGCGGTCCGTGGACCAGGACGAACCTTCGCGAGCAATTTTCCGGGCATTGGTGGAAGCGGCGAAGGCCAAACACAAAAGCTAGTGGGGGAAGACCCAAGTCATCTCAGGTAGGGATCCCTCGACTTGTTGATTCGTTCTCTTGAGAACGATCAAGCCGCGCTCGGGATAACAATGACAATGAAGAGTTCGGACTACGCGATCTTGATTTAACTGATCTTCAACACCACTTTTCCGAAATTCTTTCTATCAATCAGCAGCTTATACGCTTCCCGCACATTCTCCATCGGCAGGACGTGGCCCACCACCGGGCGCAAATACCCCTGCGCAGTCCATGCCGAAAGCTGCTCCCAAGCTTTGTCCATCAACTCCCGCTTTCCAGCAAGGTAGGTTAACCACAGTCCGTGAACACTGGTTGCTTTCGCATATAGGCTGCCTGTTTCGACTTGGCTTTTCTGCCCGGTTGCCGAACCATAGACGATCACCCGTCCAAAATCTCGCAAGCAACGGACGCTTTTCTGAGTATGCTCTCCTCCCAGCATTTCAAACACAGCATCCACCCCCTCACCATGCGTCAAGTCTTTGATTGCGTCTTCATAGTCAACTTTCTCGTAATTAATTCCATGCTGTAAACCGAGTTCTTTAACACGGGCGAGTTTTGCTTCTGAAGATGACGTTCCATACATTTCGATGCCCAGCAGCTTCCCAATCTGTACTGCCGCCGTTCCGACTCCTCCAGCGACGGCATGGATAAGTACTCGCGGCGCAAAACCGGCGCTTGCCTTCGCAATCAATCCAGCTTTCCAGTATGCAAAGTAAGCAGTGAAATAATTAACAGGAAGGGCCGCTCCCTCTTCGGCGCTCCAACCTTCCGGCACCGGCCATAACAACTCCGCGCGAGCTGTGACTTTTTCCCCGAATGCACCCCACTGCATGTAGCCCATTACGCGCTGATCGTCGCTCTCTCGAATACCACAAAACTCTCGTCCAGCGACTAGAGGCGGCTTTGGAGTATCTGCATACCCATGCTCAGCTGTCATGATGTCCGCAAAATTCAAACCCGCCGCCTGTATGTTGACAAGTACCTGGCCTGCACTGGGCACAGGATCTGGAACCTGCTGAACTTCCAATACTTCGGGGCCGCCGAAACGGCTGATCACAATCGCTTTCATGCTCAAAGTCTAGCAGGGCAAATCGTTACTTCTGCTTAGGACGATACAAATTCTCGCTACAAAAAGCGTTTGCCTTGCCGTATTGCGGCAGGTATATACTGCGTCTGATATTTATCCTCATTCGCTTGGGAATGAGGAGCGGAGCCCACTCATTTCAATTCATATATAAGCTCCGAATCTTATAGTCGGTCGGCGACCAAGCATTGCCACCCGTCGGGGACTCACCTGCGGCTCTAATTGCAGGCGTCCCAGGAGGTACTCCGGTGGACTTGGCTCTGATTCGCCTTATATTTGTAACTTTTGTAGCGATTACTTGTTACCTGCTGCACCCCTTTAATCTGCCCTCAGCTTTGGACGCCGGGGTAGGCGTTCTTATCGGCACCGGAATCGTCATCTTCGAGTGGCGGCTCCATCTGATGAGCCTGCGGCGGCTGATTGGAGCCGCGATCGGCAGCGTACTCGGCATTTTCGGCGCTTACCTTTTTACTCTGGTGATCCGCAACAGTGTAGCGCCGGGTCCGACGCAGGGATTTCTTCAGCTCATGGTTATGCTGCTAATGGCTTATGTAGGCCTCATTGTGGGTGCAAATAAAGGGGACCTGCTTAATCTCTCCGCGTTAGGTGGCGTCTTTGGAGGTGAAAAGCAGGGCAAGAAAAGCTACAAAATTCTCGACACTAGCGTCATTATTGACGGACGAATCGCCGATATCGCGGAAACAGGTTTTCTTGATGGCATCATTGTTACTCCGCAATTTGTATTGCGCGAGTTGCAGCTGGTTGCAGATTCCGCCGACTCTCTAAAGCGCAACCGTGGACGGCGTGGCCTCGATATATTGCAACGTCTGCAAAAAATGGCGTCAGTCCAGATTCAAATTGTGGAAGACGACTTTCCTAGCATTCGCGAAGTGGACTTGAAACTGATTGAACTCGCAAAACTTTATGAGGGAAAAATCCTCACTAACGATTTCAATTTGAACAAAGTAGCGCAATTACAAGGCGTCGAAGTACTCAATATTAATGAACTGGCGAATACTTTGAAGCCGATCGTCCTCCCCGGCGAGATCATGAAAGTCTTCATCCTTAAGGAAGGAAAGGAATACAACCAGGGAGTCGCTTATCTCGACGACGGAACCATGGTTGTGGTCGACAATGCGAGAAAGATGATTAGCAAAACAATCGACGTTTCGGTAACCTCTGTGCTGCAAACTACCGCGGGTAAGATGATCTTCGGTAAATGGGATGAACGCTCGACGCCGCGAAGTGATTCACGTCCTTCAATTGCAGTAGCGAATGGCGGAAATGGTTTAACGAGCGGAATCGCAACTCCCGTGTCCAATAGCGATTCCAAGAAGGTACAACCGATGATGATCGAGCGTCCGGTCGACTAAGCTCGTGATGTTATGGGTTATTGCACTCCAGCTGAAGTGACCCTGATCGTATCCCCTTGAAGCACGCCTGCAACCGTGGCACGTTGAGCCGCCGCTCTATCGAGAGCCATATCGCCGCCGTGCAAGGTGTACTTCTTGTCTCCGTCGATTAGGACATAAGCAGAACCCGTCCGCGCACACATTCTTGCGCATTCCGCTGAACTCTTATCGGGGTAACGCACATGCCGCCCCATGCAGTGCGAGTCAGTAATCATTCCATTGTAGATCTTAGCTGCGGACGCTTCGTGACTTTCTGACTTTCCGTTCTGTCCAGACTGATAGGCATTGATTGCGGGTTCGGTTCCCGCTACCGGTTCATTGTCTCCTTGCGCCCCCTCTGTAAATGCAAGTGCCGCTCCAGCAAAGAGTGTTGCAAATCCAATTGCGATTATGAGCGTCGCTATCAAACAAAATGCTAAGAGCGCGAACCAGGACGAATCCCGTCTCATAAACGGCCCATACATACCGTTTGCATACAGGTAAGGTTAGTCGTCCCGGTTGATGGCCATCTATCCAGTCTACCCTGTAGAAATCCAATATAGCTGCTGCATTACTATGACTTAACAGGCTTCGGACTACTTGCTAGTTCATTCTTCAAGCAACGAATCAGCTTTCACCAGTGTCTAATTTTGATAGGCCCCGTTATCCTTAATCTTCCATGAAGTGCAACTGTCATAAAGGCCAGCGCAAATGAAATCTGTCTTGCGAAATATCGCTGCGGCCTTATTTTTCATCATCGCTTCGTTCATTTCATGTCAACTGGCGGCACAGGAGTTTTCGCAACAAGCAGGCGATACTCGTGCCAAATACACATTGAGTGGCACGGTCACGAATTCCGTGACCGGGGCGCCTGTGTCGCGCGCTCTGGTGCAAATCGCTGTGGGATCGCAGTCAACGCTTACCGACTCCCAAGGGCATTTTGAGTTTAAAGATTTACCCGAAGCGGAGGCCTCGATATCCGCCCGTAAGCCGGGTTTTTTCAACGAACAGGAATTGAATGAGGGGCAACAGTTCTCTCCAGGCATGGCTCACATCGGACCCGATGCTCCTGCGGTGGCATTGAAGCTAATGCCCGAGAACGTCATCTTCGGTCGTCTTACCGCCGACGGCGAACCAGCGGAAGCAGTACCGATAAAGCTGATTTCCTCACATATTAAAGAAGGAAGAAAACGTTGGGATCAGGCAGGTTATACAACGACTGATGAAGAAGGGGAGTTCCGTATCTCAAACCTTCGTCCCGGCACCTACTATGTTGTGGCCGGACCCAGCTTCGGCAGAGTGGTTGCCAGCGCCGACGCCAAGGGTTATGCGGAGGTCTTCTACCCCGGTGCCGTCGACATTGCATCGGCCGCGCCTTTGGAGCTAACCGCCGGACAACAAATTGAAACCGATTTTGCTGTGAAGCGCGAACGGGTGTTTAAGGTTTCAGGAAAGATTACTGGGACCGCTTCCATCAAAGGAGTCAACCTTCAGTTCATCGACAGAGCTGGCAACGCGGGTTCGTTCGGTTACCGCTACGACTCTGTAAGCGGCGCGTTCGCTACGATGGTAATTCCAGGCACCTATACATTAAGAGTGCAGGCTTTTGACAATGGCCAAGTGGAAGTTGCGGAGTACCCATTAACAGTAAGCTCCGACGTTGCCGATATCAGCCTGGCTCTGGCTCCACCAATCGCGATTCCGCTGCTCATTGACACCGAGCTTTCGAATACTGAGGTTTCGACGAGGAGAAACCGAAGTACGGGTTCCGCTGGTCTTCCCATCAACCTGCACCTCGTTTCTGTTAGTACGCACCTGATGGCGCGGGATTATTGGCCCTCTTCGGGAGGTACGGGGAAAGAAAGAACATTTTTCTTCGAGAATATTCAGCCAGGAAAATATGCGATGGAAATAACTCCTAACGGCTCATTCTACGTGCAGTCTGCGCGATGTGGAGAAACCGATCTCTTGCGTGACGATCTTACTGTGGCTTCCGATCTTCGTCCTCCACCGATGGAAATCGTCTTGCGCGATGATGGAGCAACTGTCAATGTTTCATTGCAGGATGCTCAGCCGAAAGGAACCGTCCTGGTCATTCCTGATGGACAGCCGCGGCAAGTGAAAACCTTAACTACCTCTGGCGAGTCGCAGATCGGCGGACTGGCACCCGGAGATTACACTGTGATTGCTCTCGATAGTACAAAAAACTTGGAATACACAAACCCCGAAGCACTCACTCCTTTTATGGCTGGCGCAACACACATAACTTTGGCTCCGAAGCAGACTTCTTCGATTACGGTGCAACTCATGCACGTAGGAAAGTAATCGCATGGCCCGATTCCCGATACTTATTGCCTGCCTGTTATTTCTGACTGCGTTCGCGCCAGCGCAAATGTCTTCAACTCAAGCGCCGGCTGGCTTTCAAATCAGCGGAGTTGTGGTGAATTCGCTGAATGGTCAAGTACTGGCGGATACCGAGGTCTCTATTGGACGCTCCCGAAGCGCTGACACGTTGCAGAGCATTACCACGGGGGATGACGGCCATTTTCAGTTCAGGGGATTAAAAGCAGGGAAATACTGGCTGGCAGCGCAGCGCCGCGGATTCATCCGGCAGTCGTTCGAAGAACATCAGGGATTTTTTACTGGAATTGCAATTGGCAAGGACTTGCAATCCGAAGATCTTGTATTTCGCCTCAGTCCGGATGCTGCAATTTCAGGGGTCATAACGGACGATCAGAATGATCCGGTGCGGGATGCCCAAGTGATGCTATTTCAGGACGCGGTTGAAAATGGGCTGCGTGCAACCCGCTCCCGTAGACAAACCACAACCGACGATCTGGGGCATTACCACTTCAGCCATCTCCGACCCGGCAAGTATTTCGTAGCTGTTTCGGCCCGACCTTGGTATGCGCAATCGCAAACTCAACAAGATTTCCGTCTCCATCGTGGTTATCAAAGTACTGCGATCGAAGGTAATCCTCAACCCGACCAAGAAGCAGATAATCCCACACTCGACGTAGCTTATCCGCTCACCTTCTATGCCGGTTTGACTGATGCCAGCGCAGCGACTCCTCTGCTTCTCAAGTCCGGTGATCATCTTGACGCGGACATCAGCCTCACGCCCGTTCACGCAATTCACCTGCGAATTCACAACCCAAATATTGAAGGAGCTTCAAACGAACAACAGCAGGTGAGTACCATGCTCACTCAACATTTGTTCGATGTCACCGAAGTTCCGGTCACCGGACAAACCATGCAGCGCGAAAATGGCGAGTTCGAAATAAGCGGAATAGCTCCCGGCCAATATGACGTCACGATGCAATCGTATGGCAAGGACCCAAGAAGTTGGACGCAAGCAGTAACGGTGTCAGGCGACTCCGAAATCAATATAACTGGCAACACATCGGCAGCTGCGGTAAGTGGATCGGTCAAGCTCGATGGCCAGCCTCTTCAGCAACAAGCTTTCATTCAATTTCAAAGTCGTAACGCCGGCCATTCTTTTGGGGCACAAGTGTCAGCAAACGGCGACTTCACGGTTGCGGAGAGCCCTATCAAAGCGGGGGCTTATGAAGTCTCCGTGTTCAATGTTCCCGATGCAATTGTCGGAAGCCTCTCTGCAGCGGGTGCCAAAGTGGATGCGAGGACCATAGAAATCAGCGGAGCGGGGCCGGTGCAACTCGTCGTCACATTGGCCAGAGGATTGGGCACCGTGGATGGAACTGTATTGCGCAACGGAAAGCCAGCGTCGGGGGCGATGCTGGTGCTGGTGCCGAGCCATCCCGAAAGAAACAACTCATTGTTTCGCCGCGACCAGAGCGACAGCGATGGAACCTTTACGCTTCCCAACGTGCTTCCCGGCAAATACACCCTGATGGCAATACAGAATGGCTGGGATTTGGAATGGTCAAACCCATCAGCCCTTCTTCCCTTCATGAAAGTAGCAGAATCCATAGAAGTCTTACCGCATAGTAAGCTTCAAGTCCAAGTGAAAGTTCAAGACAAAGTCTTGGATAAGCCGCAGTAAAGGCCCGACAAGAAAGCACTCTGCTAAACTTTGCCTGCTTTCTATCACAATACTTCTATGGCGACACGAAGGCAGTGGGGACAGCTCGGGAGATCCCTATGTAGGAGCCCTCAGCCCTGATCGACAAGACAACGCAATATCTGTCGTAGAATACTGCCCTGAGCCTGACATGTTATCCCAATAACATTACGCGCTGCCGGCCATATCAAGACCAACGCGCCTTTCGCTTCTTACAAATACAAGTACAACCGCGAACGAATTCTCACCGTCCAACCTTGGCTGTTGAGGTCGACGAATGAAGAACTCTGCTCTGAAGTTTTCACTGCTTTTTCTATCTGCGTTGGTGTTTGAAGCCGCTGCTTTCGCGCAACAGAATAATCAGAACAACTCGAACCCCAATGTCAGTAAAGTTCCGAGAGAAATCCAGGGATGCTTGCGCGCCACCAACGGCAACTTCACTTTGGAAACTGAGACCGGAGTGGTTTATCAGGTGAAGGGCGACAACTCGGTTCTGAGTCCTCACTCGGACCAGCAGGTGGATGTGGTTGGAACTGAAATTGTGAGCACGCCGAGCAGTCTGCCGGCTAAGTCGAACCCGCAGGCCGATGCGAATCGAACCACGAACACGGAGCCGGTCGCGCCTCCGGCATTTCAGGTTTCGAAGGTCGTCAAGATCAAAGACCGATGCCCCACGGCGCGATAGAAAAATCTAATTTCCGGTGGCGTTCAAATCAGTCGGTGCATCCACATTTGCTTTACCCGAAAGCAGCCCGAAGGCGCCTACTCCGGTGGTGGTTCCTACATAGACTTTGCCATGCGCGATGGTTGGGATGACGTACTTGTTTCCATTTCCGAAATGATCGCGGCCGTTCGCGGCTTGATTCGTGTTATAGAGTTCCTTGAGAGTCGTGGCATCGTAGGCGTGCAATACGGCAGGGCTCGAATTTTCTGACGCCCATACAATTCCGTTGCGAGCGTTGAGGGATGAGACGCTGGGAGTCGCACCGGGATATCCAAAGCTGTTGGCGGTTTGCAGTACCGGGCCGGAGAGCTTGGCCTGACTAAACTTGAATTCATAGATGGGCTGGCCAACTGGTCCGTAGTAAAGTTTGCCATTGGAATATGCGGGCATGGACCAGATGCCGCCAGGCAGAACAGACGAAAGCTCCTGGTAGATTTTGTTGCTGTTGGCATTGAATTTTCCCATCGCAGTACGGTCGATGACATATAGGTTGGAATCCTTGCCTGCACCAACAGCAAGTTTGCGGACTTTGCCGGAAGCGTCTTTTGTGTTGGGGAGCAGCAGCGCTCCGCCCGAGCCAAGATCGGTGTCGCTGCCATTTTCCTGCTGTTGATTGTCCATCTCGAAATAATCGGCTACTGCAAGAGTGCCATTGGCCGTCGCTAGTTTGATGAAACTATTTCCGTAATCGCCGCTATTGGGGAAGCCCTTGCCATTAAGAGTAGTGTCGAATGATCCATTGGCGTCGAGGAAAAAGATATTGCTCTGTGCGTCGGCGGTGAGGCCGGCCCCGGAACCCCAGATTGCGCCTTCATTTCCATTGGGAGTGATGTTGAGCACGGCGGTTTGCGCCAGCGTCGTCGCGTTGTAGCCCATGATCCATCCAGTGTACGGACGGAAATCGCAGTGCGATGCCCAGGCCAGATAGACCGTGCCGTTTAAATAGAGAAGCCCGCTGCGTTCTTTATATTGCGCGGGGTCGAAGATTACGTATCCTCCGGAACTATTGTCGCCAGTGCCGGGATATTTTGCCGCGATTTCCTTGGGACCGCTGTAAAGTTCGGAGCCGGTGTTAACGTCAATGGCATGCAGGCGCTGATGGTAATTTCCAGACGAATCTTTGGACATGGCGACGGCATAAATGACGCCGCTTGACCCATTTGGACGAATAATCACTGGCGTCGATGTAACTCCGATCTCGGGGGTAACTTGGCTGCATCCGCGATTGTCGGATGTGGTCTCGCCGGACTTCAGCATGGTCACTTTCCAGATTTGTGCCCCGGTATCGGCATCAAGCGCGTAGAGGCTGTCATGCTCGGTAGCGGCAATTAGAACGTTGTGTGTGCCTTTTCCGGGAATTGCGACTGCGGAAAGATATAAAGGCTGGGCATCTACTTTACCGTCGAGAGTGGCGGCGAACAGCTTGCCGAAAACAGTCGAGTTTACGTTGCTCGGGTTGAGAATGGCTTCTTTAGGATAGCTTCCGGTGCGGGCGTTGTCGTTGTGGTAGGTCAAGACATCCTGCGAACTCGCGAAGGGGGCTTGTGCAAGCCAAATGAGAGAGAGCAGTAATAATTGCGACAAGTGGAAGCGAGACAGCAGGCTTGCATGCATGGCAAGGCCTCCTTCGGTTTAATTCTTAAGACCTAGTACAAATGGCGTACTAGGATGCAGGAACCAGGGAGTACGTTCTCCAGCTTACGCGCCGCAAAACACCGAAAACAGACACGAAGGTTTTAAGATCGAAGTTTTAAATAAGGGAACTCCGTAATGGAATTAAAATTTGTTTATGCAGGATTTGGGCAAGTTGATGATCGTTTTCGGGGGCCTTGTACTTGTGGCGGGAGTGATATTCGTTCTGCTGGGACGAACCAATATGCCTCTTGGAAGACTTCCCGGCGACATTGTTTATCGCGGAAAGAATACGACAGTGTATTTCCCGCTGGCTACGTCTATTTTAGTTAGTGTCGTGCTGTCCGTAATTTTGTATCTGATTGCAAGATTCAGGCGATAGAAGCTGCTGTAATTCAACAGTTTCGGTTCTTAATCCTTAGTTCTCAGTGGTGCTATTGACTGATCCTTCTGCGGTAAACTCCTCTTTGTAGTTCAATAAACATTCATGGCATTTGCCGATCAACTTGGATTCAGCTTTAAGCCAGCCGAGCGCCGTATTTGGACGGTGCGCGATCTAGTGGCGGCCGTCCGCACTCATATTGAGCGCGAGTACGCCGATGCCTGGGTTGAGGGCGAGATCTCCAATTTTCGGGCGCACGATTCGGGACATCTCTACTTCACGTTGAAGGATCAGAATTCGCAGTTGAGTGCGGTAATGTTTCGCTCGCAAGCGAGACTGCTGAGGTTCCGCCCGGAAAACGGTATGCAGGTCGTGGTACGCGGGCGGGTCACGATCTACGAAGATCGCGGGCAGTTGCAGATTTCGGCGGAGTATATTGAGCCGAAAGGCGCGGGCGCGTTGCAGATTGCTTTTGAGCAGCTTAAGGCCAAGCTCGATGCCGAAGGATTATTTGACTCGGCTCGCAAGAAGCCGATCCCCACCCTGCCGCGCTGTATTGGGATTGTTACTTCTCCGCAAGCCGCCGCGTTGCGCGATATTTTGAATATCCTGCAACGGCGCCATCACACCGCGAATATTTTAATTTTCCCCGCGCAGGTGCAAGGGGAAGCTGCGGCGATCGAAGCCTCCGCAGGTGTGCGGTATTTCAATAAAGCAAAAAATGTTGAAGTAATTATTGTGGCGCGCGGTGGAGGATCGGCTGAAGATTTGGCCGCGTTCAACCATGAAGGACTTGCCCGCGTGATTGCAGTTTCCGGGATTCCGGTTATTTCCGCGGTTGGCCACGAGACAGATTTCACCATTATCGACTTCGTCGCCGACTTGCGTGCGCCTACTCCTTCAGCGGCGGCGGAATTGGTTATCCGTTCACGGCAAGAGGTTGAAGAGCAGGCAGAAGGATTGCGGTTACGACTCGTACGCGCCATGCGTTACCGCCTGTTGATGGGAAAGCAGTCATTGACGGAGCTGGCCCAGCACGGCGCGTTTGGCCAAATGATAGCGGGCATCAACCAACGACAGCAGAAACTGGATGAGCTGGTCTATCGCGTGGAGAAATCTGAGCACAGGTTGCTCGAGTTACACCAGCGGCGATTGGAGAAAACCTCGGCGGCAATCCGACACTACGATGTCCGACGGATTCTCGCAGGTATGCGCAAAGAGCTGGAAACACGAACCGCCGCGTTGAATACCCTAACTCGCGCCAGGCTTCAGCAACATAGCGCACAGCTCGATCAGTTCACTGGGCAAATCCGAGCGCTCTCACCTCTGGCGATCCTGGAGCGCGGTTATGCCCTGATTTTCCATGCTTCGGGGAAATTATTAAAAGACGCCGCAGAAGTGAGTTCCGGAGATGAAATATCAGCCACGCTGGCGAGAGGCACATTCACTGCAACGATCAAGAGCAGCGAATCCTGATTTAGACGATTACGAAATGACAAAGAACATATTGCTGAATCGCTTTTCTATGGACTCGCATGCAAGGCATTTTTAGTCTCTTGCTGGATGCTTGCCGCCACCGTCACCCGGTCTCGGCCTTCCGATTTCGATCGATAAAGGCACCCGTCGGCTATTTTCAATAATTCCTCAGCCGACGAACTGTGCTCGGGGAAAGTAGCTATGCCAATTGACAATGTAACTGAACCGAGCAATTGGCCTTCGTATTTCAGATTCAGTTGCTTTACTTTATCGCGCAGGAGATTGGAACGCTTGCCTGCGTCTTCCGCTGAGGATTCTGGCAAGAGTAACGCGAACTCCTCACCTCCATGTCTGCAGATTACGTCATCGGCCCGAAAGAAGGCGCGAAAGACGTCTGCCAGTGTACGCAAGACAAAATCTCCTGCATCATGTCCGAAGGTATCATTAAACCGTTTGAAGTGATCGAGGTCGATGAGAAGGATGGATAGTGAGCGGTTCTTGCGAGTGGCGCGCTTCAGTTCTCGATCAAGCGATTCCTGGAGGAAACGCCGGTTGAATAAACCCGTAAGCGGATCACGGATGGATTGTTCGCGAAGAGTTTCCCGCAAATGAAGGTTGGCAAGAGAGAGAGCGATCTGTCCCGCAACTGTGGTTCCCAGCGTTTGCCGTGAATGCCGTGTTCCTTCGGGATCGGCAGCAGGGTGTGCCGTACTAGTTGCTGCAAATTTAAGATGCAACATACCAAGCATCTCTCCCTGCCCAACAAGAGGCAGACATAAACAAGCGAAAGCGTTTGGATCCGCGATATGGGAACAGGCGATTCTTTCGCTGGAATGGTCATTCCAGTGAGGATGACCGCGGCGCAATGCCCAACATGCTTCGGCAGAGAAAAATTGTTGCGAGCTGGTATCGCCCCAACTGGCCGCGGTTTCGACCATATTTCGAGAAAGCCTGAGCAGATAAAGGGTCCCAGAAATCGCATCGGGGAAGAGCTTGCGAAGCGACTGCACGACGACGGGACCAGCTTCTTCTGTTATTGCGCAGCATTCCAGCAGATTACTCATCTCACTGAGCAGAGTCATTTGCAGGGTACGAATCTCCAGTTCGGTTATCAGGGAATTCAAAGAATCGGCATGCTGGCGCTCGATCTCAAGCACTTTCACTTGTTCCGAAACATCCTGATAAATCGTATAGGAGCCGCGGGGATGACCGTTGGCAATGACAGGAACGGTGTGCAGCTCCAGATTAAGAATTGTCCCATCTCTGCGCTGCCTTCGAATTGACTTGGACATGCCCTGTCCGGTAAATGTCATCTCAGGAAGCTTTGGTTGCTTCTCATTTTTGTTTTGCGACCCTTTGTTTTGCGGCTCACCTTCCGCTGGGAAGAGATCGTAAATACCTTTCCCGGCAAGTTCACTTCGACCATACAAGAATAATTTTTTGAAAGCGCTATTGGTTAATTCAATTCCACCTTGATCATTGAGAACGACGATTCCGAGTGGGCTGTTTTGTATCAGGGAGTTCAAATATGTGGTTTGCTCGAGCAGATCAATAGCCATGCGATGCCGTTCACTCACCGCCGATCCCACAATGAGTCCTACTGCCGAAACTACGAACATTAGCAAGCCTACTTTGACCAGCGTTGCAGCCAGAGGGTAAAACTGCAATGCGATCACGATGCCAAAATTTGAAACGAGCAATCCAGTAACAACTCCGCGGATGCCCTGGCGCATTGCGATCCATATGATGGGAACAAAAATCAGGTAAAACGGTTGAGGACGGTCCCAACCTGGTCCAAACACTATCCAGAGCACCGAAACCAACGTAGCGGCTTGCGCGCCCGTTTCGAATAGCGCTCCAATATTGGATGTTCTGCGGGGGCGTTCTTTGGATAAGGGAGGCTCTTCAGCCTCCAGCGATAACTGTCTGCGTACCCAGGGAGAAACATGGATAAGAAGGAATGGCGCCACGCCCAGCAATCCGATCTCGTCTCCAAAGAACCAGGCCAATGCAGATTGCCAGTATTCACTCCGAACGATTGAATGATCCGCAGCCAGGCACACAGTGGAAATCACCGTTGCTCCTAACGCGGCTATTGTAGTTACAACCACGTAACGAACTACGTCCCGGCGGTGACGCAGGCCCAGATCGATCACCAGCGAACCGCGGAGCCAATAAGCTGCTCCCGCATAGAAGACAGCTACAGAAATCGAGCCGATAGTTAAACTGTAAGACCAGAGCGGCTGGTGATAGAGCATCACTCCCGAGAGTGCATCAGCGAAACAGACGAGAAATACATACCGCGGATTTATTGCCAACATCAATGCAAGTGCCAGACCTGTAGCGGGGTACCAGGCAACAAGACCGATATGCGAAATGATGATCACTTCTGGCCGGGTGAACAGGAGATAGAGCAATACAAACGAAACAGAAAGGAGCGCATGGCCAAGGATTGCAGGCGTTTTATGCAGGAAGGGAGTATCCCACTCGCTTATGTTTGCTGGGCTTAGATCCATTTTGATAAGCGAGGTCATGATCTAGAGCGCAGGCTTCTCCCTGAGTTAAAAGATCGGCAAAAGAATTAAAAGCTTGACGCTTAACCATATTTCTGCAAATATGGAAACATGAAATTGGCTTTCGATAAGCCGGACATAGAAAAGATCGCTAAATATGCCGACATGTTTTCGGCGATGGGAACAGAAGTGCGACTCCGCATCATGCAATTGCTTCTTACCGCGCACCCCGATGGACTGGTAGTCGGTGATATTCAGACGGAATTGGATATCCCGAACTCAACCCTGTCTCACCACCTCGACAAACTGAAAAATGAAGCGCTGGTGCAGGTACGCCGTGAAAGCACGTTCTTGCACTACACGGCAAATACCGAAGCTTTGCAAGAATTGTTGCAATTTCTTTATGCGGAATGCTGTACCCGGAATAAGGCATTAAAACCGCAGGACATTGTTCGGATATGCAAATAGCTGCTTCAAATTAGGAGATGAAACATGGGTGGCACAGATATTAAGGACGTAGTCAAAGAAAAGTATGGACAGGCTGCTTTGCGAGTGAAGAGCGGCGGAAGCAGTTGCTGCGGGGCCGCTCCCGTGAACGGTTCAGGGTGCGACCCGATTACTTCGAATCTCTACGACGATTCCCAAGCCGGGCAAATTCCTGCTGAGGCCATGCTGGCCTCGCTAGGATGCGGAAACCCGACTGCATTGGCGACCTTGAATCCGGGAGAAGTTGTGCTGGACCTCGGCTCCGGTGGCGGGATCGATGTTTTGCTATCGGCTAAGCGAGTCGGACCTGCGGGAAAAGCATATGGTCTTGATATGACAGACGAGATGCTCGCACTCGCGAACGAGAACAAACGGAAGGCTGGGGCCGAGAACGTCGAGTTTCTTAAAGGGGAGATTGAGAACATTCCTCTTCCTGACAATTCGGTGGATGTCGTAATTTCGAATTGCGTGATTAATCTTTCAGCCGACAAGAATCGCGTGCTGAAAGAAACTTTCCGCGTGCTCAAGCCGGGCGGGCGGTTTGCAGTATCGGACGTCGTAACGCGAGATGAAATGACACCAGAGATCCGCCAAAGCGTACTGCTCTGGGTCGGTTGCGTGGCGGGAGCTCTCACCGAGACGGAATACCGCGAAAAGCTCGGCATGGCAGGTTTTGAACAGATTGAAGTTGAGCCGACTCGCGTTTATCGCGCTGAGGATGCCCGCGAATTTCTTTCAGCGGAAGGCATCGATGTAGATGCGATTGCTCCGCAAGTGGATGGCAAGATCATGAGCGCCTTCGTTCGCGCGGTCAAACCGTCCAAGGCTAGTGAGAAAGCTTGCTGCGGACCAACTTGTTGCAATTAGCCGCGCCGCCACAAAAATGCCAAAACACTACAAGGTTTTATTTCTATGCACAGGCAATTCCGCGCGGTCGATTATGGCCGAGGCAATTCTCAATTTCAAAGGAAAGCCGACGTTCACTGCCTATAGTGCCGGAAGCCATCCGTCAGGAAAAGTTCGGCCGGAAGCGCTGCGGCAACTTGAAGCAGTGCATTTTCCAATTGAAGGCTGCGGAGCAAGGCTTGGAATGAATTTGCTCGAACAGATTCTCCGAAGATGGATTTTGTTTTCACAGTTTGCGACAATGCTGCGAATGAAATCTGCCCAGTGTGGCCGGGACAACCGATGACCGCGCATTGGGGCGTGTCTGATCCGGCAGCGGTTCGGGGAACTCAGGAGGAGGTGGATCGGGCATTCCGGAGCGCATTTTTAGCTCTTCAACATCGAATTGGGTTGTTCCTTTGCCTGCCGTTTGCAGCGCTGGACCGGCTTGCGCTGAAGAAAGAAGTCGACAAGATCGGCCAGGCAAACTGGAGTACGGAAGCCTTGGCGAAGAGTTTTTCAATGACTTTGGAGGCTGGATTACAATAGTGACGGGCCTCAGCAAATCCAAATCCCCTGAAAGGAAACGTAATGGTGGCACTTCCAGCATCGTGGCCACACGTGTCGGTAGCTTCGGTTCTCGACATTCTGCTGGTGGCGTTTATCATCTATGAATTCCTTGCTCTCATCAAAGGAACTCGCGCCGCACTCATGCTGGTGGGTGTTGGCACACTGGCAATCATATTTTTCTTCGTCCGTCTTGGTGATTTAAACGCAGCGAATTGGCTGATGAACCGGCTGCTGCCCTACTCGGGTTTTGCTCTCATCGTTGTATTTGCTCCGGAAATTCGGCAGGCTTTGGCGCGGTTAGGGCGAACTCTCACACTGAGCCGTGCGGCGTCGGCAGAAGCGGATGCATACGACGACATTGTGCTGGCGGCCAACCTGTTTTCACAAAATCAAACGGGTGCGCTGATTGTGATCGAGCGCGATATAGGGCTCCGCACTTACATAGAAAGTGGCGTGCCCCTGGATGCGCATCTCACGTATGACCTGCTAGCAACAATCTTCCGGCCGAGCGCTCCCCTGCACGATGGTGCCGTGATCGTGCAAAGAGACCGCATTGCAGCGGCTGCATGCTTCCTGCCCCTTTCCATGAACCCGGTTCTCTCGACTCAGCTTGGAACCAGACATCGCGCTGGAATTGGTGTAACTGAAGAGACGGATGCAATTTCGGTGATTGTCTCTGAGGAAACTGGCAGTATGAGCCTGGCGATTGCCGGCCATATTGAGCGTGATCTCACAGTGGAGCAGCTGCGCGAAAGGCTGGGCGGGCTTTTACGGCGCTATGTGCCGCAATCTACTTTGCCGACCGCGATCAACAATGGCAGTGAAGCTCTCGAGAGTATTCGTTCCGAAGAAGCGGAAACATCTTTAAGCCGCACGCAAGACTCGCATGAAGTGGACCGCCGGTCATGAGAGATTTTTTCCGTCGTCACGTTGCCCACAATTTCGGATTAAAAGTATTGTCTTTGATTTTAGCGGTAGGCCTGTGGCTCGCGGTTGCGCATGATCAGCCGGCGGAGATTGCGGTGGAAGTACCAATCGAGTTCCATAATATGCCCGCGAATATGGAGATCAGCTCAGAGAATGTAAGCCGCGTGCAAATTCGACTGAGCGGCCCAGCACGGGTGGTGCATCGTTTGCAACCTTCGGATGTTTATGCCGAAGTAGATCTGAATGGCTTGAACCCAGGGGAACGTACGTTTGATTTAACCGACCAGCAGGTCCATCATCCGCATGGGTTTGAGGTGGTTCAGATAATCCCGAGTGAGTTTCACGTTGCATTTGACCGGCGGGTTACTCGCCAAGTAGAAGTCCATCCACGCGTAATTGGAACCTTTGCGGCGGGCTATGGCATAAAACAGATCGTGGTTGATCCTTCTAAGGTCAGCGTAAGTGGACCACAAGCACGAGTTGAGACAGTCGACGCAGCGATTACCGATCCCATTGATGTCAGCGGCACAATGGATCGAGCGACATTCCAGCGACATGCCTACGTTTCGGATCCGTTAATCCAAGTAGTTCATGCCCAACCGGTGCGGGTTACGGTTATTATGGAGAAAGTTCCAGCCAACACAACGGACACCAAGCAAAAACAAGAATGACATCTCAGACGAGAAAACTCTTTGGAACCGATGGGATTCGCGGCGTTGCGGGCGAATTCCCCCTAACTACAGAAAGCACGTACCTGATTGGCCGCGCTCTTGGCCACGATTTAAAAAAATATAATACGCAGGCCAGCGTTGTGATGGGCCAGGATACCCGTCAATCGAGCCAATGGATTGCTGACCGCGTCACGTTAGGGCTGGTTTCGATGGGCTGTGAGGTCCATAGCGCCGGTGTGATCACAACACCCGGGGTCGCTTATTTGGCCCGTTCGCGAAAACATTCTGCTGGAGTTGTGATTTCGGCCTCGCATAATCCGTGGATGGATAATGGCATCAAGGTCTTTTCGGGCGATGGCTACAAATTGCCAGATGCCGATGAGTTAGCGATTGAGCAGGAAATCTTTTCTTTGTTGGCTGATCCGGGATCGCATCCCGAGCCAGCGATAAAAATCCAGCCGAGTTTGCCCGGCGAAGAGAGCCTTCGTCATGCCTATATTGTGTGGTTGCAGACGAATATAAAAACTGATTTGAGCCGGTTGCGAGTCTTAGTGGACTGCGCGAATGGAGCGGCTACAGCAGAGGCTCCGGAACTTTTTCGAGCATGCAGGATTCAAGCGACTTTCCTGAGCGCTTCACCGGATGGAAAAAATATCAACGAGAATTGCGGCGCATTGCATCCAGTTGTTGCAGCGAAGCAGATTGCGGAGAGCGGCGGACAATTTGATCTCGGTGTGACTTTCGATGGCGACGCGGATCGTGCGCTATTCAGCGATGCCAATGGGCAGGTCGTGAATGGCGATGCAGTGCTGCTGCTGGTGGCGCGCGATTGGCAGTCTCGTGGGATATTGCCGGGTTCCACGATTGTTGCGACCACAATGTCGAATATGGGGCTGGAAATCGCGCTGCGAAATTCTGGTATCCAAATGCTTCGTGCCAATGTAGGCGATAAGTATGTGCTCGAAGAAATGCTGAAAACGGGAGCGATTCTGGGAGGCGAACAGTCTGGGCACATCATTTTTCGCGACGGCGAAGCTACAACTGGGGATGGATTACTGACTGCTTTGCGGGTGATGGAAATTATGGCGCGTACAGGGAAGCCCTTACATGAACTAATTGGCGATTTGAAGACGCTACCGCAGACGATCCAGAACGTGCGAGTACGCGAAAAAGTTCCCTTTATGCAGATTCCCGAAATTCAGCAGGCGATCGAAGCTGCGGAACGCGAGCTCGACGGAAATGGCCGTGCGGTTGTGCGGTATTCGGGAACTGAAGCACTGGCAAGAGTGATGATTGAAGCGGAATCCGAGGAAAAGATGAAGGCGCTTGCTGGGAATATTGCCGGAGCGATCCGGCAAACGATAGGGCTATAGGCTCGCGATAATACATAGATCGTTCGCGACACGAGGCCACTCAGGATGACGCTGCTTTTGTAGATGAAATTCTTCGCCCAACTTGCGGCATTCTGGAATCTACTTCTCTTTTTAATTTTGGCAGGAACACTGCTTTGGTTCTTCTACGGATTCTTTCTACGCAGATTGATTCGCGCCAGGAGAATTGCTAACGCGCGTTCGCGCCGAATGATGCGGGAGGCAGCGGAACGCGGAACTGGCAAAAGCTCTTAACCACAAAAAACGCGAAGGGATTCGCAAAGGCGCTAAGAAATACAAAACATAAGCGGACAATTTGGAGGTTAGTCCAGATCGCGCCAGTTTGGACCTACTCCGATTTCTACCAGCAGTGGCACTGACAAGGATGGATGAACGTTTTCCATCTGCTCTCGTACTAGTATTCGCATAATATCGACTTCTGCTTCCGGGGCCTCGAAGACTAATTCATCGTGCACTTGCAGCGTCATTCTCGATTTCAAGCCTTGCTCACGTAAGGCTGCATCGATGCGAATCATAGCTAGCTTTATCAAATCCGCCGCGGTTCCCTGCAATGGCGTATTCACAGCTGTTCGCTCTGCAAAGCCACGCAAGTTGGCATTCTTGCTGTTGATGTCCGGGATGGGGCGAACTCGCCCGAAGAGGGTTTTTACACTTTGGTCCCGGCGGGCTTCTTCTAAGGTATTGTCGATGAACTTGCGAACTCCACTGTATTTTTCGAAGTAGGCGTCGATGAATTGCTTAGCCTCGCGAGGCTCGATGCCGAGGTTTTGTGAAAGTCCAAACGGAGATAGACCGTACACGATTCCGAAGTTGACGACCTTGGCTTGGCGGCGATGATCGGCGGTCACCATCAATGGTGGCACTCCGAAGACCTGTGAAGCCGTAAGGGTGTGAATGTCATCACCATTTCGATAGGCTTCCACCAGCAATTTATCTTTCGAGAAATGAGCAAGCAGGCGAAGTTCAATCTGCGAGTAATCGGCTGCCAAAAGCACGTGCCCGGGCTCGGCAGTAAAGGCGGCTCGAATCTCACGTCCGAGTTCGGTTCGGATTGGAATGTTCTGTAGATTCGGATTTGTCGATGAGAGTCGACCGGTTGCGGTGCCAGTCTGTCCGAAGGTTGTGTGCAAGCGGCCGCTTGTTTGATTGAGCAATGCGGGAAGCGCATCGACGTAGGTTGATTTCAACTTTGTCAGCTGGCGGTATTCGAGTACTAGCCTTGGAGCATCATGGCTTGCCGCGAGAGCTTCCAAAACATCGACCGCGGTTGAAATCATTTTGCCTTTGCCGTACTTCACAGGCTTGGGCAGATTCAATTTATTGAAGAGAACATCTCCAAGTTGCTTAGGCGAACTAATGTTGAACTCAGAGCCGCAGCACTCGTAAATCTGCTTGGCTTTAATGTCAATCTCGCGCTCCATGCGCGATGACATTTTGGAAAGCGCACTGCGGTCAATTTTTACACCGGCCTGTTCCATGCGCGTAAGCACAGGAACAAGTGGAAGATCAATTTCTTTATAAAGCTTTTGCAATCCGTTCGCTTCAACTTCATGACGAAGCGTGGTTGCCAACCGCCACGTTATATCGGCAGCTTCCGGCAGCGTTCCACTTAATTTCAGATTAAAGCGGCGCAAGGCCACGTCAGGAAGGCGATGCGACGAATAGGTGGGATCGAGCAAGTAGGAATACAGCATGGAATCGTGGTGCACTCCATTTAGCGCAATTCCCTGTCGTTCGAAAACGTGCGCCGCGGCTTTATAGTCATGGATGGCTTTAGGTAGAGACTCATCATTAAGAGCCGCGTGCAAACGTGCTGTGGCATCTGAATTTTCCGAGCTAATCGTCGCGGCTCTGCCCAGGTTTGCGGAAATTGCTATATCTCGTGGCCGTTCCGGTAGAAGCGGCTCGGAGGTCAGTGGCAGCAGGCCGTCATCTGACTCTTCTTCCTGGGATTCATCTTCACTTGACTTGGATTCTGCTTCCAGCGCGACGGCGAGTACGCCTCCTTCGGGTAGTGCTTTCAAGACAGCTTCAATATCTTCTGCTGATTTTGCTTCGGTGTAGTTTGCTTCGGTTACTTCGACGACCGGAAGCAACTCTTTCAACAATGAAGAGAATTCCAGCTCCGTGAACAGAGCACGCAGTCCCTCAACATCAGGCTGGCCGACTTTCATCGCTGCGACATTAAGCTCGATAGGAACATTGCAATCAATCGTCACCAGCGCCTTGCTCAAAAGAATGTTGTCACGATTATTCTGCAAGGATTCGCGGTAAGTCTTTTTTTCGACTTCGGCAGCACGATCCAGCGCAGCTTCAACTGATCCAAAACGCTTAATGAGTTCGACGGAACCTTTATCACCGATGCCAGGCGCACCGGGGATGTTGTCAATGGAATCGCCGCGCAGTGCCATGATGTCGATGACTCGCTCGGGAGGTACGCCGAGAATTTCTTCAACTTTTTGGGCGTCACAGATCAGATTGTCTTTGGGCGGATTCAAGACGAGCACGTGATCATTGACCAACTGCAACATGTCTTTGTCGCTCGACACTACGTAGGCCGAGTAGGCTTCGGCGACAGCTTTACGGGCCAACGTACCGATTACGTCGTCGGCTTCGTAGCCTCCGAGTTCAAGGATGGGAATGCGATACGCTTCGAGAGCCCGCCGAATATACGGTAACTGCTGCACTAAATCACCGGGCATTTCTTTGCGATTGGCTTTGTAGCCGTGGTACTCAATTTCTTGAAAGCTTTGCGTCTTTAAATCGAAACGGCGGACGCCAGTGATGCCCTGGGCTTGCTGATCGCGGAAAGTCGGAGCTGCGACGTCAAATACCGCAGCGATGTACTGCGGTGAAAAATCGTCGCGCAGTTTACGCAACATATTGACGAAGACGTATGTCGCCGCCGTAGGCAGTCCAGTCTTAGTGGACATGCCACGCTGCCGCGCCATGGCGTGGTAGGCCCGAAAGATGAAAGACATAGCATCGATCAGGAAGATGCGATCACGGGTAGTTGAATCGGTTTTTGGCTGAGAGGCCCGATCAGAACCAGTAGGCGCTGGATTTTCAGCAACAACTGTCGAAGATTTCTTTTTTGAAGGCAATACTGAAATTTTAACAGGCAAGGAGAAAGTATGAAGAATCGCTGTGATAGAAAGCCGTCTGAAAGAAGCCGTCTATCAACTGGCACTCGCCAATTTTCGCGGCTCTTGCTGCGCTCGATATAACAATCGGAATAGGCTTTCACTAAGCTGGGAATAGAAGATGCTATTCTTCGGGAAGTTTTCTTAATTATTCAAAACTGATAGTGAAATCCGCCTGCACAAACTTCGTCTTTATTTCCCCTGACGAGTTGCTAAAAACAAGATGATATTTTTGTGAATTCTCCAGCGTAGAAGGTACGCGCCAACCTATGCTCTGGTTGTGAGAAGCTTCTAGATCATAGGTGGTTTCTCCCAGGCGTCCATGCCGGAAATTATTGTATTCCTGATCATTCAATAACATGACATCTATGTCAGCGGTTTTATCGCAAATGGCATCGGGGTCGCCACGTGTCGTATACGACCTGAAGCTGCCATTCAGCCGAGGATTCAATGTGTGAGCGGGTACTTCGAATGCAAACTGCGCAGTTGTGGTGACAGGAAACACCGAATGAAGAAAGTGCTGAGGTTTTGACGACGTCGAAAGCGCTATGTGGTCAATCTTCTGCGGTTCTCTCGAGACAAATTTCTCAGGTTTCGCCAGTTCTGGCTGTTTCGATTCGGATTGCTGATTTTTGGCCAATTCTGCGAGCGGTCCTACCAGGGTGACTATTGGTCCGGGATCCTCCGGAGTCGCCGCTTTGATTTCAGGTTTTTCGGGCTCATCTTTTTGCTCTAATGGCTGAGCAGCTGGCGATGGCGCTTGGGCAGTCGGCTGTTTTTGAGCTGTAGGATTAACTTTTGAACATCTTAAAAAGAACACAACCAGGGAAGCAGTTACCAAAAACAAAAGTATTTTTTTCATCGCCACACAAATTCAACGCTGCCCATTTTCTTATAAGCCCATCTGAATGGCAAAGGTAACTAAAGTTATCGACACGATTTTCCGTATTCGGTGTTGTAATGCAGCTTTATTTCTCCGCAGGTTCCGCGTTCCGGAGAGTACACCACGCAAGTATCAAAAGGACGTGAATAGACATGCAGGCTGACAGCTCTTTCCTTGAACTCGCTCGGATTCAACACTCTATGGACAGGGTCGGACGGGTCCACCGCGCAGGGGTGGGAGGGATTCATCTCTACAGTATCGGAGGTTTCCAGCTGACAGCATCCCTCGTCAAGTTTTTGGGAAATCAAGTGATAATTTTCGACCAATAACCGGCCAATGGGAACTGCCATCCAGCAGTTCTGGTCACGGTGATTATGAACCGAGCTAACCTGACCGACTTCCCAGCAAATGGCGATCAGTTCATAAAGCGGAGTTTTGTCTATAAGGTTGCGGGTGTAGTGCTGACGATCCCAGGTCAGATATGGCACTAACGTGTCAGACGACACCGGGGTTCGTTGCAAAAACGTCAGGATATCTGCGGTGCCATCAAATGCAGATTGAGGGAACTTACGTAATTCCTCAACAAAATGCCCGATGGAAACCTGCTTAGAGAGAATTTCTGTACTCATAATTACCCCGCAATAAAAATATAAGTCTCGTCAGACTGTCACTTATTCCACAAACATGCAATCACCATAGGAATAAAACCTGTATTTCTGCTCCACTGCGTGTTGGTAGGCCCTCAACACATTCTCTTTACCTCCGAAGGCGCAGACCAGCATCAGCAAAGTGGATTCAGGAAGATGAAAGTTGGTTAACATGGCTCCCACTACCTCAAACTTATATCCCGGATAGATGAATATATCGGCTTCTCCTCGCCCTGGCAGCACTCTGCCGGTAGATTCACGCCTAGCTAAGAATTCAAGGGTTCGCACTGTCGTGGTACCTACGGCGACAATACGCCTATTTTCGGCGTGAGCCGTATTGATTTTGTGGGCTGTTTCGTCTGAGATGTTATAGGACTCGCGATGCAGCTTGTGATCTTCGACGCGGTCCACGCGCACGGGCTGGAATGTTCCTAAACCGACATGAAGAGTGATTTCGGCGGTTTCGATTCCGCGTGCCTTCATAGCGGTGATTATCTCTGGAGTAAAATGCAAGCCAGCCGTGGGTGCAGCTACCGATCCACGTTCCCGCGCATACACAGTCTGATAGCGGCTTTTATCTCGCGAATCGTCATTTCGCGAATTATGTGAACGGTGGATATAGGGCGGGAGGGGTACATGCCCAATCTTTTCGATCTTTTCGAAAAAATTATCGCATGTTGTAAAGCGAATCCGGCGCTCGCCAAAGCTGCCACGAGCAATGACCTCAGCGGCTAGTTCCTCTTTCTCCCCAAAGAAAAGGCGCTCTCCTACTCCAATTTTTCGGCCCGGACGAACCAGACACTCCCATTCATTGGGGTTCTCTGAGGTTTGCCGTGTTAGGAGTACTTCTACTTTGCTTTTCAGAAATTCGTGGGCAGCTGGATTGTTAAGGCCGATAGGTTGAGATCGACGGCCGCTTCTTTTGCCAATAAGACGAGCGGGAAATACCTGGGTATTGTTGAATACGACCAGATCGCTTGGTCTGAGTAGATCGATAAATTGCCTAAATTCTTTATCTTGAAACCTGCCGGAACAACGATCCAGGCGCAACATACGAGAAGCGGCTCTGTCGGGGAGTGGATCCTGAGCAATCAACTCGTCCGGAAGGAAGTAGTCAAATTCTGAAACCAGCACCTTTCGATTATAAAGTCAGGATTGTTGCTTAACCGGAATTGCCATCTCGGTAAATTTACGGATTGTTTCGAACCGTATGGTGCGGTACTATACGCGGACTGGCTACCTCCCCAGACCAGTGCGTCAGCAACTCCATGCCCAGCGAACGCCAATATCGCCGTGAAATAGTGTTCTTCGGAAGAATGCTGCATGACCGCGGATACGTCGCTGCCATGGACGGCAATTTGTCCGTCCGGCTAGACGAAAATCGCATTCTGTCCACACCAACCTCCATGTGTAAGGGGATGATGAAGGCTTCGGATATGGTCATTGTAGACATAGAAGGCCGGAGGGTAGCCGGAAGACGGGATGTTTCGAGCGAAATCGGGATGCATCTATTGATTTATAGAAACCGACCAGATATTCGAAGCGTGGTTCACGCTCATCCACGAACGGCCACAGGCTTTGCAGCAGCTGGAATTGCTTTAAATAAACCTCTTGTATGTGAGGTGGTGATTGGACTGGGGTCCATCCCGCTGGCGAAATACGGTACCCCTGGGACTCCCGAGCTCGCCGAAGCATTGGAACCTTTAGTTTCTGAATACGATGCGATTCTTATGTCAAATCATGGGGTTGTCACGTACGGCACCGACCTGCATCAAGCCTACATGAAGATGGAGACCGTTGAGCATTTTGCAGAAATTGCCTTAGTGACACACATGCTGGGATGCCAAAAACCCCTTGGCCATCAGGAACTTGAGAAATTGATGATTGTACGTACGAAATATCAGGGGAATAGATCAGCAGCACCTATGCCTCTGGCGCTGGCTTATGGTACGGGAAACGGGAACAATCACGATCATTCCCAACCTGCTAACAGACATACGGATACAACAACTAGTTCGCGCAAGCGAATATCGGTCGCTTCACGATAGTTGATGATTTTGCGCTCCACAACTTCGTTTGTCATAGAATGTCAGTATGAGTCCAGCTTCAAAAATCCCGCAAGATTTACTTGATATTTTGGTTTGTCCGCTTTGCAAAAAACCTCTGGCTCTAAAAGATACGGGCGAAAGCCTTAAATGCGCCGAGTGCAGGCGGGTTTATCCTGTCCGGGACAACATTCCCATTTTACTGGTCGATGAGGCTGTTATTGATCCTGCTTGAGGCCTCTTTTTCGGCTGGTCTCCTGGTCCTATAAACGGTAGTTTCGGCCATTAAGTTACTTTGCTTTGAATCCCACAACGACACTTTATGTCATGAAACCAGCCTCATGTTGCGACGCGTTCCGTCAATACCAGCCGCCATTCCATAGAACTATTCCGCAACTTATGCCAATTCAAAGGGTTTAAGTAATCCAGTAGGCTCTTGAACGACTTAGCCCCGATGCGGCAACAAAATTGCATGCAACGTAGCTAGCATCCAGTGAGTCTAATGAGCAAGTGGTTGAGGTCGGAGTCGGAGGTGATGACGGCCATGAAAGAACGATTCTCGGAAAACGAACTTACGTCTTTACGAAATGATCTACTACAAGGTGGATTGATTGATTTTCGCGAAGCAGCTGAACTAGTACAGATCTTCCTCATGGGTAGAGGTTATGGGGTTTCTCCCCAAGCCGCCAGAGATGCCGTGGGCAGGGTGGAAATGGCCGGTTGTGCTCTTCCCGTCCTGCAGCATGAATTGGAGAACCTCGCACTAGTTATGTAATTGAGAAATCTTGGGGACTGCGGAACCAAGCGGCTCCTCGAAGGTGGAAGAAAGAGAAGCAGCCGGGCCAACCAGCTCGGCTTTTCCCTTTTAGCGAGCGAGCCGATCCGCATCGCGAACTAGAACTTACTCGTATCTGAGACTTTCGACAGGGTCCAATTTTGAGGCACGCGCGGCCGGAACTGTACCAAAGAGAATTCCCACTAAAGAAGACACAACAATCGCTACTATCGCGGACAAGCCTGAAATTGGGATGCGGTACTCCGTCAGAAAACGTACCGAGTAGGGAATCGCGAGTCCGACGATTACGCCTAATAAGCCTCCCCCTACGGAAATTAAGACTGCTTCCGATAAGAATTGAAAGCGTATCTCGCGATTGGTTGCCCCAAGCGCTTTGCGGATTCCGATCTCCCGGATGCGGGCACTCACTGTGGCGAGCATGATGTTCATGATTCCAATGCCACTCACCAAGAGCACAACCGCCGCTACAAGGAAGAGCACCAAGGTAAGCGCATTCGCGGTTTTTTCTGCGACGGAGACAAGTTCCGTCAGGTTGGTAACGTTGTAAACAGACTCCGCCCGATGCCTCGATTGAATTACCCTACGGATCTGTTCGGTCGCCGGTACAACTAACGATGGGTCACTCACCGAAAAATAGATTTGCTTCACACTGGGCGTGTCCGTGAAGTATCGGCTCACGGTGTAAGGGATGACCATTGTATTGTCGATGACTTCCGACTGTCCGAAGGTATCGACGCGTTCTTTGAAGGTGCCTATCACGGTGAAGGGCAGGCCGCTTAACTTTATGACTTTGCCAACAGCTGCTTCGGTTGATCCATAAAGTTGTTCCGCCATTTTTTGCGTGATTACGCCAACTTTATTGTGAGCCTGCTCGTCTTGAACATCGAAGAATCTTCCCGAGAGAACCACCAGATTACGTACCACGCGGTACTCCGGAAATACCCCGAGCACTAGGATATCGCGTTCTTTACCACCTCCGATCGGGATGCGGTCCGATAACGAGACCACTGGAGATGCCGCCACGATGGCGGGAACCGCCTGTTGTGCCGCCTGTACGTCGTTGAGAGTTAACGGATCGGGAGTGGCATTGCTAATGCGCTGCGCGCCGCCTTCGTATTCGGCGTAAATCAGGTTTGCACCAATACCTTGAATTAGGTTTAAAACATATTGCTTCCCAGTCATGCCAATGGTTACGACCAGGATCAAAGATGCGGTACCTATTATCATTCCCAATCCGGTAAGCGCGAACCGAACTTTGTTACTGCAAAATGTGTCGTACGCGAAATTGACAATCTCACCAAGGGCAAGCTTCGGCCGATGAATCTCGGGTGCAGTAATGGTGGGCGACATGCTCTGAATTAGATGCTACGCGGGGCGCGTAAGAGGCGCAATGTTAAGACAGACTCCAGGCGACAGCATCAGGCTATAGGCTCCAGGATTTCTGAAGGAAGCCGTTCTAAGTTTTGCCGGAGAATGCCTGAAGCCTAGAGCCTGATGCCTAACGCCTGCTCTTTTAATTGCTGATAAATTTTTTCTACCTGCTGCTTCGTTATATTCAAATTATCTGAATTGTCGATTATGTAATCGGCATATTTAATTTTTTCTTCGTCTGAAAATTGCGCGGCCATTCGACGATCCACTTCCTTTCGTGCGCTTTCCTCGTCAATGTTCATGCGTCGAGCCCAACGTTCAATGCGCTGCTCGGGACGGCAAGTAACCACAATCAAGCGATCGAAACTCTTTTCGGCATGAGCTTCGAGAAGTAGCGCAGCTTCAACAACGGCAATTGCCTTTGAATTAGAACGCCCGACTTCTTCCATCCAATCGTCGTGATAGCGGATCACAGCCGGATGGACAATTTGATTCAGCTCATTAATGCGCGCCTGCTTTTTGGTGGTTTCCACAGAAGAGTTCCCAAATGCAACTTCCGCAAGCCGGGCGCGGTTGATAGTACTGTCGGCATTCAGAATTTCCGAACCAAAATGATGCACGATCTCTCGATAAACTGATTGGCCTGGCTGCATTAATCTATGAGCAATTCCATCGGCCTGGATTACGCAAGCTCCAAGCGCCGCAAACATCTCGCTGACTGTAGACTTCCCGGAGGCGATGCCGCCTGTAAGGCCAACTTTTAGCAAATCAGTTTTTTCTCCGACGCAATTTCGCCGCACGTACTGTGTTCGCCATTAACATTGCTATGGTGAGTGGGCCTACTCCGCCGGGGACAGGTGTCATGGCCCCGGCTACATCAGCGACATTTGGATGGACATCCCCTGCCAGTGTCGAACCCTTGCTGCGAAATGTCTCTTGGCGTTTTGCATTGCCTGCGAACAGGCGGTCGAATTCCGCAGGATCGGTAACGGAGTTCATTCCTACATCAATTACGGTTGCGCCTGGCTTCACGAAATCACGAGTGATCATTCCCGCTCTGCCGATGGCAGCAATCAGAATATCCGCTCGCCGACATTCTCCAGGAAGATCGAGCGTTTTTGAATGGCAGACCGTGACAGTAGCATTCCCATTGAGGAGGAGCATCGCCGCAGGCTTACCTACAATATCGCTGCGGCCGACTACCACCGCTTCTTGCCCAGCGATTGGGATATGGCTACGTTTCAGAATCTCGATGACTCCAGCCGGCGTGCATGGGACCAAACCTTCTCTCTGGGTTGATAACAGACCTACGTTCACCGGGTGAAAACCATCGACATCTTTACCGGGATCGACAGCCATAAGAATTTTCTTTGAGTCGACCTGAGGAGGTAGCGGAAGTTGCACAAGTATGCCGTCGATGTCATCGCGTTCATTAAGACCGATCACCAGTTCAAGCAATTCTTCGGTGGAAACATTTTCTGCGGGCGTGTGCTTTTCGCTGTAAATACCAACTTCTTCGCAGCTTTTTACTTTGCCGCGCACATAGACTTCAGACGCCGGATTATGGCCGACCAACACTACCGCCAATCCAGGCCGAATGCCCTTAGCGGTCATTGCCTTCACTTCCGCAGCGACTTCCGAACGGATGTCACGTGCAATCTTAATACCATCGAGAATAATTGCTGACATGGAGCCTCGTAATGGAACTTGATAACGAAAGTTTATCTGAAGTGGTGAGAAAAGTTGGTGGACGCAAAAAATCAAAACTCTTAACCGCAAAGAATGCTCAAAACGGGCAGAGCTAGCGCTTGGCTACATACAACGGAAAATTCGCTGTTCCGATGTTTTGAACATTCGCTTCTGCGAACTCTCTTACACGGTCAAGCGAAGACTGTAACTCTCGAAAAGAGCTCTCCATTTGAGCATCATCCGCTTTCGCAGGGACCGTGATTTGCCGACCCACTCTCATTAAAGCGGTTGAGAATGGTTTTGGGATCATGCACCCATCCCATGTCTTCAAGATCCAGGCATCCTTTACAGCGATGTGAAAGGCCACCAAAGGTACTCGCGTTGTGCGGCTCAGCAACACTGGTCCCGGCTTTGCAACATAGCGCGGACCTCTCGGGCCATCAATTGTGAAGGCGACTGGCCAGCCTTGTTCCAACACTTTGCGCATGCCTAATAGTGCGCGCACGGCGCCTCGGCTACTGGAGCCGCGAACCTTCACGAAGCCAAATTTACGGATGATTCTCCCGGTATATTCACCATCGAAACTGTCACTCGACATCACTCGAATTCCAAGATTTCGCCAAATGTAGATTGCTGGAAAAACGCAGTTATGCCAGAAAGACAGGATGATGGGCCTGGTTTCGAGTCCGGCAGGTCCACCTTCTTCGAACGACACGGAAAACTTTAAAGTGGGACCGATAAACCGAATCGCCAGAAACCCCGCCCATGTGATCAGTGAGAGGAGAATTCGCTGCCGAAGTGTGAATCCCTGTTTGATGGAGGGCGAAGGCGCGCTCGAAACCGGCGATGTTGTAGCAGCGCTCACATGGATATTGTACCGTTCAGTTTTGCTGGAAATGCGAATCCGAGTGAAATCGACGTTTTTTATCAATCAACCCGGATCGAACCGCACACATCCAAGTCCGAATGTCCAATCGCGAGGAGGCCGTCGATACCAGGCGACTGACTGCCAACGAAATCTTCGATGCTGCTGTGGAAAATGCCCGTGAGGAGGTTAAGCGGTCAGTCCGTACCCTGGCATTTTCCGGAGTCGCGGGTGGAATAACCATGGGGCTAACTGGACTCGGGGTTGCGTCGATTCGCTCATTGGTTGGGGATGGAGGCTGGCAAGATTTTATCTCCTATCTGATTTACCCCGTCGGATTTATTGCGGTAATTATTGGTCGTGCCCAGCTATTCACGGAGAACACTCTATACCCTGTGGTTCTAGTGCTGGATAAACGTAGCTATCTGCTGGCAACGGCTCGGCTCTGGGCAGTGGTGTTCGCGTCCAACATTTTCGGCGCGCTCCTTTTTGCAATCCTTGTAACGAAAACGAGCGCCCTGCGGCCCGACATTCTCTCCCAACTTCTAAAACTCGGTAATGAGGCGGCCTATGGCAACCCGAGTCATTTCTTCTGGAGTGGCGTAATCGGGGGATGGTTGATCGCTTTAGTCGCGTGGATGGTTACGGCAAGTCACTGGACAATTGGCCAGCTGGCCATGGTGTGGTTGTTAACGTTTGTTGTAGGCATCGGCAAGTTTGCTCACTGCGTTGTTACCAGCACCGAAATTCTCTCCGTAGTGGTTTCGGGGAGCATGCCATTGATGAACTACCTGCGTTGGATTATCCCAGCTACATTGGGCAACATCGTTGGCGGAGTGTTTATTGTAAGCCTGCTGAACTATGGACAGGTACGCGAATCGATTTAACATTTAGGAGGTTCTATGAAGTCCCGCGACAGTCTCGCATTATCGGCAGCTATCGGTGCACTCGCCGGGTTGCGCGCCCTAACTCCACCAGCAGTTGTGAGCCAAGCTGCAAGATATAACTTAATCGGTCTTCGGCGATCTTACCTGCGCCGTTTGCGATCCGCCGGGACTGCGAATGTTCTAGCAGCCCTCGCGCTGGGAGAGCTTATCGGAGACAAACTTCCTTTCACTCCCAGCCGTCTCGGCCTCGGGCCACTGGCTGCTCGCGCAGTTTCGGGCGCATTGTGCGGAAGTGTTATTGGGACAGGAAAAATTGGCAGGCCATTTCGAAACAAGTCTTCAGACCGCAATGTTTCGTCGATGGCAACTGGGGCGGCACTTGGCGCGCTTGGAGCCATTGGAGGCGCGTTCGCTGGATTTTATCTGCGACGTGAACTCAATATGCGTTTTGCCGTGCCCGATCCAGCGATCGCATTCGTGGAAGATCTTGCCGCAATCGCAGGTTCAGCGGTAATCGTCTCCAAAAAAGTAAGCTTATTATCGCTCGCAACTGCTGGTATTCTTTGATGCAATTCCAGAGGAGGGTTCATGCGGGTGAAACGCCACGGTATAGTTTTGCTTGTTTTTGTTGGTATTTCTAGTTTCACGCTTTCACAGCAAAATAGATTTTTGCTCCGCAGGAGAATGCAACAGAGATTTATTCCCTAGCTGAAATTATCGGAGCCATTAAGGGAACATCCGCCCACAAGATCAATCAAATTGCTTGGCAAAGGAAAAGTATGGCAGACCGAATCGTTCGATCACGTTCTGCGTTCTTCGGAAAGCTTAGATCAAAAAATTACTTACATCTTGCAGAATCCCGTGCGTCGCGCTCTGGTTTCTGTGGCGGAAAACTATCGCTGGCTATGGCAACGGCCTCTTGCCAACCCATTCGCTCCAAAACCCGCAACGCCCGCGTAGGATAGAACACGTAGGGACAGCCGCCCTCGGCTGTCCCTACGTGAGTCTCGCGTGGATGCCCAAAGCTTTCTACCGTCGCAAACTTCCTCACCTTCAACGCGATCATAAGTTTCACTTTGTGACATTCTGCACTTATCAGCGATGGCTTCTGCCTCAGTCCGCTCGCGCTGTAGTTCTGGATTGCTGTCTGCATGATCACGATACGAAAGCTCTGATGCAGGCCGTTGTGGTTATGCCAGATCATGTGCACATGAAAACTCTCGGATGAGAAGGCCATTCGCGATGCTGATGCCGTGTGGTCGCATGCAGCTGAAACAAAAGATCTTGAACAAACTCTCTCGTTCTATGCCGACGATGCTTCAGTGCTCCCTTTCAATGCTCCTATCGTTACCGGCAAGGTGCAAATCCGGCAGCTTTGGTCACATTTGATGTCCACTCCAGGGTTTTCGTTACGATTTGCTCCCACCAGTGTGGAAGTAGCTCAATCAGGCGATCTGGCGTATGAAATAGGCACATTCGAACTAACGATGCACGATGCGCAAGGCAAGCCCGTTAAGACTCCTGGGAAATACGTCGTGACTTGGAAGCAGATGGGTGGGAAGTGGAAAGCCACAGCTGATATCTTCAATACGGATGTACAGAGCGTCGAAAAACAATAGAATTCGCCGGACTATTACGCTCCGGCAGGCATTTTTACAATTTTCTTCTGAATAGCATAGGTCACTAATTGCGCCTTGTTGTGAATATCTAGCTTGCGCATCAAGTTAAATTTGTGTGCTTCCACCGTCTTGATGCTAAGCCCTAGAAGGGCTGCAATCTCCTTGACCGAATTTCCTTCGGCAAGCATCTTGATCACCTCCCGCTCACGCGGGGTCAGCTTCGAGCCTCGCGGAAGAGCCTGGATGGATCGGGCGCGAAAATCGTCCACCAGCTTTCCCAGAACTTGGGGACTCAAATATTTTCGTCCTTGGCTCACCTCGCGGACTGCATTAATGAGCTTGGGGGCGGGGGAATCTTTTAATAAATAGCCCGCAGCTCCGACTTCAAGGCATTGCAGTAAATATTCTTCATCTTCATGCATCGTCAAAAAAATGAGATGAGTGGCGGGAAAATCTTTTTGAATAGTGCGAGCAGCTTCGAAGCTGGAAGGCCCCGGCATTCCAATATCCATGAGCACGACATCAGGGCTAAGTTCCCGGACTTTTTCTACCGATTCGGTGGCGTCACGAGCCTCGCCCACTACTTCGAGATCAATTTCGCTTTGCAATACACGCCGCAACCCTTCACGGAAAAGTGCGTGGTCATCGACGATCAGACATCTAATACTCATTGTCTCCCCAGAAATTCTGTAGCGATCTCAAATTTTCAACCTCCCGAAGCCACAACGCGGGCTTTCCTGCTATCAAGCTTTGAGGCTGCTACATCTCATTTTAATGAAGTGGTCCGTTTGTTAGAGGCTGTTTTATTAGCCGTGGGAAGTGTGACTATGACGCGCGTCCCAGCTCCTTTGCGTGTACGTATGTGTACTGTCCCTCCCAACGCCGTGGCGCGTTCTTTCATACCTATTAATCCAAACTGCTTTGCATGGACATTCTTTCTGCGGGAAAATCCGACTCCGTTATCCTCCACCGAGAGCCGTAATTCCAATCCCTGATCTTGAATATCGACCTTGAAGCTATTGGCTTGCGAATGCTTGGCGATGTTATGCAGCGCCTCCTGAACGGAACGATAAATGGCAATTTCGGTTTCGTGATCCAGGTTGTCGATTTGTTCGGGAAGCGTAACCTCGGTTTTCATTCCGGTTTGCCGGCTCACATCGCGGGCTTCTTTGCGAATCGCGGCCATCAATCCGAACTCCTCCAATGGCCGCGGTGAAAGTCTTTCTATAATCCGTCGCAACCCTTCTATAGTGCGGTCAAGAACGTCAATTGCTTCCTGAACTTTGTTGCGCAACTCGTCAGTGCCAGCATCGGCCAGCAGGGTTACATAAAACCGCAGGACCATGAGTGCCTGGCCAGTCTCGTCGTGCAATTCCCGGCTTATACGCTTGCGTTCTTCTTCCTGGGCGCGAAGCAGATGGCGGGAGAGCTCTATAGTCTCGGGGTTGGGCGAGCGAACAGGACGTGAGGTTTTCGGCTCCCTGGACTGGGGTCTCCCTGACACTCATCTACCTCGGGCCGCGCATTCGGAGAATGGGCTAGTGATCAAAATTCGCGCCGCACCTCCGTCTGAATCGTCCATTGGATGAGCGTGGCTTCTCTGGGTTTGTCCGCGCATCGGATACAATTCAAAGGAATGTTGCGATATTTCACTTCTGGGGAGTCTCACGGAGAGGCCCTTACCGCTTTCTTTTCAGGCCTGCCGGCGGGATTAGCCGTCGACCAGGCATTCATAGATCGCGAACTATGGCGACGGCAACAAGGTTACGGGCGTGGCGGACGCATGAAAATCGAGAGGGACACGGCACACATCCTCTCGGGAGTTCGTCATGGACAGACCATTGGCTCGCCAATTTCCATTCTCCTGGAGAACAAGGATTGGAAAAACTGGCAAGAGTCGCTTCCGGTCGAAACGGGCGATGCGGCGAAACACAAGCGAGTGGCTTCTCCCCGGCCAGGACATGCGGATCTTGCAGGTGCGCTGAAGTATAACTTTCCTGAAGCTCGCTATGTGCTCGAACGCGCTTCCGCCCGTGAGACTGCCGCGCGAGTTGCCATTGGCGCACTCGCAAAACTATTTTTGCGGAGTTTTGGTATAGAAGTTCTGAGTCATGTCATAGCTGTGGGGAACGCTGGACTGAAGGGCAAAGTAATTAATTGGGAAGAGATAGAAGGTCTCTGGAATAAAGAAGAAGTCCTGCTGAATTGCGCGGATCCGGAAACCGAACAACAGATGAAGGCTGAGGTCGATAAGATATACAAAACTGGCGATTCGCTTGGCGGAACTTTCGAAGTGGTCGCCCACAAAGTCCCTCCCGGTCTTGGAACTTACGTGCAGTGGGATGAGCGTCTGGATGCTCAGCTTGCGGCGGCAGTTATGTCACTACAGGCGGTTAAAGCGGTAGAGATCGGGTCGGGCATTGCAGCCGCCGGACTACCGGGATCCGATGTGCATGATGAGATAGGATATGCTGCCACATCCGACTTTACTGGATTCACTCGCAACAGAAATAACGCAGGCGGGATCGAAGGCGGCGTATCCAACGGAGAAGAGATTCGCGTGCGTGGTTACTTGAAGCCGATTTCGACGCTCCGACGTCCATTACAGTCCGTGGATTTTGCCAGCCGCGAACCGGTTAAGGCGGCTTATGAACGATCCGATGTTTGTGTGGTGCCGGCGGCGGGCGTGGTTGCCGAGTCGATGGTGGCGTTAACTTTAGCGCGCTGTGCGCTGGAAAAATTTGGGGGTGATTCCATGTTAGAAACATTGCGCAATTACCAAGGCTACTGCCAACAGCTGAAGAACTTCTGAATGATCTATCCCATCGTGAAGTTTGGAAATCCTGTTCTGGAAAGACCAGCAGCTCCAATAACGGTTTTCGATGATGAATTGAAGACCTTGGTCGATGACATGTTTGAATCCATGTACGAAGCGCACGGAGTCGGGCTGGCTGCCCCGCAGATTGGCATTTCGAAGCGGCTCGCCATCATCGATGTGACATTCAAGGAAGATCCGGATGCCAAGCTGGTGCTGGTCAATCCGCAGGTGATTCATAAAGAAGGTAAGCAAGCCCAGAGTGAAGGGTGCTTGAGTGTTCCTGATTTTCGCGAATCAGTGACTCGTGCCAAGAAGGTGACCATCCGCGCTCAAGATGTTCATGGTAAGTGGTACGAGAAGACAGGTGAGGATTTGCTGGCACGCGCATTCTTACACGAAATCGATCATCTCGACGGCAAACTCTACATTAGCCACATCAGCGCATTGAAGCGGGACCTGATCAAAAGGAAAATTCGCAAGCTGGTGAAGCTGGGAGAGTGGTAGGGGATCGCAAACGCTGATCGCGTTAATCATTAAGTCCACCATTTAAGAACTCATGAGTCAGCCTCTTAATCTTGTTTTCTGCGGAACTCCCCGGTTTGCTGTCCCATCGCTTGAGAAAATTGTAGAAGCTGGATTTCCTGTGCGATTGGTTGTCACGCAACCGGACAAGCCTCGCGGGCGCGGCTTGGAGCTGACCGCATCGCCAGTCAAGCAACGGGCTATCGAGTTAGGATTGCAAGTCAGCCAGCCAGAGAAGATTAAGAACAACGATGAATTCCGCAATCAGCTCGCCGAGTTGCGGCCTGGTGCCATTATTGTTGTGGGATACGGACGCATTATTCCTCAGTGGATGATCGATCTGCCACCACTTGGGAACATCAACCTGCACGCGTCATTGTTGCCAAAGTATCGAGGGGCCGCACCTATTCAATGGGCAATTGCTTCCGGCGAAACCATAACTGGCAATACAACAATGCGCATTGACGCTGGCCTCGATACAGGCGATATTTTGCTGCAACAGCAAATAGCAATTGAGCCGGACGATACCGCTGGAACTCTGGCACCGCGATTAGCAGCAGCTGGGGCAGATTTGTTAGTCGAGACACTCAAGGGACTTCAAGCCGGAACGGTGCACCCACGCAAACAAGATGATGCAAAATCGAGTTTGGCGCCGATCTTGAAGAAAGAAGATGGCCGTATCGATTTTCACCGATCAGCTAAAGAAATTTGCGATCGACTTCGCGGATTCCAGCCATGGCCGGGAGCCTTCACGAGTTTTCGTGGAAAAAACCTGAACATCTGGGCGGCACGGGCGATTGGTGGCTTAACTCCGATGCGGACGCATGCGGAAGGCGAGGTTCTTATTGAAGGCGCATCATTGATTGTACGATGTGGTCAAGGCACAGCTCTTGAGTTGATGGAAGTGCAGCCTGAAGGAAAGAAGCGTATGTCGGCACGTGACTTCATTCACGGCTACCATCCAGAAGGCGAGAAGCTTGGATTATGAAGAGTATTTCTCGCTGCGTGTTTAGCAAAGTTGTCGTCTGATGCCCATCACTCCCGCTCGCGCCGCTGCGTTTGACATTCTGCTACGCGTGGAGCAAGAGGATGCCTACAGTTCAGAACTCCTTCACTCTCCGCAATATTCTAAGCTCTCCCACGCTGATCACGGCCTCGCGACTGAGTTGGTGATGGGAGTTCTACGCTGGCGTTCTTTGCTCGATGCGAATATCGCAAACGTGTCTTCGCAATCGTTACAGAAGCTTGACCCAGAGGTACTCACGGCTCTGCGTTTGGCTGCATACCAGCTTGCATTTTTGAATCGTATTCCAGAACGTGCGGCGGTACATGAGAGCGTTGAACTGGTGAAGCGAGCTCGCAAACGTTCTGCTGTGCCATTTGCCAATGCTGTGTTGCGTAAGCTTGCGCAGAATAAAGGCGATTCCAAAATATCAAAACAAAACTTGGGCAGCGCTGCGGATTTTGCAGCCACTTTCGCCCATCCTACGTGGCTCGTCGAGCGCTGGGTCAAGCAGTTTGGGGTTGAAACTGTCCGGGCTATTTGCGAATACGATCAGAAAATTCCGGAAACCAGCATTCGGATAAGTGACGCTTCGATTGAAGAGGAGTTGAAGCAAGAAAAAGTAGCGCTCGAGTCGGGGTGGTTACTGACTTCAGCACGTCGCGTAATTTCGGGAGACATCACTCGGACCCAGTCATTTCGGGAAGGCAGAGTCCATATTCAGGATGAAGCCTCTCAATTGGTCGCGCTGCTTGTTGGCGAAGGAACAAGCATTCTCGATTGCTGTGCGGCTCCGGGAGGAAAGACTCGCATGCTTGCCGAGCGCAACCCTGAAGCGGCTGTTCTGGCCGCGGAGTTACATCCTCATCGAGCACGGCTTCTCAAGAAGCTTGTCCCAGCCGAAAATCTAAGGGTTATTTCCACCGACATTCGCGCGCTTCCCTTCAATATGCAATTTGATCGTGTGTTAGCCGACGTTCCCTGCTCTGGAACGGGCACTCTCGCGCGAAACCCAGAGATCAAATGGCGACTTAAAGCTGAAGATTTATCCGAGTTGCAGACCTGGCAAGTGGCGATCCTCAAATCCGCAATGACACAGGTGAAGCCAGGTGGAAGGCTTGTCTACTCCTCATGCTCTCTGGAGCGAGAAGAAAATTCAGACGTAGTGGAAAAAGCGATGGCAAGTGATTTATCTTTTCGCATTGTCGATTGCCGCGCTGAACTGGAGCGCTTAAAGACTCAAGGAGAACTCGCATTGCAAGACTTCGATTCGCTTGTCAGCGAACCATATTTGCGTACCATTCCTGGCATTCATCATTGTGATGGTTTTTTTGCAGCTATCCTAGAAAAGAAGTAATCCTCATCGCACAACAAGACTAATTGTCGCGCCAGCAATTATCTTCTCGCCAGCGGCTGGACTTTGCGAAACGATAACACTACTAGGAGATTGGACCGGCAGCGAAATATTCGGATCCACATTATTCGTGGGCTGCGCAGCAACTGTCACGTTTCCCAGGCGCATTCCGGTTCCCTGCAAGATCGATGTCACCCTCCCCAGTTGCTGTCCCACAAAACTTGGCATGACAAAAGCCTGGGGTTGCGGAGGTGCATTTACAAGAAGACTAATTTTGGGCGCGGCAATTCCACTGGCATTTGCGGGTGGACTTTGTGAGATGACTTGATCTGGAGTTTGCGACGTAGAAGTAATACCAGGTACTGCAATTTGCGCAACTTCGCTCACATCGAGCCCACGGCGGCGAATGTTGATTTCGGCGGCGCGTTCGCTTTCGCCAACTACATCCGGAATCGCGATGCGTTGCGGGCCTAGGCTCGCGGCTACACGCACTTGCCATCCCCGGCGCACGTGTGTGCCAGCCGTAGGCGATTGGGAGACAATCTTTCCTTCCGGAATGGAAGGGCTGTAGTACTGACGTTCCACGTTAACTTCGAGACCTTGGCTTTCTACGATCCGCTTCGCTTCGGCCGGAGCCTTGCCTACCAAGTCAGGCACTCCCACCTCGCCACCGTGAATAGCAAATCGCATGGCTGTTAGCGCAGAGATTAGCGCAACCATCACGAGCACTAATCCCAACAAAGCCAGTCGGAAGAACGTCTTCATAGAATGCTTATAGAAAGACACGATTATAACGTCGTAATGAAGCGCCGACCGCAAGGCTACACGATCTGTGTGGCTCACAGATTGAACCCTTTAGTGGGATTCTTCCACCGCAGGCGCGGTATCTGGCGTATCTAATTTCTGCGCGCTCACAACCGCAGCCAGATCTGGCGTTTGAAACTCTCCGGGGTCTTTCCCACTCAGCGCCATCTTCATAAAGTCCATCCAGATTGGCAACGCCGCTCTCGCTCCAGTTTCTTTTGCTCCCAACGATTTCTTCTCGTCGAAACCTACCCAGACTCCACACGTTGTGGCGGGTGAGAACCCAACAAACCAGGCATCAGTAAAGTCGTTGGTGGTTCCAGTTTTCCCGGCTAGTGGGTATTTCATCGTACTGGCGGCGATTCCCGTTCCATGCAGCACCACTTCACGCAACATGGATGTCATGATTCTCGCCGTGCGTGCGCTCACAACGTCTTTCACCTCGGGATAATCTTCTTCGAGCACGCGGCCTTCGTAGTCGGATACCTTCGTGAGGTAACGCGGAGTAATTCTTACTCCGTCGTTGGGAAAGACGCTATAGGCAGAGGTCTGCTCGAATAGCGTAATGTCTGCGGCGCCAACCGCGATCGGCAGGTATGGTGGAATGTTCGATGTAATGCCGAAACGGTGCGCGTAGTCAATTACGTTCTTAATTCCCACAGTCTCCGCAAGTTTGAGCGCCGGGATGTTTCGTGACTGTGCGAGAGCCCGGCGCAGTGTGATGGTGCCCTCGAAGTTCACTTCGTAGTTATGCGGAGTGTACGGACCGGAAGCGGTCTGAAAAGTGGTTGGCACATCTGCAATCGTATCGTCGGGCTTTGCTCCTTGATCGACGGCTGCGGTGTAAACGTATGGCTTGAATGATGATCCGACTTGCCGCAATGCTTGGGTGGCGCGATTGAATTTCGATTCGTTGAAGTCACGTCCACCAACCATGGCTTTGATTTCACCAGTGGCATTGTCGATCGCGACCAGCGATCCCTGCGTGCCCGAATCCTGCTCTAAGCTTACTCGCGCTTTTCCGTCCGGCAGCAGAGTCAAAATTTTCACATAGACAATATCGCCGGGCTTGAGAATATCCTGAGGTTTGTGTTGCGTCCAAGCCACATCGGCTTGCGTAAGACTGGCTGTATAGCGGCCAAAATGTATGTTTACTGTGCCTAAAGCGGTCTTAGTAACCAAGGCATGAATATAAGAGTTCGCTTCGGGCTCATCCTGCCAGTCAGGGTTTTCGTAGTTGGTAAGACTCCCGCCATCACTCAATACATTCTCTAGTTTGCCTTTCCATCCATGGCGGCGCTCATAGGCAGCCAATCCGTCCAGCACTGCCTGATTCGCGGCGCGTTGCAGGTCCATGTCGAGAGAGGTATAAACCCGGAGGCCACCTTCATGCACCTGATCAGTACCGTATTTATTCTCGAGATAACGCCGGATTTCCTCCACAAAGTATGGTGCGAGTGAATTCGGATCATGCGCCAGCCTCAATTCTAATGGCTGGTTACGAGCCTCAATGGCCTGCTGGGCAGTCAGTTTGCCATCTTCGAGCATGGAATTAATAACTAGATTGCGTCGTTTTACGGCATGATCAGGATGATTAATAGGCGAATAATACCCCGGTCCTTTTGGAAGTCCGGCTAGTAAGGCGGCTTCGGGGAGAGTAAGTTGCTTGGCGGGCTTGCTGAAATAATATTCCGATGCAGCCTCGAACCCGTACACTCCGTGGCCTAGAAAAATCTGATTTGCGTATAACGTGAATATCTGCTCTTTAGTGAAGCGGCGCTCCATCTGAATAGCTAACAGAGCTTCCTGAATCTTGCGATGGAAATTTCGGTCGGGGCTTAAGAAAAGATTGCGCGACAGCTGCATGGTCAGTGTCGAGGCTCCCTGCACCTTGCCGCCGGATTCGATGTCGCGATAGGCCGCTCCGGCGATGCGCCACACATTGATACCTGAATGCCTGTAAAAGTCCTTATCTTCTATTGAGATCAAGGCATCGCGCAAGACTTTTGGATACTCGTCGTAGGTGGCCACCACCCGCCGTTGCAGGGCGAACGAGCCGATTACACGTCCATGATCGTCGTAGAGTTCTGTGATTGAGCTGGGACGGTATTGCTCGAGTTCCTCGATCTGCGGAAGATTGGTGGAATATACAAGCAGCAACCCTCCGCCAGCGCCTACCGCTGCCGCAACCAATACCAGGAGCCCAAAGAGGACACGGCCCACCAGCTTGCGTCCGGAGGCTTCGACCGGAGGCGATTCTTGCAGCAGAGAGTTCATGGAAAGTTAAATCAAGGATAGCAGGGGTGGGAAGTAGGTTGATAGTAGCGTTAGTGGTCGGCCTGACCAACGCGAAGGATCTACGCATAGGTGAATCACACAATGCATAGATCCTTCCGGCCTGAAGGCCGATCAGGATGACACCAGCACTTAGCTGCTATGACTTTTTAGGACTTGCACTGCTTTATTCAACTGATCGTCTGTCTGCGGTGGCTGTTTCTTTTCTTCTTCCCCCGAGGGAGTTGCGTTTTCATCTTCGTCGGGAACTGCCGCACCGTCGTCAACATCGGCGACTAAAACATTAGGCGTGACGGCTGAATCCTGAATTGCCTTGCCGCTGGGCGAATAGTACTTGGCGACTGACAAGATCAAAGCTGAACCGTCCGGCAAATCGATCGTCTTCTGGACGGAGCCATCTCCAAACGTCTTATCTCCTACAACATCGCCGCGGGCGTTCTCCAGAATGGCTGCTGCAACAATTTCCGCTGCGCCGGCTGTGCCCTTATTCACCAGCACTGCAACCGGCAAATTCGTAATCGCTTTGGAAGGATCCGCGTTAAAAGCTTCGCGTGGATACTTCTGTCCTTGCAGATAGCTGATGGTTCCATGATTTAAAAAAAGATTGGCAGTCGCGATTCCCGCCGATTCGTCGCCTTCGGCGCAGTTCCGCAGATCCAGGATCAACTTCTTGGCTCCTGACTTCTGCAGTGCCTTAACTTTTGTTGCGATTTCTTCGGGCATACCCTTGGTGAGAGCGTCGACTTTGATACTGCCAATGCCGTCTTCCAGCATCTTGTCGGCGACGGCAGGAATGTTGATGATGTCACGGGTAATCGTCATTTTCTGCGGTTCGGCTTTGCGGGCCCGTACAATCGAAACGGTGACATTCGAACCGGGTTGGCCAGAAAGCAGATTGTGGATTTCGGCCAGCGACATCTCCCGCGTACTCTTGCCTTCAATCGCCTCGATAATGTCCGTATCTTCCACTCCAGCCTTATCCGCAGGGCTGCCCGGGATTACCGAGATCACAGAAGCGTAGCCGAAGCGTTTGGAGACTGCCGCTCCGATTTCTCCCTTAGCTTCAGTCTTGTGATCTTTGTACTCTTTGAACTGAGAGGGAGTCAGATAGCTGGAGTTGGCATCCAGCGACTCCAGCAGCCCGTGTAAAGCACCGTCCGTAACAACCGGAATATTCGGCTCCTCGACATATTCGCTGCGTACTCGCGAGAGGACCTCACTGTAAACCTGGAGCTGGGGATAAGCGCCGTCCTTACTCGAAGCGCGAACGCCATTGATGCCGCCAATCAGCGTAAAAAGAAGCACGGCGGCGGAAGAAACCAGGACTGCGGCTTTGATTTTTATTGACATCGGATTAGTATTCTCGAGTGAAAGTCACTTTCACGGAAGTAGCTAGCATTATATTACTTTGATGCGGCCTCTTGGGACTTTGCTCCAGCAAAACGAGCCCTTTCGTAATCCCGCTGTTTTCATATTCCCAAGCTTGTTCATCCTATCGGCCTTGGTTTCATTTGGCCATTCAAAAGAAAAGACTTACCTCTGAGTCACGAAGCTGCCAAGAAGTGGTATAAAGTTTCGGTGCGCAGGAGCTTAGCCAAGATGCCCAGACTTTTCGTCTTAATTTTTCTCGCCTTCTCACTCTTTATCCCAGAAGCTCAGGCCCAAGCTGGTGAATGGAAACAACTTTTCGATGGCAAAGACCTTACGGGATGGAAACACGTGGGTCCAGGAGGAATGACCGTCGAAGATGGCCTGATTCGCACCCATGGCGGCATGGGATTGCTCTACTGGACGGGTGGTACTCTCGGCGATTGCGTGATTCGCGTGGTTTACAAAATGCGCGATCACAATGACAATTCCGGCGTGTACATTCGCATTCCAATTGAGCCACGCGAGGCGTGGATGCCAGTTCATTACGGCTACGAAGTACAGATTGACAATGAGCCGGAAAAATCGAATGAAGATGACTATCACGTCACAGGAACGCTCTATTCCCTGACAAAACCATTAGCGAAGCCTGGCAAGCCCGGACCGGAGTGGAACACCATGGAGATTACGCTCGATGGTCCGCACACGAGTGTTGTTCTGAACGGGGTGAAAGTCACGGAATTCACAGAAGGCGACCCTGTCCCACCCAAAAAGTTTGATTTCGAACCGGAACGCGGTCCACGTCCGCAAAACGGCTATATCGGACTACAAAATCACAGCGACAATGACATAGTGTTTTTCAAAGAAGTTGCGGTCAAGACTCTAAAGAAATAATTTCTCTTAGAAATCTTCTAACGGAGGATTTATGCCTCGAAATCGTTTCTCCCGCCGTAAATTTCTCGGATTGAGCGCTGGTGCAACAGGTGCAGCCCTTGCCGCCAATACAATCTTTCTGGATCCCGGGCCGGCCTTTGCCATGCCGAGTCCAGCCCCGGCCATTCACCGAGTGCGGTTTGGAATTGTTGGCGTCGGCATGCAGGGATCGAGCCTGCTGGAGAATGCGATCCAATTACCCGAAGTGGAATGCATCGCCGCTTGCGATTTGTATGACGGTCGTCATACGCTGGCCAAGGAAATCGTAAATCCCAATCTGCCAACGACGCGCCGGTATCAGGATCTACTCAACAACAAAGATATCGACTGCCTCGTCGCAGCTGTTCCCGACCACTGGCACAAACAGATTGTCGTGGATGCAGTAAGCGCGGGCAAGGACATATATTGCGAAAAACCCATGTCGCACACTCCGGCTGACGGGGTCGAGATGGTCGCGGCCGCGCAAAAGACCCGGCGCATCGTGCAGATCGGCTCCCAAAGAGTGAGTTCGGCCATTTGCGCCAAGGCTAAGGAACTAGTAAGTCAAGGTGTTCTCGGCGATGTGATGTTAGTGGAAGGCTCGCTAGGCCGCAATGATCCTACGGGAGCGTGGGAGTATCCGCCGCCCCCTGATCTTTCTCCGGCAACTCTCGATTGGGACACTTGGCAGGGAGTTGTTCCTAAGAAAGCCTTTGATCCTTACACTTTCGCCCGCTGGCGTTGCTGGAAGGAATACGGTACGGGAGTTGCCGGTGATCTGCTGGTACATCTGATCAGCGGCATGCAATACATTCTCGGCATCAACGAAGCGCCAAAGCAAGTCATGTCCATGGGAGGAATACTTCGCTGGAAAGACGGTCGTAATATGCCCGACGTACATGCCACGTTATTTGAGTACGGCCAAGTACCGGTTTACATGCGCTTAAATTTAGGAACAGAAACTCCGGAAATATACCGCTTCATGGGTTCCAAGGGAATTCTTGAAGTGACGGAAAAGGCGGTTACATTCACTCCGCAACTTGGTGTTGATGATTCACCCAGCTATTACGCGAACAGTTTTCCGCGTGCCATGTACCGGGAGTACGCTCAAAAATGGCATCAGGAACATGATCCGGTTCCTGGGCAGGAACCTACGCCAAAGGGAACTACTTATGTTGGCATCTCCTGGGATGATGTAAAACCGCATTTGTGGAACTTCTTTCAGGCAGTCCGTACACGAAAACCGGTGGTGGAAGATGCGGTATTTGGTCATCATGCAGCTCTCGCCTGTCATTTAGCGAATGAGTCGTACTTCCGCAAAAGTGCAGTGTATTGGGATGAAGCGTCGAAAACGATCAAACTCTCATGAGAGCGGGCAAGACGGGGTCAGGGCAATCCAATGAGAAGTGTAATCTACGCAATCAACATTACCCTGGATGGTTGCTGCGACCACACCAAAACAATTGCTGATGAAGAACTACTTGAATATTACGCGCACCTCTTGCGAGATTTTGACCTGCTCGTCTATGGGCGTAAAACCTATGAATTGATGGTTCCTTATTGGCCGGATGTCGCAAAAGACCAGTCCGCGGCAAAAGCGGATATCGAATTTGCTCAAGCCTTTGTCTCCAAGAAGAAGATCGTTTTTTCACGATCGTTGGCCAGCGCTGAAGATGAAAATACGAGAATTGTTCGTACGAACCTTCGCGACGAAATACTTAAACTGAAGCAAGAACAGGGCAAGAATATTTTGGTCGGCGGTGTAGATATTCCTTCCCAACTGATCGAGCTAGGCCTGGTGGATGAATACCGTTTCGTCGTTGGACCAATCCTTGCCGGAGAAGGAAGACGGTTGATGGAGGGCGTCAGCCTGCCCGAGAAATTGCGATTGAAACTGTTCGAGTCAAAGCCTTTTAAATCGGGATGTATTGCGCTTCGTTACTTGAAACAGTGAGAGAGAACTCTGCAAGGCTCTGCTGCTGGCTCCCGGGAACAAAAGATCCACTACAAATGATCGACTAAAAGATAAAGAGAATCAACATCTCAGAGACGATATTGACATCAGTCATCCCCGTTAAACTTCTCGACTTTCGTGCAAACTCTGAATCGGCCCGCGTTTTTCGCATCAAGAGTTAAGTTAGAAAATTTTCAGTGCTGATCCGGCGTGACTGACGACGGATCGGGAAGAACTGAATCTTTATTAGATTCGGTTCCATTTCCTTTTCTCACGCCAGTAACCTGATAATCCGTGTAGTCAATATTCAGGACGGCTTTACCGCCCATGCGCACCTGAGTCACCGATTCATTGTGGACGGGAAGCCAGAAACCTCCAAACTTTGCCCATCGATATTCAATCTTGACATGGCTTACCCATATAGATGGATTCTTCGCAGGCTCGCCCTCCATATGGACGACGGCGAAATCGTGTGCGTCCACCCAGATCTTGCCTATATATAGAAATTTAGTATTCACACGAGGCTTCACGCTCAAAATGTAAACATCACCAGTCGGCTCATGATCGGTCCCCAGCAGGCCGAATTCATAATTTCGTGGGCTGAGTTCGGTATTCTGCCGGTTCTGGACGGCTTCTTTTTCACTTTCGAGGAGTTTCAGTAGTACGCGGTTGATCAGTAACTTGGAACCGCTCTGGGAAATGATGGTGAAATCTTTTTTGTCAGGAGCAGTATAGCTAGCTTCGACTTGCAGGTGAGCCTGATGGCTGCCGAGAAATCCATGGTAATCGACGTTGTAAAGGCGTTTGCTACGGTACCCCCTCAACGCTTCGGCACGGCGAGCATTGGCAGTCACTAGCCTTTGAACAATTGCATCAGCGGACAGGGTGGATGCCGAGGGGACCGCTTCGGCCGAACCGAACTGCCCTGAGCCGCCTGTAATCCAAACCAGCGTGCTCAGGCATGCCATAACCTGCCATACTTCGAGTTGTTTCCTTCTTTGCCTGAAAACTCTTTGCATGGCGAGCAGCGTAACAACCGAAGCCTTAGCGGAACCTTATCACTTTAGAGAGGAGAAAGTTCGTCCTCTCGTTCTTCTTTCTTGTGGTGTTGCAATCTTCGTTCCAGATAACGGCGGGCCAAGTCCTGCCCCCCAAGCCCAAAAGCGATGGCTAAACCCAGCATAAGCGATCCCAAAATAAGCGCAAATGCCACAAGTACTGTCTGCTGGGCAATACCTACGGCTTCGGCAGCCATCGACATTGTAAAAATGATGATTAATATCTGAATTGTGGAGCTGATGAGCCGCGGAGATGGCAAATCCGCGTTTACAGCGGCCAGGAGCACAGCGCGAGAAAAGAAGCTGGCAGCCCAAAGCCCAAAGAATAAAACGAAAAGTGCAACGAATACTCTGGGAAGGAAGCCAAAGAAATTTGAGATATGCTGCTCCAACCCAGCGATGCCAAGAACGTTAATCCCGACAAGGATGAAGCCAATCCACGCCACCCAGAAAACAAACCGGCTTACCAGTTCGGTCGAAGAGGGCAGCGTAGCGTTCTTAAGAAATTGCGCAGCGCCCGCATCCTGAGAAAGGCGGTCAAACTTGGCAATCTGAAGAATACTTCTCACGATTGACTTGATAATGTAAGCGATCACCCAGCCAATCACTACGATGAGCAGCATCACCATGAGCCGGGGCAGGAATTGGCCTATGCTGCCGGCAATTTCCTGCATAGTCCTGCTTAATTCATTTACAAATCTTTCCCACATAACAACCTCACTTCCTTCCGTTCCACATTTCCAGCAGGTAAGGTTTGGTCTGTTCGAATGTCAAGCAAAGTTGTTCGACATTCTGTTCCACCTGATCGGCTGAGGCCTCGCGATTCTGGACGAGGAAGGTATAAGCCTTTCCCCGGTACAGAGGCGCGAGAGCCTGCAAAATGTGGTCACGGCTGATTACGGCCTTGTGATACGAAGCGGCAAACTCATAGACCGTCCGAACCCACAACTCATCGGAGTAGCGGAAGTCGTCTTCTGGAATGTTGGCAACTTGGCGCAATTCAGAGAGAGTCGAATCTGACAGAATCGAACGGAGAATAGGTTCGAGTTCGGAAACGCCGTGCACAAACATTTGATGCAGGCGTTTGCGATTGATGCGAAGGGGTTCCAAGCTGACTTCGTGTTCAACCCCGATGGTAGGAACCGGCTCCGACTCTGTAGTTGGAGAGCAGGAAGGCATACTTGCTTCCATGGACCAAAAGAGGACTCCAACAGTTTGTCTCATTGCCAGCACAAGGTCCGAGGGGGCGTGCTCCGCCCGCGCTCTTTCTCCTAAAAAAGATTGGCTTAAGCGGAAACCTCCGTTAATGGCAGCGAGTGTAAGGCACGTCTCCGCACCGATCCGGCAAGCTTCCTGCTCCCACAAGTCCTGTTCAAGAAAATGAGTTGCCAGACGCCCAGAAAATGCAAAATCCGAGGGATGCGGCTCACGTACCCGTTTGCAGTAAAGAGCGCGAGTCATTGGATAGACAAGCGTGCTTACCAGCAAGCCGTCAAACTTATGCCGCCGGTAAATCGGAGTGACCAGATCTACATTGTCACGCACCACAGGCCGGAGCAGCCGCTCGATCCATTCCGGCTCGAAGCTAGTGGAGTCCGGAGAGACAATCGCGCAGTTAGTAGCTCGAAGTAGGTCGGCCGCAGCGAGGATCGTGTGCAGTGCGGGTCCAATGGATGGGCCACCTTCATACCGCGTACTAATGGAATGCAGGGTGCGGAGCGTATTAAGATTTGAAATGTGATTCAGATCACTGATTGATGCGGCTCGTACGAGGTCCTGCGTGCCGTCCCGCGACCCGCCATCTACGTTGATAATTACGGCGCGCTGGCGGGGAAAATACTTGAGTAAACCAGCACGAATCGCTTGCACGACTTGACCAACTGTCTTTGCATCATTGAACGTGGGCACACCGATCAGAATGTCCACTTCACCGACGTTCATCAACTCGCGAAGAAAATCATCCGTGAGAATGCTCTCTTCGGCCAAACTTATCCTCCATTCCCTTCAATAGTAGATTGCTGAATGTAGTGTGGCCTACGACTTTAAACCTTGCGCAGGCGGAACCAGTAAAACTGATAGGGTCCCATAGTTAACAAATAAGGCAAATCCCCGATTCGGGGAAAAATATTCTTGCCGAACATTTCGATCAGAATATTTCCTTTAAAGCGCTTTAGATCGAGTTCCACCGCCTGGGCCGCACTCGAAAGATTGTTCACCACTAGAATCGTTTCCTTCCCCAATTGCCGGACATAGGCCAGCACACGATGGTTCGCTGGATACAGAAACTCAATAGTTCCACGCCCAAATACCGGGGCCGATTTTCGTACCCTTATGATGCGCTTCATCCAGGAGAGAAGCGAGTGATCAAAACGTTTTTGCGATTGCACATTAATTGCCTGATAACCATAAACAGGATTAAGCATGAGCGGCGAATATAAGCTCTCGGGGTCAGCCGCCGAAAACCCACCGTTCCATCCGCCATCCCATTGCATGGGAGTGCGCACGCCATTCCGGTCACCAAGATTCACATTGTCGCCCATGCCAATTTCATCGCCGTAATAAATGATGGGAGTTCCTGGCATGGACATTAACATTCCATTCATCAATTCAATTCGCCGCCGGTCATTATCCAGCAACGGCGCAAGGCGGCGGCGAATGCCGAGATTAATGCGCATGCTTTTATCTTTGGCGTATTCGTCATACATGTAATCGCGTTCCATGTCCGTCACCATTTCAAGGGTTAGCTCGTCATGGTTGCGAAGGAACAGGCACCACTGGCAAGTCTCCGGTATAGCGGGTGTCTGTTGCAGGATCTCAGTGATTGGCTTCCGGTCTTCCAGCTTCAGGCCCATAAACATGCGCGGCATGAGCGGAAAATGAAAAGCCATGTGGAATTCATCGCCATCGCCAAAATAAGGACGCAAATCAGCAGGCCACTGGTTCGCTTCCGCCAACAACATGCGTCCGGGAAATTCCTTGTCCAGGCGGCCACGTAATTCTTTCAGTACTTGGTGCGTTTCCGGCAAGTTCTCACAATTCGTATTTTCCCGTTCCAGTAAATATGGCACCGCATCCAAACGGAACGCATCTACGCCCATTTCAAGCCAGAATTTCATTACCTGCCACATCTGCTCACGGACTACAGGATTGTCGTAATTCAGATCGGGCTGATGGCTGAAGAAGCGATGCCAGTAATATTGTTTGGAGATTGGGTCCCACGCCCAATTCGACATCTCCGTGTCCACGAAAATAATGCGAGTATCACGATAGCGGTCGTCCGTTTCGCTCCACACATACCAGTCGCGTTTTGGATTATCACGAGAGCTGCGCGACTCCTGAAACCAGGGATGTTGGTCGGAAGTGTGGTTCAACACCATCTCAATGATGACGCGGATTCCCCGCAGATGAGCGGCCTCGAGAAACAATTTAAAATCTTCGACCGTTCCGTAGCTGGGGTGAACCGAGAAGTAATCGGCAATGTCATAACCATCATCGCGCAAAGGCGAGGGGAAAAATGGCATTAACCAGATCGTGTTAATGCCAAGGTCCTGAAGATAATCGAGCTTCTGCGCGAGCCCGCGGAAATCGCCGATCCCATCGCCAGTGCTGTCGTAAAAGGTCCGCACGTGGACCTGATAGATGACGGCATCCTTATACCAGAGCGGATCCTGCGGCATAGCCGATACTTTCTCTCCTGATGTCATACTGCCGCAAAAACCTATTCCTTAATTGTTAAACAATTTTACGATTTCGTTTGGATGCCTGTTCGATAAAGATCGAAGTACCACCTTCGAAATTTGGGTTTAGAGTAAATTCACCTTTCAAATTCGTGGTCCAATCCACTACTGCTTAATCACCGTACCATCGCGGCGGCGTATTTCTCCCCATCCGCCATTCAGATTGTCCTGCCCAGCGGTAAACGGCGCTTTAGCGGCTGCCTTCTCATCGATCTCAATTCCCCACCCTGGCTTCTCACTCACCCAGAGATATCCGCCTTTCATTTCTGGACAGCCGTGGAAGATCTCCTGCGTCCGCTCATTGAATGGGGTGTACTCCTGGATGCCGAAGTTGTAGCTGACAATATCCAGCGTGACATTGGCCATATGACCAATCGGAGAAACGTCGCCGGGACCGTGCCATGCTGTCCTCACACCAAACTGTTCAGCTAAGATTGCGATTTTGCGGGCCGGAGTGAATCCCCCAGCCTGCGAAACGTGCACTCGGATGTAGTCAATCAATCGCTCTGTGATCAGCGGTTGCCATTCATGCGGATTATTGAAAAGTTCGCCCATGGCAATAGGCGTTGCGCAATTTTGGCGGATTTGCCGGAAGTAACCCAAGTCTTCCGGCGAGAGCGGGTCTTCGAGAAAAAACATTCTGAAGTTTTCAGCTTCTTTACAGAACTGCACCGCCTGATTCGGCGATAGACGTTCGTGCATGTCATGCAGCAATTCGACCTCATCCCCCAATTCATGGCGGCATATTTCCAGAAGCTTCAGTGCGCGACGCATGTAGTAGGCGGGCTCGAACAGCGGTTCATCATGAAGCGCCTTTTGCGCGACCCCACTGCGGCGCGCGCCATAGCCGGCCATTCCAGGCACTCCCACCTGAACACGCACAACGCGGAAACCCTGCTCCATATAACGCTTCGCATTGTCGACCACCTCCTGGAACTCGGCGCCATCGGCGTGGATGTAGGTGTCCACGGCCTCGCGGCACTTGCCCCCGGCGAGCTGATAAACCGGCATGCCAGCTTGACGCCCCTTGATATCCCAAAGGGCCTGATCGATTCCGCTGAGGGCATTATTCAGCACTGGACCGTTCTTCCAATAGGAGCTGTCGTAGCATGATTGCCAGATATCTTCGATCCGATCGGTCGTTTTATTCAGGAGGAACGGTTTCAAATATTTCTCGACTGCCGGTTTTACGAGATCGGCACGTTGCGTAAAAGTTGCGCAGCCATAGCCGTACAATCCATCCTGATCGGTTGTGATTTTGACTACGGTGAGCCGCACGCCTGCGGGTTGGCATTCAATTACGCTGATGTCTTTAATACGTGGCGATGGCATTCCGCGCGTCGCCCGCGTCACTTGCTCTTGCGCATGTATGTGGCGCGCCGTAATGCCCAGCAAACCGGCACCTGCGACGGACTTCAAGAAATTGCGGCGTTGTATTGACATGTTTAGTGCCTCGTGCAACTCCAAATCCTACCTGAAACTAACATCGCTGTGAGCTTCCTCCAACGTGAAGATCTCGAGAGGTGAGTGGGAATGGCTGAAGCCTCGGAAAGGTTTTTTAAAGAAAGCTCCGAGAATAATGCTGGGACAAACGCGAACCGGCTCATTCCTGGAAAGTCACACACACGCCATTAGGGTCTATCGCGCCGAATTCTTTGGCTCCCCAAGGCTTGGTTTGCAATGCGCCATTGGGATGTACTTTACCGCCACGGTTCTGGTATTCAGCGTACATGGCTTCTATGCCTCTCACGGCGAGACGCACCATGGTCTGATTGTCAACCGTTCGCGCGAGCGCCTTGTCGGTCATTCCTGCAATGTGCAGGTGGGCCTCGCCGCGATTAATGCCCGCATAATTAGGTGGGGTGCTGTCCCGAAAAATTTCTTCGAAGCCGCAGATCTCCGTCCACCACTTCAATGATTCCGTTGTGTCCGCAGCGGGCAGAACCGGGATGGCGCCTTTGATGACCGGGTCCATTGACGAAGAATAAACGAATTCGACCGGATTGCCTACCCAGACCTGGTGAAGTTGAAACCGGTTTAGACAGCACGCAGGTGGGTGATGGGATCAAACGTAGAGCGTGTCCTATCCCGTCGTGTTCTCGTGACCTTCGGAGTGAAGATAGTCCTCAAGGCAGTTTGAAATCTATGGTAACGAGGGTTTGCGCTTCTACCGCGTGTCCGTTCAGCAGATATGGCTTATATCGCCACTGCTTCACTGCCTCAGACGCCGCCTTCCCCAGGAGCATGGGTCCGCTTAGCAATTTCAGGTCCCGGATCAACCCGTCTGTGCCGATTAGCGCCTGCAAAACCACGGAACCCTGAAGCCCGGCTTGCAAAGCCCGTTCCGGATAAGAGGGTTGCGTCTTTTCCAGTAGCAGTTTGTCTGCAAACTCTCCGGTGAGATTCACTGGCAGCAATGCGTTAGTGAGCCGCGAAGGGACATCCGCTTGCAGTTCGTGCTCGGGGACGGATGGGCGAGATCCTGCATTCAAACTCTCGGGAACGGACAGGGAAGCGGAAACGAGAGCGGGAGCGAAAAGTGGGGAGGGCCGAGTGCTCAGTTCCATTCCATTTGCTGAAGGGGCTGGCGAAGACGCCTCTATTACATTTGGGGGAGGCTGCTCAAATAAACTCGTGCGAGCGTCATTGGCTCGAATCTCGGTAACGTGTATGCTCGCGTCATTTCTTGATTGCGGCCGTTTCCTGCCCTTGAATTGCCGAGTCTCCGGCAGGGCTTCGCTCGCTACTTCTCTGCGATTGCGAGCTGACCCGCGTACGAGGGCCTCTGCTTTTGCTTCAAGATTATGGGCAATACTCGATGATACTGTTATCACTCTTCCCATCAATGGGTGCTCGTCAAACACGTAGTCTGTAAAGAGTAGCGCTGCCCCCAGACCAATGCATAGCAGGACCGGGATAAGAGGCCCACTGCTGGTGCTCGATTGTGCCTCGGCGTTCGCAGTTGCAAATAATGACTGTATATCGGAGTGGGAGGGAAGACTGGCATCCACATCTTCCAAAGGATCGAAGGCACCAGCTTCCTGGAGAATTGACGGCTGAGTTGAAATAGACGACATCTCAACCGCATTGCCTGCAAGGGGTCCTGAAACCGTTACGTGCGGACTAGAAGCGTTGACGTCCTGGTATTCGGTATGTATTGCCCCGACATTTGCTGTTCCTTGAATTTCCGGTTCCTCATTGAAGAACCAATTCCTCATAACCGCGAGGAATGCGTCGCAGGTGAGCAAACTATATTTAATCTGATCAGAAATGAACGGCCCACGCAAAACGTGTGCGCCCTCACAAAAATCGCCACTGGATACACCCGGGTTTTCTAAAACCACTATGAAAGCGGGTTTATTTCGCTTTAGTTCGCGGGCCGTCTTTAACAGGAATGCGGCTTCCGCTCCGTCGTTGCAGTCGACAACGACGACTTCATAGCGGCGGGTGGTGAGTTTTTCCAGAGCGGCAAAAATCTCCCGGCAAGAATCGACCGTAAGATCGAGTTCGAGGAGGGCTTGGCCTATCTGGCGCGACGTCTCCTCGTTGGAGGAGAACAAGAGAGATCGTGGCGACATGAGAGCAGATTAATGTTTGAGCTTGAGTCCAACAAGGTTACGAAGAGACGAGAAGATTTCGGAGAACGGTACAGTAACGCACCGAGAGATTACATGTACTAACAGACATTTATCTGGGCAGACTTATTCAGCCCAGCGGCGGAACAGGAGGGCTCCGTTGGTGCCGCCGAAGCCGAAGGAGTTTGAGAGCGCGTACTCCACCTGCGCTTTGCGCGCATGGTTGGGAACGAAATCCATGTTCATGGTATCGGGATCTTGATTCTCCAGATTGATTGTAGGTGGCAATATCTGGTCTCGCAGCGCCAGCACCGTGATCCCGGCCTCAAGGCCTCCCGCCCCGCCCAACAAATGACCTGTCATGGATTTAGTCGAGCTTACTGGGACTTTATGTGCTCCGAAGAAATTTCGGATGGCGTGCGCTTCAAGCGTATCGCCGATCGGAGTAGAAGTGCCGTGAGCATTCACATATCCAATATCGGTGGGCTTCACCTTGGCGTCGTTGAGTGTATTTCTCATAACCCGGAAGCCGCCCTCATGTTCAGGCGCAGGTTGAGTGATGTGGTAAGCATCTCCGCTCATACCATAACCGACGACTTCCGCCAAAATCGTGGCATTGTGCTGACGGGCAAATTCCAATTCTTCCAAAATGAGGATTCCCGCGCCTTCGCCCATAACAAATCCATCGCGAGCAGTGTCCCATGGGCGGCTTGCCTTTTCGGGATCGTCGTTGCGCGTCGAGAGCGCTCGCATCGCAGCAAAACCGCCTACGCCCATCGGAGTAATCGCAGCTTCGCTGCCGCCTGCGATCATTGCGTCGGCATCTCCATGCTGAATGATTCTGAACGAATCTCCGATGGAGTGCGCACTCGTGGTGCACGCGGTCGCGGTCGCTTCGTTGGGGCCTTTGGCTCCGAAGCGCATGGAAACGTGTCCAGCCGCTAAGTTTACGATGGCACCCGGAATGAAGAATGGAGAGATCTTGCGCGGGCCGCCTTTTACTAAATTCAAGTGCTCCCGTTCGATGATGTCGAACCCGCCGATTCCCGAGCCGATATGCACGCCAACTCGTTCGGCGTTCTCGGGAGTTATCTTAAGTCCAGATGAAATCATCGCCTCATCCGCGGCGCCTAGGGCCAGATAGATGAAGCGGCCCATCTTCTTAAGTTCTTTCTTCTCGACAAATTTCAAGGGGTCGAAGTTTTTAACTTCGGCTGCGATCTGGCAAGCAAATTGTGAAGCATCAAATTGCGTGATGTGGCCAACTCCACTTTTACCTGCGAGTAGATTTTTCCACACCTCATCCGTGGTATTCCCTACTCCGCAAACCAGGCCGATTCCAGTAACTACGACCCTACGCTCCAACTATTTCCCGCCTTTCGAATGCTTTCCGATGTAGTCGATCGCATCTTGAACGGTGCGAATTTTTTCCGCATCTTCGTCTGGAATCTCAATCTCAAAAGATTCTTCGAAGGCCATCACCAGTTCCACCGTGTCAAGCGAATCGGCGCCCAAATCATCCACGAAAGAAGCGCTGGGGGTTACCTCGGCTTCATCCACTCCGAGCTGTTCCACAATGATCTGTTTTACTTTTTCATCAACGGCTGCCATTTGTTCTCCTTACCGCATTGCTCTGTTAAGACGGTAGCACCGCCGAATGATTAGATGTGTCGCATCAGTTGAAGTTTCCGGAGCGTTGAAGATTCCGTGGAATCCAGCTGATCCAGGAACGCGGACTACAGCTCGGCCGGATGGGCCCGATGATTACTTCTTGGCCTTTGCATGTTTGTCGATATAGTCGACAGCATCTTGTACGGTACGGATTTTTTCGGCATCCTCGTCCGGGATTTCGACGTCGAAGGCTTCTTCTAGCGCCATCACGAGTTCGACCTGATCGAGGGAGTCTGCTCCTAGGTCATCAACGAATGATGCACTGGGCGTAACTTCGCTTTCGTCTACTCCCAATTGCTCAGCAATAATTTGTTTCACTTTCTCAACAGCTTCTTTGTTTACTTCAGTTGCCATAGCTTTCAGCCTCCATAAAAACGAACAAGTAGTGTACTGGCCCAAGCAAAGCGGTGTAAAGGAAGAGTGAGGCGGTGCGGCCCGGCGAATCTGGGTCGCGTGACTCAGCGCGCTCGAAATCCTTACACTAGATTTTATCTCGCAGAATCCTAATTGGGGTGGATCGCTGCGTCAACGCACCTGTCTCCTGTGTTCTCTGTGTGCTTCCTGTGTTTCCTGCGGTTCTTGCGGTTTCGCGTTTCTCGTAGATCTCGGAGGCAGACTGCTCTCGTAGGAACAGCCGCCCTCAAGTCCAGCCAAACGAGTTCGCCAGCTCTACACTGCTCGAAAACCCCCATCCGCTATCCAAATTTAGCAAACCTCGGATAATTGTATGATTTGGACTATGCGGATCATTCCCGCCCAGAGGTCAAGATGAGATTTGCCTTTTGCATCGTTCTCCTGACTCTTTGTCCGCTGGCCTTCGGCATCGCTTGCCCGAAAGACCAACCCAAAGATGGCACCGCATTGTTGCAACTGGAACGTATCTGGGCAAAAGCTTTAGAGGTGAAAGACGCGGATGCAGTGGCTTGCATTCTTGCAAATGAATTTGAAGACGCCGACGTGTATGGGAATCTGCATAGTCGCGGTGAGGCGCTGGCCCGTGTGGCGCAACGCAAGCCCTCGCATAACCAGCTGAGCGAGATGAGTCCTCATGTTCTAGGTGATTCAGCCTTTGTTCGCGGACTGAACACCGTCACCGATCCGAAGGGAAACTCTGTTGCCAAAGTACGCTTCACCGACATTTTTGTGTATCGCGACGGACGCTGGCAGGCAGTTGCTGCTCAAGAAACTCTGTTAACTGAGTCCTCGAAATAATGCGTGCAGTCATTCAGCGGGTCGGTCGAGCTCAAGTGACAGTTGCCGGTGAAGTCGTTGGAAGAATCGGAAGCGGTTTGCTCATTTTCCTTGGCGTTTCCAAGGTGGATTCTGAAACTGACGCCGATTACCTGGCGGACAAAATCGCTGGATTGAGAATCTTCGAAGATACGCATAGAAAGATGAATCTCTCTGTTGTGGATATTCGGGGCGAAGTTCTGGTCGTTTCGCAATTCACGCTTTATGGAGATGTGCGTCGAGGCAAGCGTCCATCATTTGACGAAGCTGCCCCGCCGGAACGCGCTCGCGAACTCTACGAATATTTCGTAAGCCGCATAAGAACCACAGGATTGAAGTGCGAGACGGGGCAATTTCAAGCCATGATGAAAGTGGAATTGGTAAATGAAGGGCCAGTAACGATTCTGCTGAATTCAAGCAAAGGGTTTTAGGCAGAACTCACGACTAGGCCACAATATCCCCAATCCGCACTGCATCTGCACACGCCCTCACGTCGTGAGTCCGAATAATGTGCGTCCCTTTCAGGATCGCTGTGGTTTCCGTGGCCAAAGTCCCGTAGAGACGATCGGTCAGCGGCGCATCTTTCCCCTCGCGAGCCAAAGCTCTGCCGACGAAGCCTTTCCGCGAAACTCCCACCAGCAGCGGATAGCGCAGCTGATGAAACTCTTCGAAACGTTTCAGCAAGGGATAATTTTCTTCCAGCTTCTTGCCAAACCCGAATCCTGGATCAAGCACTATACGATCCCGCTTTACCCCCGCCATCAGCGCCGTGTCGGCGCGATCTCGCAATTCCCTTTTCACTTGAAGGACGATATCTGAGGACGGCGGCTGACTATGCCACTCGTCGGGTCGCCCGCGCGTATGCATTAGCGCCGCTCCACATTTCAATGCCGCAAGCGTCTTTACCATTTGCGGGTCCCAAAGAAATCCGCTGACGTCATTTACGATCTCCGCACCGGCTTCAACAGCTGCTTTTGCAACGCTGGATTTATAGGTATCAATTGAGATGATGGCGTCAGCACGCTTCTGTTTGAGAGCGGCAATTACCGGAATGACGCGCTTCAGTTCCTCTTCTTCTGAGACGTGCTCTGCGTTTGGCGAGGTAGGCGAAATTACCTTTGCTCCCGGACGAGTCGATTCTCCGCCAATATCGATGATGTCGGCTCCCTCACTTAGAAGCTGTAACGCAAACTCTACGGCTTCGGTCGGATTGAGGTGCAGCCCGCCATCGGAAAAAGAATCCGGAGTGACGTTCACCACGCCCATGATGAGCGTGCGTTTGCCTAATTGAAGAGAACGGGAGCAGAGACTCCATTCGAAAACAGGGCGCATGAAAAGGAATTCTAAACCCAGGCTACAGCCTAAAGCGGAACGGGCATGCGCTTGGCTTGGCGATCTCGCATGGCGCGCAGCGCTCCGGGACCGGTTCCGGTGGGTGGCTTTCGCATTCCTTCGAGCAGCTCTTTCAGAACCACGGCGTTATTGTGCTCTTCATCTCTCGAGGCAAATAGCAGCGTCACCTTGGATCGTCGTTGCGCCAGTCGATAGAGCTCATCCAGCGCACCTGCGGCTCCAGGAAGTCGTAACTCTTTCAAATACAGCTTGCGAAAGGCGGGCCATTCGCCGGAATTCGCGTGGAACCATTGTCGTAGCGCATCCGACGGCGCAATCGCTTTCAGCCAGGCATGAATTTCGGCACGGTCTTTGCTTAGTCCACGTGGCCACAAACGGTCAACCAAAACTCGCGCTCCATCTCCACGCGATGGGGGAGTATAGACTCTTTTTACTGCGATTCGTAGCGGGGAGGATGATGCGATTCGCATGTGTTCTATCATTGAACGCTGTGGCTTGATGCTAGCCACGTTGGCGGACCTTTTCCATGCGACTTTCGTGCCATTTTTGCGTTACACTCCTGGATTTTTTCCACTTTAGGACTTATTTATCCACTTGTTTATTGCTTTGCACTTTGCTCGCCGGTTCAGGCTGCGATGTGGAACGCCGTAAGAGTAATGCTGAGCTGGGACTTAATACCCAGCAGATTGCGGGCCGGAAAGTTTACGACGATTATTGCGATCGCTGCCATGAGCCTTATTCTTCCAGAGGGAAAAAAGGCCCAGGACTCAAAGGCATGTTCAAGAAGCAATATTTGGCAGAGAGCGGATTGCCGGCGAATAATGATCGCGTAACAGATATTGTCCGCTTCGGACGGGAAAAGATGCCGGGGTTTGGGCAGGCACTGAATCAGCAGCAGATAAGCGATCTGCTGGCTTACCTGCATACTTTGTAGATCTGTTGCGGAAACGAAATCCGGCGGTTAAGATTCCAATCCTATCCCGAGATATTTCTGACGACGCAAAACCGAGGTTAAAATCAGCATGTCTGATGTGATAACAGCAACTCACTCCGAAAACGGAACGAATACTTCCTCAAGCGATGCAAACCAACCGGGAGTTGAAGTTTTCGCCGTCTATGGTGTCGAACCTGAGGTTCAGGCGTATGCCATGGCTAAGTATTCGCGCTCCGCGCTTTCTATGAAAGAGTCGCTGAAAGAAATCAGCGCGCAAAAAGCCGAGAAGTTTCTCAACACGTTTTATTTCCAATATGGACACCGTTCCATTGCCGACCTAGCGCATGTAGCGCTAGCCATTGAGAAGCTCTCGATTTTGGCGGCCATAGCTGTGGCCGACGAGCAGCGATGGGATGGGCAGGAGCGTTCGACCCGATATCAGGATTTCAAGAAGAGCGGCTACTACGTACCAGATTTTAGCGATGAACCGTCACGGCAGTTGTATCAGGAAACTATTCAAGGTTTGTTCGGAGAATACGAAACGTTCTCCGAACGCATGTTCCATCATCTGGCCGATATCACGCCCAAACCTGAGGAAATGAAGCAGGACGCCTACGAGCGCACGTTACACGCGCGTGCGTTCGACATCTCGCGTTATTTGCTGCCGCTCGCAGCTAATACTTCTTTAGGCGAAATTGTGAATGCGCGAACGCTGGAAACCCAGATCTCGCATCTACTGGCACATACTCACAAAGAGGTCCGCCATTTGGGAACGTTGTTGAAGCTAGCGGCTGTATCGCCTGCCTACAACGTGAATCACGAGTCTTTGGAGAGGCTGGTTGAGCAGATTCGTGCCCTGTCTCCGGAGCTTGGGGAGCGTGCTGCAGATGAATTGTTGCGGGAAGTGCGCGTTGCGCCAACCCTGGTGAAGTATGCCGACCCGAATACTTATGAGATCGAAACCCGGCGCGAGCTGCGGCAAGTAGCCGCGGAATTAATGGGAGATTTGCCGATTCAATCTGTTCCTGCAGTTGATTTACTGGAAAATGATCCGTTGGAGATCGAGCTTGCTGCCACGCTGATTTATGAGCATAGTCATTACCCTTACGGACAAATACGCGAAGCTGTGCAGGCTGCCGGTGACGTCATCCGGCGGGAGATCATCGATCTTGGCCTGCGTCATCGCGGGCGGCACGATGAAATGGCACGAGCCTTCTGTGCGGGGCAGCAATTTCGCTTCGACATTTTGATGGACATCGGCGGCTTTCGTGACATGCATCGTCATAGGCGCTGCATCCAGATCGGGCAGGACTTCACGACGAAACACGGCTATGACACCCCGGTGGAACTCGATGCTGCCGGAGCACGCGCCCGCTATGACAAAGTAATGAGTCACGTAAAAGAAAGTGTTGAGAAACTCGAAAAGAGTGGCGGAGAAGAGGCGCGGGAAAATTCGCAGTATACGATCCCGCTGGCATTCAAGAAGAGAACGCTGTTTAAGATGGATTTCGCAGAGGTGGTGTACATCTCGGAATTAAGAACCGGTCCAGCGGGGCACACCTCATATCGAAACGCGGCTTATGGAATGTATGAGGCTGTAGCAAAGAAGTATCCGGCGCTGGCCAGGTATTTACGGGTAACGGATGTGAAGGAACCAGTGGATTTGTTGAAGCGCTAAAGGCGGCAGGCCGACCCCGCCGCCTCCTAGATTTCTAATTACTTCCCGCGATTCACTGCTTTTTTCAATTCAGCTCCTGCGGAAAACTTCGCAACTTTGCGAGCTGCGATCTTGATAGTGGCCCCTGTCTGCGGATTACGTCCATTGCGAGCTTTTCTTGCTGATACTGAGAAAGTACCAAACCCAATCAACGCGACGCGGTCTCCCTTTTTCAGCGCTGCCGTAATGCTGCCCACTGTTGTATCAATGGCGCCGGCGGCTTGTGTCTTGGTGATGCCACAACCCGATGCGATGCGATCTATGAGATCGGCTTTATTCATGTTTTTCTCCTGGCAGGTCTCGCTGATCCCAGCAGTACGCGAACCAAATACTCGCTGAGTTTGGAAACCTTGCGGCACCCATTTAGCTACCACCAGCGTTGAATGTCAACTGTGAAAATCCGCTCTGGATGCCTTCTTTGAGTCACGGCGTCCGAAAAATGCCGCTTATGCCGGATTCGCTTATGTCTGGTAAAGATAAAGCCACCCATCTCGCCGGTTAGTAGAAAAGAGTGGCTTGTTTGGGAGAAAGAAAACTAATCACCCGCAGGTTGCAACATTTCTTCGAATGCAACCTCCGCAGCCGGAACCTTGGGTAATGTGAATTGCTCGGTTTCGGTGGACCCCGTCAGGGCAGTCGTCGAACTTGTTCCGCTGGCTATCACCTGCGTTACCAAATCAAAATATCCCGTGCCCACAAAACGCTGATGCTTCACTGCCTCATATCCATAATCACGCTCGCTTGCGAATTCTTGCTCCTGGAGACGCGAGTAGGCGGTCATTCCGCTTTGTTTGTACTCTCGGGCTAGCTCAAACATGGTCAAATTTAAGGCGTGGAAACCTGCAAGCGTGATGAACTGGAATTTGTATCCCATCGCCCCAAGCTCGGCCTGGAAGCGTGCAATGGCTCGGTCATCCAGCTTCTTCTTCCAGTTGAACGAAGGCGAGCAGTTATAGGCGAGCAGCTTGCCGGGATATTTCGCGTGAATTGCTTCCGCAAAGCGTCGTGCTTCTTCGACATTCGGCTCTGAAGTCTCGCACCACAATAGATCTGCGTAAGGAGCGTAAGCGATTCCACGCGCAATAGCGGAATCAATCCCGCCACGAATGTGGAAGAATCCTTCCGCGGTTCGCTCTCCTGTGAGGAATTGATGGTCCTGCGGATCAATATCCGTGGTCAGCAAGTGAGCGCTGTTTGCGTCGGTTCGGGCTATGATCAAAGTGGGTACATTCATTACATCAGCAGCCAATCGTGCTGCTACGAGCTTTTGGATCGCCTCCGCCGTGGATACCAGGACTTTGCCACCGAGGTGCCCGCATTTTTTGGCCGAAGACAGTTGATCTTCAAAGTGCACGCATGCCGCTCCAGCCTCGATCATTCCTTTCATAAGCTCGAATGCATTTAGGTTTCCACCGAACCCAGCTTCGGCATCTGCAATGAGAGGCGCAAACCAGTAGGTATCGTCCTTTCCTTCGGCATGGTGAATCTGATCGGCACGCATAAGAGCCTGGTTAATCCGGCGTACGACATTCGGCACGCTGTCAGCCGGATAGAGACTTTGGTCGGGATACATCTGACCGGAATTGTTTGCGTCTGCGGCCACCTGCCATCCACTCACGTAGACGGCCTTCAAACCTGCACTGACTTGTTGAATTGCTTGATTACCAGTCATGGCCCCAAGCGCGGCTACGTATGGCTCGGAATTTAGTAAATTCCATAATTGTTCTGCGCCCTTGCGGGCCAGCGTGTATTCGATCTGCATGGAACCACGCAGCTTCTCCACATCCTGCATAGTGTATGGGCGAGTTATCCCTGCCCAGCGCGGATTGTTTGCCCAATCGTGCTTCGTATCTCGATTCTGCTTTGCGTTTGTTGCTTCGCCATTGATTGCCATAAATGTTTTCCTGACCGATGTTTATAAACTTGTCGAAGATCCCAAGTCTTAAACCGGATCGAATTCCCCGTTCGCCACCATTGCCTCACTGATCTGCCGTGCTTTACGGAATGATTCTTCCGTACCCTCGCCACCAGCACCGTTTGAAATCAACTTCTCCAGCTCCTCATCAAACAATCTGGTAATGAATTCCGAAGAGTGATTGATTACTTCACCTCTGTCATCGAAAACTTGCCCATCATGCCGCATGCGCTGCGCCAACATAAGACGATAAATACGATCGGTAGCGAGATCCTCCATGTATCCGTCGAGCAGGCTGGCTCCTTTACCATTGAGCACTCCATTGCGATAACGAATTACCGTCCTCACGGCAGCTCGCGTGCCCTCGACCGTGCGCATTCCCACATTTCTCGGGGCTGGCCTGAGATCCGGATAGCGTTCCGCATGCGGGCGCCGTGCGCTCAGCTGGTTGGGAGCCGGAAACTGGTCGATGGCAACTTGATTCTGGTCTGGATGGCCCGTCCATGCTCCGTCCATGTTGCAGCTTGCCTCGTTCTTCTTATCTTTTTCTAAAGCAGCCATCGCTCGTGCATTCAAGTCAGAGTCAGTACGACTTGGATACAAAGCCGTCATTCCCCCAATCGCCAAAACTCCGCGCTTATGGCAAACTTCCGGCAACAGCTCGCGCAAGTTTTGGAAGAATGAAACATCGTGGGGAATGGTATTGCGATCAGGAAGCACCCATTCGGGATCATTCAGATTGAAGTGAATCAGACTGGCCATGTAATCCCAGCGGCCCAGGTTCAATCCCAGGATGTGATCCCTTAAGTTGTATAAGAATTCCTCCATCTGAAAAGCCAGAGGATGCGATTCGACCAGTGCCATGCACTTTATATAATCCGGCGCCCATCCCTTTGCTTCGGCGATCGCCTCGAACACATCCCGCCACCACAGCGCTTCTTCGGCCGACTCCGATTTCGGAATATAGAAACAGAGCGGGTGCTTCAGCTCCGTCGGATTAACGCGGAAGGTCACTCTAGCCACATCAAACAACGAAGCAGGTGTCAGCTCGTTCGCAATAATTCCGCCTTGATGAATATGTAATCCCCGCGCCCGCGTCCAAATCACCGTTGGGCCAGGCTGGATTCCCACAATCTTGTCCCGCTTCTTATCGTGATAAGTCAGGGTCCCGCGTAGCGCAGCAAGAACGTTGTCTACTGCAAGTTGCTGGTGTTCCCATTCATTGACAGTCGAGTCCTCCAGGTCAAGCATGACGCCGGGTGCGCCTGAGTTAAGCATCTTGACGACGAGCTCGGCATCGTCGGCCGGGCCTGTCATTTGATTCCGCTGATCCTGGCACCAGTGCGGCAGTTGAATACGCCAGGCTCCCCGGACTGCTGGTCCGGGAAAACGATGGGTCGGCTTATTTCCGTGAAGTGACTCGTTCAGGACCCTCTTTCTATCTTCCAGCAGGGACTGCTGAATCGGAGCGAATCGTCGATGGAGAGATTGATAAAAATCGAGAAAACCCTCTGGCAGATCTCGTTGTAGATCAAACTCAGCGGGTGGGTGATTGACGCCAAAGCCAGCTTTGGAAAAGTCAGATTTGGACAAAGTAGCCATAACTTGTTCTTTCCTCCGGTCGGTCTCTGCTTTTCAGCGGAACTTAGATCGTTCCAGCTGCCCCAGGGAAAGCGCGCCATCAACTCCGGAGCGCTCTACGAGGAGCAACCGATCCTTCGTCTCGATTGTGATTCTGTTCTCAGCGCCGGGAATGGTCAAACGGAACGTTTGGATCGTACTGATAACCTAATATTATTAGAGAACACATACTGATAGACATATATTATTAGACCGATTCAGAACCGTAATGAGGTATAAAGTATCGCGATGGAAATGGACCAGATAGAAACGTTTTTGGCGGTAGCGACCTTTGGAGGTTTCCATCGGGCCGCCGAAGCTTTGCGCGTCAGCCAACCGGCGGTTAGCGCAAGGATCAAAGCGTTGGAACAATCCATTGGCGTTTCCCTCTTCGCCCGCTCACGCGCGGGACTCACACTTTCAACCGCTGGCAGAACTTTCAAGCCTTTTGCCGAGCAACTGCTTCGAACCGCTTCCCTCGCGCGCCAAGCGGTTCACGAATTAAAACCAGGCAGTGGAGGTCCGCTTCAGATTGCAGCCGCGCTTTCTATTTCGGTTTATTTTCTGCCTGACGTGCTAAAGCGATTTCAACTGGCTCATCCGAATGTGATCATCAGCATTCGTCCAGGAAACTCAAAAGAAGTATTGACCATGGTGCTGAACGAAGAAGCGGAAATTGGCTTGGCGCGTTCGTTGCAACACCCGGAAGTTGAAACTCTCAGTCTTCGCGACGATCCTCTCTTATTGGTTTCGCATCCTTCAGATGGACCAACACATACCAAGCGGGCGCGTCTTGAGCAAGTGGCAACTTGGCCATTGATTTTTTACGAGCGAGGCTCTAGTGACTGGACCTTGACGCATGGGCTGTTCCGTCGAGCAGGTCTCGTGCCGAATGTCGCGTTGGAAGTAGATACCATCGAGACCGCAAAACGTATGGTGGAACGCGGCCTCGGGCTTTGCTTCCTTCCACAACTAGCCGTGGGGCGGGAGATCCGAGCAGGGAAACTCAAGACCGTAAAAGTTATGGACGGCGAACCGCTAGGACGCAGCCTCGACGTAGTGCATCCTCGTCATCGCGCTCTGCGGAGCGAAGCGCTTGCATTTCTGAAAGTAATTCGCGAAGCGGCGAAAGAAAGCCCTGCTCTCAGTGCAAACTCTGCTCACGTAAGAAAACGCTCACGATAATTTAATCTCTATTTCCTCACTCCTCCACAGACCGTCCTACATCTCCACAACATGTACACAGCTTCCCAAAAAATTCCTGTTGCCGGATGCTTCCCGATGAAGCACGCTGTCATCAGCGAAATACTTCATGGCCTCCCCACAACCCAAACGTAATCAAATTCGAGAATGGTTTCCGTTTTACATTCATCGTCTCGTGGGCGATCTTCGTTACAGAGACCTGAAGGATTTTCAGCAAGCCTGGTACTTGAATCTTTTATTCCAATCGTGGATTTCTGACCGACCGGGGTATTTGCCTGACAACGGGCAGTTGTGGCGCCTCGCGAATGCGCGCACCCGGCAGTACTTTGAAAAAGAGTCGGAGCCGGTGATGCGTATGTTCGAGCGCGAGGGCTCGACAACTGACGATGCTGTCTGGATATACAACCGAACGTTGGTCGAGATTTATGATGAACAAGTACTAAAATTCCACAACAGGAGACGTAAATCCTCAAAATCCTCAGATGACAACGCAACCTCTTATCTAGATTTTGAAGGTTCACTTAAAAAAGAAAATGGACGAGAAGAATGTTCGTTACATCCGCAATCTGGCCTCACGCAATGGGGAAGCTGCTGGGCCTGCTACTCCGAAAAAAATAGCAGCCAGTGCGGATAAATCTTCGGTGCCTTGTCCGCAGTGCGGCGGCACGGGCTGGAAACATGTGCGCGCCGATAGCGAGAGAGTGACTCGCTGCGATTGTTTTATGCAGGAGCGCGCCGGAAGACTGCTCGATCACGCTGGAATTCCCGCACGTTATGAGAAGTGCGAATTTTCGGACTATCGCACAGATATGAATCAGGCGCTGGCGGCCGCGAAGATTTCCGTGGAGAAATGGGCTAACGAGTATCCGCTGGACCGGCGGGGAATGCTTTTAATTGGACCGAGAGGCGTTGGAAAGACGCATTTATCTATTGCCGCGCTGAAACACATCATGCGCAAAGGTGTTACATGTTCATTTTGTGATTACCGCGAATTGCTCAAGCGAATTCAGAATTCTTATAATCCTTCGGTACAAGCCACGGAACTCGAAGTGCTGCGCCCAATTTTTGAAAGTGAAGTTGTTGTTCTCGATGATTTGGGCGCGGTGAAACCTTCCGAGTGGGTGTGGGATACAGTAAGTCTGGTTTTAAATACCCGCTATAACGACAACCTCACAACTATCATCACAACAAATTTTGAAGATGGGCCTGCACGAAAACTCTCCATTTCCGGTCCGCAAGCCGCAGCGCGTGAAGAGACGCTCGGTGATCGCATTGGAGAGCGTATGCGTTCACGCCTCTTGGAAATGTGTCGGCTTGTGAAAGTCGACGGTAAGGATTTCCGCGCAACTTTTCGTAGCGCCGGCTTGTCGTGAACTTTCAGCCAGCAAAATTGAAGAACTGATGCCAACGCTGTAAACAGTTTCGGAATAGCCCCCTTTCCCAATAGACGATTGCTCCCTCTGCTATGGCAATGCAGCGCAATTCCCGCGGAATGCGTCTTGCTTCCCGGAACTATTCACGTAGGTACCCACAATTTGATTCTCGGTGTTAATGCCGAAAATGAGGGTCGTAATAATGCCTTTAGAATCATCTTCCGTTAGGAAATTCCCGTTGTCGAATACGAAGCCGTTTCCCGGGCCACCAGTATCGTACTCACCAACGATTACGCCATTATTGTTAATCCCAAATACCGAGGTGTTCAGCGCGCCGGGAAAATCGATCGTGCTGTATCTGCCATTAATCAACGAAAATCCATGACTGGCGCCAGTAGAGTCTCCGTACGTACCGACTATCTTTCCACCTTCTTCGATGCCGTAAGCCGCGGTTCGCGATGAACCCGGATAATGGATACGCGTGAACGACCCTTGGCTCCATACGAAACCGAATTCGCCGCTGCTTATGCTGAAAGCCCCAACCATCTGGCCGGCATTGTTAATGCCGTAAATTTGCGTGTTCCTTCCTCCGGGATAGTCGATTGTGCGGAACTTGCCATTCGCGTATTTGAAACCATGAAGCCCCGAACTATCCTGGTAATAGCCTACGATGTCGCCGACATCGTTCACACCTGTGGGACTCGTACTGAGGGCGCCAGGATAATTGATGTTTGCGTACTTTCCGTCAAGGAAATAAAAACCACGGACATTACCGGTATTCCGCTGAACGTAGCTGCCGACGACCTCTTTACGATTGCTGATTCCTTCCGCCACGGCAGCGGCGCCCTCCCGGATAATAATTCTCTTGAAGGTACATTCGTTACCTGTTTGAGCACACGCCCAGGTTGCCAAAAGCACGACCACACCGTTGTACAAACATGTCCGTTTCATAAACTGAAAATCCTCCAACAGAATCGAATTGGCTGAACGGGTGATCCAGTGCAGAACCGCAGTGGTGAATCCAGATTACGATTCAAGATGCGGACTCGGACGTGGCATACTCGTCCATTCAGTCGCTGCACCCGGCTCAAGCAAGGGTGATAACCGATCCGGGCGGGCGACCTCTAATTCTTTGGCAACAGTATGCAAATGCAATTAACGCTACAACTGGCAACTGTTACAGAAACTATGGAGAGGCACGAGCTTTAAGTCCGCCAATGAATGCTGTGCAGTAGTAGCGGTGATATAGCTACTTGAGTGACGGCATTTAATGGCTGGTTTGAGGTGATGAGTTCTAGAATAAGCTCGTGCTTGCCACCCGACTCGAATTCGCGCCTGACCGCGACAGCGAAACCATTACGGCGATTCCCGATTTGCCTGCCGTTTTCCTGCTTCGTGGCGATGATCCGCAATCCGAGCCTTACGTCAGTAAAACCGCTAATCTACGCCGGCGAATTCAGCGGTTGCTTGGCGCTCCCATTGAAGGCAGCCGGAGACTGAACTTACGTGATCGGGTGCGATGGATTGAGTACACTTCCACCGGCTCCGATTTTGAATCTGGATTCCTGCTTTATAAAGTCCTTCGGTCAAATTTCCCCAAAACCTATAGTGATCGCCTGCGTTTACGTTTTGCAGCGCTAATAAAACTACATCTTGAAAACCAATTCCCCAGAGCCTCAGTCACGACGAAAATCTCCCGCAGTGGACGTTCCCTGTACTACGGGCCTTTTCCTTCGCGCGCTTCTGCCGAAAAATTTACCAATGACTCCCTCGACCTTTTCAAAATGCGTCGTTGTGTTGAAGACTTAAATCCCGATCCCGCCTTTCCGGGCTGCATATACTCCGAAATGAAAATGTGTCTGGCTCCATGCTTTAAGGGCTGTACTGACGAGGAATATCACGCCGAAGTGGCACGCGTGCAAAACCTGTTTGACACCAATGGAGAAAACACTGTTCAACAGCTTTCCTTTGAACGCGATCAAGCTTCAGCAAATTTGGATTTTGAGAGTGCGGCCGCTCTGCATGCACGCATTGAAAAACTGAAGCCTGTTTTGACTCAGGTTCCCGAGATAGTGCACCGTGTTGATCGCCTCTCCGGTTTAATTGTGCAACCTTGTGTAGCGCCGGAGTCCGTGGCATTATTTCGCGTCCATGGATCGAAAATTTGTGATCCTGTATCTTTACCCATTCAGGTCACTGATGGCAGCAAAGCCCAATCCATGGAAGCACGGGTACAGGACGCGTTAGCTACTATCCAGGCTGATAGGCAGCAGACCGCCGCCGAAATCATGGAGCATTTGGCCATTCTGAAACGTTGGTATTATCGCAGCAATCGAATTGGCGAAATCTTCTTTGCAGACGATAAGGACGCGTTACCTATGCGAAAAATTGTGCGCGGAATCTCCCGTGTGTATCGGGGCGAGAAGCCAGAGCCGGATAAAACGGTGAACGCACCAGGCATTCTCTCGATAGAACCCGCACCTTGATCACGGGAACATACAAAAATATCCTGAGTCAAATAGAAGCTGCATACATCTAAAAACGGCGCATTTCTAGGAAAGAATCAGGTAACTGAATGAGTAATGATCCAAGCAAAATCCTTCGTGAACATCTGGTTGAGTTGCTGAAAGGCGGCGGCGCTCACGCAAAATTTGAAGATGCTGTCAAGGATCTGGCTCCTGAACTGCGCGGCCGCAAACCGTCTGGGTTTCCTCATTCCCCCTGGATGCTCTTAGAGCATCTCCGCATTGCGCAATCGGATATTCTGGAATTCAGCCGCAACCCCAAACATGTTTCACCCGAGTGGCCTGAAGGTTATTGGCCGAAAGATGAAAAACCGCCCCGAACATCGTCTTGGGCGGACAGCATCAAGAAAATCCATGCGGATTTAAACGAAATGCAGAAGCTTGTGTCTAATCCAGACACTGACTTATATGCGCAGATCCCGTGGGGGGATGGTCAAACTGTTTTGCGTGAAGCCCTTCTTATGGCAGATCACAATGCATATCACGTCGCACAGCTAATAGACGCGAGGCGGCTGTTAGGCGCTTGGCCAAAGTGAGTTTCTTGTGTGGGCGGACACTCTTGTCCGCCGCTGCTGATTTTGGAGCAACACGAGAGTGTCCGCACACAACAATTCCTTTACGCGACTTCCAGGCCTGCATCTGGTAAATCTTCCCTTGCCGACCGCTTCCGGAAAATCGGTTTCAGGTTTGTGCGCCATCTCTCATCAATCCCAATCAGTGTCCACGAAACCTTTGGTGAGAGATACCGCAACAATGTGTCTGTAGAAGGATGAATGCGCAATGTAGGCGCCACTAGAAAAAGCAAAGGGTCCTTGGGCGAAAGCTCTTTTGCAGGAAAGTATCCGAATTTCTGAAATTCTCTCCGCTGGTGGTGCCATGCTACTCGTGCCCAATAATCAAGTCCCTGCAGTGGAAGATGAATATCCTCATCTGCTTTTAGTTCAACCACGGCTAAGCGCCTGTCGCGTGTGGTGGTAAGTACATCAATCATCGCCCGATCAGAAGCAGAGAATGCCGGCACTTGGGAATACAAGCGAGTTGGCTCTAGTCTGCCATCGAGTGCAGAGATATTTTGTACCGCAAGCGATTCCAACCAACGCTCAGGATGCATTCGCCATAACTGGCTGTCACGAGGACCTTCGGTATGACGCACTTCTCCTATGCTCCTTACCAACCCCTGAAAAGCCCCCATATTCTGATCGCATAGCACCCGTTCCTGAGCTCCAATGCCGAATACAACTTCTGTCAGGTTCCTGAAACTTCCCGGCTCCTGCGTTAACCGGGCTCGCGCGAACTCCAACCCATGGCAACGAAATGCAACTTCGGCGGCGGACAAAATGGCAATTTCTGCTTCCGGCATCAATTCATGAATTTGCGCTAGAGGACCACTGAACCGCTCATACGTCGCAATTTCATCTGGAGCGTGGACAAGGCGCGTGGCCACATTGCCGCGGTCTGAAACGTCGATTTCTCGCAAACTGCTTTCGAGTTCATGCAATTCATATAACCGCCATTTCGCGAGAGAAGGGTGCAAATGAGCTATTCGCTCGCGTGTCAATGCGGAACTCTCAGGCGGTAAAAACAGCTTCAGGCCTTCGATTATGAGCTTTCCGGCATGAGATTGACGGCAAGCATCGAGCCATAGGATTCCGAATGTCAACGCTGCATCGATGGATGCTTGAGTCTCATGCGCATTCACTCCCAATATCGCAAATCCGGATACACCTTGTTTCAAAATTCCGCGCGCGTAAATCGGTCCAAACGATCGTTCTAAATCCATTGCTGTGCTGAGCTGGAGAATGGTGAACCCTGGAAATCGTCGGTTCAGAACCCGGTGCAATTCCTTCTGATAAGCAACCCGCGCCGCTCGTTTTGCAGTTGGTGTACGACGATCGCGCTCGCGGCAAATCTCAAGTTTCGTGGCTCGCGTCTGCCCCATTCTTTGCACCGACAGGCTGAGGCCATCTTTCTTGATCTCAGCATCGAGCACGCGCCGTACAACATTGCGCTCAGACGACCACATATGTAGAAGACACTTATTTCGTTCTCCAGAGATGGAATATTTCGCTTCCGCCAAATCGAATGCGATGGCACCATCTTCGAAAACCACGGCAGACTTTGCATCTGTCAGAAAACTTTCCACAGCTCGAACTAACGATTCCGGAGTCACCTTAGCATTATTGCGAGCCACGCGATGCGAGTCTGTGATGCGTAACCAATATGTCGCATAGATATCGCACGGTCCCCGGGAACTAAGCGGTGTGGGATAATTGAAGCCTGCCTTCGGAGTCCTTCGAAAACCGTGGGGCATCTAACTACTGTGGATAAAAATCAATTCTTTTTTCAGCATTATGGGCTAACGGAACGTAGCCTCGAACAATTCCTTGCAGCCGCCCTATCTGCTGGTGGCGACTATGCGGACCTTTATTTCGAATATCTTTCCTCAACCGCTCTGGCGGTAGACGAGTCCATAGTCAAGTCGGCCTCGCAAGGAACCTCGGCAGGATGTGGTGTTCGCGTAATTTCCGGTGAACGTACCGGCTATGCCTATACTGACGATCTTTCTCCTGAGCGGATCCTGCACGCCGCGCGTACCGCGGCGTTAATTGCGAGCGGCCCGGCAAAGACTCCAGTCGTGGGTTTTCAGCAGAAAGCTGCGCGAAGCTTGTATCCCATCACCCTACCTTCTGTCGATGCAGAAATTTCCGCAAAGGTTGAGCTAGTCATGCGCGCCGACGCGGCTGCTCGTGCTTACGATCCTCGTATCAAAGAGGTCCGAGCCAGTTATTCCGACGAATTGCGAAACATCCTGGTCGTCGGTTCGGACGGAACATTGGCTGAGGACTCGCAGCCGCTTGCCCGCATGAACGTATCATGTATCGCGAAAACCGAGGGGACTTCCGCGCGTGGCAGCTCTGGCGGAGGAGGCCGCGTTGCCCTTGATTTCTTCTTTGGAGAAAAGACTCCGGAGTATTTTGCCAAAGAAGCATCGCGTCAAGCCATTCTGCAACTCGATGCGCGCGAAGCGCCGGCTGGCGAGATGGAAGTTGTTCTTGGCCCGGGGTGGCCCGGTGTGCTTCTCCACGAGGCGATTGGCCATGGACTTGAGGCCGACTTCAACCGCAAGCAGACCTCCGCCTTCGCTGGATTAATCGGCAAGCGGGTCGCAAGTGATAAGTGCACAATCGTCGACAACGGAACAATGCCATGGCGGCGCGGTTCTCTCAACGTGGATGACGAAGGCCACCCCACGCAGAACACAATGTTGATCGAAAAAGGCATTCTTAAGGGATATCTAAGTGACAAGCTTTCCGCCCGTCTGATGGGAATGGCGGATACGGGCAATGGCCGCCGCGAGAGTTACGAACACATCCCAATGCCACGCATGACGAATACATACATGCTGGCTGGAGAAGATGATCCACAAGACATCATTCGTTCGGTGAAGAATGGCATTTACGCGGTGAACTTTGGGGGAGGACAGGTCGATATTACAAACGGTAAGTTCGTGTTCTCCGCGTCCGAGGCCTACCTGATCGAGGATGGACAAGTCACAGCACCGATTAAAGGCGCAACCTTAATAGGAAATGGGCCGGATGTACTGACGCGCGTCTCCATGGTTGGCAACGATCTGAGATTGGATGAAGGCGTAGGCACATGCGGCAAAGACGGGCAGGCTGTACCTGTTGGCGTGGGGATTCCAACCGTGAAAGTGGACCGTTTGACGGTGGGCGGAACGGCGAGGAAAGAGGCTGGCGGGTTCATGCAGTAAGTTTTAGTGAGGCTTACCACGGAGGCACGGAATCACGGAAAGTTCTTTCGCCACGTTCAAACTCTAAATAATTCTTGATCTCTTCTCAGTGCCTCTGTGGTGAATAATATTTTTATTAAGGATTCAATGTCTACTACTCAACTCGAAACTGAAAATCAGAAACCAGCAACTGACCTGAAAGAAATTGCACAGGATATTGTTCGCCAAGCTGTGGCTGGCGGTGCTACTGCGGCAGAGTGCGTTATTCGCGAAGGCGATGAATTTTCTACCCTGGTCCGTTTGGGTCAGGTAGAAACCTTGAAAGAGTCTGGGTCGAGATCCATCGGCGTTCGCGTGTTCAACGGACAGCGCGCTGCCAGCACTTACTCCAGCGATTTTTCTCGCGCCGGTCTCGACCGCATGGTGAAATCTGCGTTAGAGCTTTCCAAAATTACATCTGAAGATCCTTTCGCGGGGATCCCGGAACCAGCCCTATTAGGTTCCATCTCAGGCGATCTCGATCTCTATTCAGCCGATGTTTATTCGCTTCCCGGCCAGGAGCGCATCAGCTACGCGCGTCGTGCTGAAAAAGCTGCACTCGATTTTGACCTTCGCATCAAAAATTCAGAGGGAGGTTCGTTCGACGCGGCGACGGGTCACAAGGTAATGGCTAATTCGCACGGCTTCATAGGCGAATACCGGCGCTCATACTGCTCCATCTCGGCCGTTCCTATTGCCCAAACTGATGATGGCGCCATGCAGCGCGACTACTGGTTTTCCGTTTCCCGCAACCTTAGGCAGCTGGAATCTCCTGAACACGTCGGAACAGTGGCTGCGCAGCGCACTTTGCGTCGGCTCGGCGCACGTAAAGTAAAAACAGCGCGCGTTCCGGTAATTTTCGATCCGCTTGTTGCTAACTCGATTCTCGGGCACATTTTTGAAGGAGTCGAGGGAGACTCTGTCTATCGTGGGGCTTCGTTTCTGGCGGGGAAGCTGGGTCAGAAAATAGCTGGCGATCAGGTCACGGTGATCGATGACGGAACCATCAAAGGCGGCTTCGGTACCAGTCCATTCGATGGTGAAGGTGTCCCAACCCGGCGCACGTTGGTGATAGAAAATGGCGTGCTTAAGTCGTATTTACTGAATACTTACACTGCAAAGAAACTGGGTCTGCAAACAACTGGAAATGCGTCTCGCGGGTTGGCGGGTACGCCGGGAATTGGGCCGGGCAATTATTTCCTTCAGCCGGGGACCAAAACTCCGCAGCAGATCATCTCCGAAATCAAGGAAGGTTTGTATGTCACGGAGTTCCTCGGCCACGGGGCGAATCTCGTAACCGGAGACTACTCGCGCGGCGCTTCTGGTCTCTGGATTTCCGGAGGAGAACTAACGTATCCAGTGGAAGAGATAACAGTCGCTGGCAATTTGAAAGAAATGTTTTTTAATATTACCGAGATCGCTAATGATCTGGAATTTCGTGGAGCAATGGCGTCGCCGACAATTCGAATCGACGGCCTACTAGTCGGCGGTGAATAAGTGCCAATAGTACAATCTCTGAATGAGTGACGGCCCAATCGAACCATCTTCATTAAGCGATGATCGCGATTGGCGTCCCGTGATCATCGGCGTTGTAGTAGTTGTCATTGTGGTGGTTGCGATTGCATTCCTGCTGCGGTCCCATCCTCAAGCAGCCCCGGCGCCGGATCCCTATGCCGCCAATCTAAAAATCTCCGATTTGAAGATGAGTCAGGCAGAGAATTTCGTCGGGGCCAGCGTCACTTATATCGACGGGACAATTAGTAATAGCGGATCGAAGACCGTGGCACACGCCACTGTGCATGTGACATTCAAGAACTCACTCGATCAAGTCGTGCAGAGCGAAGATCTACCTATCCAGGTGTTGCAAACCACCGGGCCATATCCCGACACAGTCGACCTAAAAGCCGCACCGCTAGGGCCCAGTCAGAGCAAGCCATTCCGGCTGACATTTGAGCATGTCAGTGATGACTGGAATCACGCCTATCCCGAAGTGAAGATTATGGATGTTACCGCGAAGTAACGTATAGAGCGGACACTCTTGTCCGCTGCCTTTGAAATTGGTTTCTGCGTTGTGTCACGCTTTCAAAGATTTCTATTTGTTGCGGTATTTGGATACAGACAAAATCAAAGGCGGCGGACAAGAGTGTCCGCCCCACACAAAAACGAAAAGACAGCCTAAACAACCGCGGCTTGGTCGCGGCGCTTTGCCTGAATTTCGATGTAGACATTTACCAGCGAAACCGCAGCCGGAGTGACGCCAGGAATGCTAGAGGCGTGAGCGATGGTTCGCGGTCTTATCTTCAACAGCTTCTCTTGCATTTCCCGCGATAAACCGCTGACTGACCGGTAGTCGAACCACTCGGGAATAGGACGCTGTTCAGCTTTTTTAAGCCGGTCGATTGCGCGTTGCTGCTGCGACAAATAGCCTTCATATTTGATTTCCGTCTCGACCGATTTAAGCTCGTTTCTTACTTCGGAAGAAAGAGCCGTTACTGCTGCACTCGGACTTTCCCGATTCTCAAAAAATTCCGGCTGTAGATTCCACAGTATCTCAGCGAAATTTTCAATGATAACTTCAGGACGCTTGAGCAGTTGAGCACAGGTTTGTCCGGCGGCGCTCGAGAGATCAATCTGTGTTTCCGGATGATTCGATGTAGTGACGGGCGTCTCGCCCGTCCGGCTAGCCGCTCTCATTGCGCTAACCTTTTCCAACATCCCAGGCGTTAACCGTGTTGTCTCCAACGAACGCTTCATCGACAGTAAACGTTCCTGTTTAGCTAAAAATTCGCCCCATGCGGCATCGGAAATCAGGCCTACCCTCCGTCCATGCGGTGTCAATCGCTTATCGGCATTATCGATTCTCAAATGCAGTCGGAACTCAGCCCGCGATGTGAACATGCGATATGGTTCATTTGTTCCCTTGGAAATAAGGTCGTCAATCAGGATTGACGTGTACCCTTCAGTCCGATCCAAAATCAGTGGCGGCTCATCTTTCACCTTTAATCCGGCATTGATCCCGGCCATTAATCCCTGACATGCTGCTTCCTCATAGCCGCTAGTGCCATTAATCTGCCCTGCAAGAAAAAGTCCGGCAATCTTCTTGGTTTCCAGAGTCCGATCCAGTTCAGTCGGATCAATCGAGTCGTATTCGATCGCATATCCGGGACGCAGCATGTCGGCCGTTTCGAGCCCAGGAACCGACTTCAAAATCGCAAGCTGCACCTCGACAGGAAGCGAAGTGCTCATGCCATTCACGTAAATCTCGTGTGTGTTCAGCCCTTCGGGTTCGAGGAACAACTGATGCTTAGACTTGTCCGGAAATTTAACAATTTTGTCTTCAATGGACGGGCAATACCGTGGGCCAATGGATTGAATTTGCCCGCTGTACATGGGAGAACGGTGCACGTTCTCCTGAATGATTCGCTGCGTCTCCGGCGTAGTCCAGGCAATGTAGCAGGGCACTTGCGAATCGTGATGTGCGACGCGCTTGGTCCGAAAACTAAACGGCGTGGGATCAATATCGCCGGGCTGCACTTCGAAACGCGACCAATCGATAGTCCTTCCATCGAGACGTGGAGGGGTTCCCGTCTTGAGACGGCAGCCGCGTAACCCGAGCTGTTTAAGCGCTTCGCCAAGAAGGACGGCTGCCGGTTCACCGGAACGTCCCGCAGGGTATTGCTGTTCGCCACAATGAATTAATCCATTGAGAAAAGTCCCGGTAGTGATGATGACCGCAGAAGCGCCAACAGTACGCCCATCGCGAAGTTTAATACCGCGGACAATTCGGCCATTGGCCGCTGGTCCTTGGTCCTCGGTTTCGGGACCTTTCGCGGAGACGTCGCTATCGGTCAACGACGAACGACCACCGGCCAACGACTCTTCGACTATCAATTCAGCCACTTCCGCCTGCTTGATCTTCAAGTTCGGCTGCGATTCCAGTACCTCGCGCATTCTGAGCCGATAAGCTTGCTTATCGCATTGGGCTCGCGGAGACCACACCGCCGGGCCACGTGATGTATTCAGCAGCCGGAACTGAATCCCAACTGCGTCAGTCACTTCGCCCATGATGCCGCCCAAAGCATCGACTTCCCGCACAAGGTGTCCTTTGGCGATTCCTCCGATGGCAGGATTGCAAGACATCTGCGCGATGAGGTCGACATTCAATGTATAAAGCGCGGTCTTTAAGCCCATGCGGGCCGCAGCCATGGAGGCCTCGCATCCGGCATGACCGGCCCCAACTACGACAACGTCGAAATTTTCAGTGAATTGTGACATTGAAATACGTCTTAAGCTTAGGGATCACTAATTTCATTCTAGCAACAACGCAGGTCTAAAGCGGCATTCCTCGCAAGAAGCACGTAGGGACAGCCGCCCTCGGCTGTCCAGTCGAGCTGTGCTCGACTATGGGCTGCTGCTTCTTTCTGATTCTACGAAAATGAATTAACATCGCTAAGCTGTGCTCAGCCGGACAGCCGGGGCGGCTGTCCCTACGTGATCCATGCCGAGAGATCCTAAAACCGCACCCCACCAATATCCGTAAACGTAACTTCTTGCCATTCTGATGAAGGGAAGTACCAGTCGCTCGCGCCCGCTTCATGGTTGTTCCCTCCTGCACCATAGGGAACAGTCGCGGATCGCCAATAATCCATGCCCATTTGCAACAGCGCGCCCTGCGAGATTTTCACTCGTGCTTTAACCGTACAGCCCTCAAATTTTCCAGCTGGCAAACTGGATCTAGGAGACGCGCTCCAAAAGTGCCAGACACGGTCCGCACGTGTTCCAACTTGGAGAACTGTAGCTTGATCCTGCTCCTCATATTTCATCGACATATCGTCGTGTCGATCCGTGCCAAACCAAGGCTGCCTCCGGTACAGCCCTCCTCGTACTTTTCCCTGATCATCGTTCAGCACGACATCTTTTCCATCAACCCGGCATAAAAGCCGACTCGAAGCGATCCGCACCTCTGCTGTTTCGTATCCAGGAACTCGTGTATCCGCGATAGCAATTCCCCAAAGCAGTGCGGACTTGAAATCGCTGGGGGGTGCTACCGGATTCACATACCTCGCCTTATAACTTACTTCGCCAGGGACTCTCGGGTCATTGGCAAGAAGAAACGGAGCGGAGCTTTCAACACGTCCGGACGGAACAACTATTGTGATGTGTGACGTAATGCTGCGGTGAGGAATGATTGCGACGATCTTCTCCGCCGAAACGACTTTGAACGTACTCGCATTGCTCCCGAACAGGACTGAAGAAACTCTCTGCAAGTTCTTGCCGTTAATTTGAACTCGCGTACCCTCAGGACCGCTGGCGGGAGAAAATGTGCAAATCACCGGCGCATTCGACTGACCATGCCCCGCGATCGCAACCTGTAAAAATCCGATCAAAACCAAAAATTTAAATATCCACGCTATTGCGCGGCTTTGTTGTTCTTTCTTCATCATGCCGCAAATTCTATTGAAGTGAAAACTTTTGCTGGGTGATGTTCATCACAAATGCACGAATAAAATCGGGATAGCTGGTAAGTTTATGGAAACCATAGCTAGAACTTGTCATTACGAGCCAGCTTTACCGGCGAGAATCTGCTTTGCCCGGGAAGCAGCAGATTCCTCGCGCAATAAACACCGCGCTTCGGGATGACAAAAAATTTGGAGCTTTTCCAATTGCCCGCTACCAAGAAATCGTCGCAGTTGTTCCATTCCTTTCACGCTTGTATATTGGTGTGTTACCGAAAGGAAGAAACTGCACATGACCTCGAATGAATTCTTCGAGCAGCTCGATTCTCGAATCGCCAAATACGATTTACTCTGCCACCCGTTTTATAAAGCTTGGTCTGCAGGTGAGTTGACGCGTGAGGATCTCCAGCAATATGGCTGCGATTACTACCATCATGTAGAAGCTTTTCCGTCTTACTTGGCTGAATTCGGCATTCGCCTTGAGGAGGGCGAATTGCGCAGAACAGTCCTCGCCAATATGGCTGACGAAAAAGGTCTGGCGGACGGTTCGGGTGATGAAATTAAGTCGCACGCCGAATTATGGCTCGATTTTATTGAGGGAATGGGCGGAAGCCGCGATATGCGCGCTCATAGGCCTGTATATGAAGTTGCCGAACTGACTAAGTCCTTCCACCATTTTGCTAGTGATGGAACGCCAGAAGAAGCGCTAGCCGCCTTCTATGCGTATGAATCACAAGTTCCCCGAGTCGCTAAGGAAAAAGCGAACGGATTGCAGAAAATGTACCACGCCGACGAGAAGACGCGTGGCTACTTCACGCTGCACACCACCGCAGACGTATATCACTCACAGCTCTGGCGTCAGCAACTGGGAAAGCGTATCGAGGCGAATCCTGAAACAGCAGAGAAGGCGCTCGTAGCGGGCGAGAATGCCGCTAAAGCGCTGTGGCAGGCACTGGACGGAATCGAAGCACGACGAATGGCGCAGGCCGCGTAAGTCATTCAAGCCACGGTGTATTTGAGCCAGTGATTCCAATAATCATTGGCTCGTTCCTTTTGAACTCGACGTTTTTTGTATGCGAGGCAAGGTGCAGCTCATGGTTAATACCGATCAGCAGCAGAAAGCACAAAACTTTAAATCGCTTCACCACGGCTCGAAGGTTCTCGTACTCCCAAACGCATGGGACGTAGCCAGTGCGTGCATAGTTGAACAGGCTGGTTTCGGCGCCATTGCAACCACCAGTGCTGGAATTGCTTTTACTCTGGGCTATCCAGATGGGCAAAAAATTACGCGTAATGAAATGTTGCAGGTTGTCGCCCGGATCGCCTCTTCCGTAAGAGTTCCGGTCACTGCCGATGTTGAGGCAGGGTACGGTGATCGTCCCGAAGATGCCGCCGAAACTGCGCGTGCGGTCATACAAGCCGGTGCGGTTGGCATGAACCTCGAAGATGCGACAAATGACCCGCAAAATCCACTCGCGCCTTTGTCTCTACAGCTGGAAAGAATTGCTGCTGTTCGCGAAGAGGCGAATTCCTCGCTTGTGCCAATCGTTTTAAATGCTCGTACAGACATTTATCTTTTGCAAATCGGAGCGGCCGAGAAACGCTATGACGAGACATTGCGCCGACTCTCTGCATTTCGAGAAGCAGGCGCGGATTGCGTGTTCGCGCCTGGCCTTAAAGACGCAGAAACCATTCAGCGCCTGGCCTCCGATCTGCGCTGCCCATTGAATATTCTTGCTGGGCCGGGCTGGCCATCCATACCCGAGCTGGAAAAAATGGGGGTTGCGCGTGTGAGTTTGGGGTCAGGACCGATGCGAGCTACCCTGGGATTAACTGAAAAAATTGCCAAAGAACTCAAGACATCTGGAACATATAAGACACTGGATGGTGCAATGCCTTATGCCGATGTGAACCGGATACTGGAATAACCCTACTGGCACCGTTAAGGCCGTATTCCACCTGGTTGTACTATGTTCCCGTGCAGAAGTTATTCCATGCCGTTCTAAGCTACATCCAAAAGCGCCAGCTCTTAAATCCAGGAGACCGCGTCGGCATAGCTGTTTCTGGAGGTGCCGATTCTGTCGCATTGCTGCATTTATTGCTCGAACTTAGCCCAGAGTTGGGCATCGTTCTTTCGGTAGTACACGTCAATCATCAAATCCGCGGAGCAGAATCCGATGCCGATGAACAATTTGTTTGTGCTTTGTCAGAGCAGCATGAACTTGAATTTCATTGCGATGTATACAACGTGCCTGCATATGCAAAACAGAACCGCGTGAGCCTCGAAACTGCGGCCCGCGAAGTTCGCTACGACTATTTCGAAAGCCTGATCACTGAAGGCAAGTTGAACCGTATCGCAACCGCACATACTTTGGACGATCAAGCGGAAACCGTCCTTATGCGGCTGATCCGTGGCACTGGTCTGCACGGATTTGGCGGAATTCGGCCTAAGCTCGTTGTAAATAAGCAGGAACAAATCTGTGGCACCATTGTGCGTCCTCTTCTTGGAACGCGCCATTCCGAACTTGAAACCTTCCTGAGTGCGATGCGACAAAGCTGGAGGCAAGACGCCAGCAACGAAGATCTGCAGCACACGCGAAACCGGATTCGTCATGTGCTGATGCCACTGCTGGAACGCGAATTAAATCCGGCAGTAACCAGGCGTTTGGACGAACTTTCAGAGATAGCTCGTGCTGAAGAAGCGTTCTGGGACGAACAATGCGCGACGCTAACCGCGCGATTATTTCAACAACCTGAGAAGGACTCGCCGTTCTTTTGTTTTGATCTGGAAGCTTTCAATCTTCATCCACTAGGTATTCAGCGTCGAGTGCTGCACTATTGGGGCCGAACCGTAGAACCTAATCTAAATTTGGAATTCAAGCACGTTGAGCAGATTCTTGAATTGGCCAGCGCCGAATCGAAAGATGGGAAACAAAAAGATGGGAAACAAGTAGAACTCCCCGGAGGCTGGCGAGTGTTTCGGCAAGGCCATCATCTTCAATTTTCCCTACCAGTTACGACGAACAGCGCGGGTTTTTCCCAAGACTACGAATATCGGCTTAATGTGCCGGGCGAGGCCGAAGTGCCAGAGGCAGGCATTATTTTAAAAGCGGTTTCGATACCCGTGGATGGCTCTGCGGAAAACGACAATCCTAGCCAATTGCTTAATGCCGCATTGCTGGACAAAGAATTGGTCGTGCGAAACTGGCGGCCCGGAGACCGCTTTTGGCCTGTACACACCAAGGTTCCAAAGAAACTCAAGGAATTGCTGCAGGAGAAACATCTGAGTGGACCGAAACGTAGGCTTTGGCCTGTCGTGGTGAGTATGGGTGAAATAGTGTGGGTACGGGGATTCCCAGCTTCACTCAAGTTTCAAGCTCGTGCAGGTGTCGATAAAGCGGTGCTAATCACTGTGCAGGAGTTAACGAATGGTTAGTAAGTGGCGCGTAAAACTGCTTCTACTGCGCAATTGTATAAATCCTGACAATGCCCCCAATTGAATCTTCCCCAGACAGGCACCTGTAACTTAAGTTACTGAAAGAAGATCGTTCTTTTTTCCCTGAACAAGGTTTAGAATGGCAGAGCTGGCATTTTGTCCAATCCAAATCCCGCGCCGAGCATCTAATCTGGTGAGTAGCTTTGCCTGGCTACGTTTTTTGGACAAAGGTTATTTCTTCAGGAGTTTTAGGTGAATTCAACAGTTAAAACCGTAGTTTTTTGGGTAGTCATCCTGCTCTCGGCAGTGTTGCTCTGGCAAGTAGTGAAAGGCGCGAACCCAGGGCAAAAAGAGAAGGAATTGAATTATACCCAGTTCATGTCAGACGTAGACCAGGGAAATGTCAAAGACGTCACTGTCACTGGTCAGGAAGTCCATGGCAAATTCAAGGACAATTCCGGCTTCCACGCTACCGGCCCAGTGAACGATCCTGACATGACCAAGACCCTGCGCGATAAAGGCGTAGAAGTCACCTTCCACGATATGAACAGTGGCAGTTGGCCGAGCTGGATAGCGAACTTCCTGCCCCTTATTTTGTTAGGTGCGCTCTGGTTCTTTATGATTCGCCAGATGCAAACTGGTGGAAACAAAGCGCTTTCTTTTGGCAAGAGCCGGGCCCGCTTGCTTTCCATGCAGCAAAAAAAGGTCACTTTTAAGGATGTGGCTGGCGTGGAAGAGGCCAAGGAAGAGCTGAAAGAAATTATCGAATTCCTGCGCGAGGCGCAGAAGTTCCAGAAGCTTGGCGGACGCATTCCGAAGGGTGTGTTGCTGGTTGGGCCTCCCGGAACCGGTAAGACTTTGCTGGCGAGAGCTGTTGCTGGTGAAGCGAATGTTCCATTTTTCTCGATTTCTGGTTCGGATTTTGTGGAGATGTTCGTTGGTGTTGGCGCAAGTCGCGTTCGTGACTTGTTTGAACAAGGAAAGAAGAATGCCCCCTGCATTATCTTCATCGATGAAATTGACGCTGTGGGGAGACATCGCGGTGCCGGTCTCGGTGGCGGACACGATGAGCGTGAGCAGACGCTGAATCAATTGCTGGTCGAAATGGACGGCTTCGAATCAAACGAAGGCGTCATCCTGATGGCAGCAACAAACCGCCCCGATGTTCTCGATCCTGCGCTGCTAAGGCCGGGTCGCTTCGACCGCCGCGTAGTCGTCAATCGACCGGATGTGCGTGGTCGTGAAGAAATTCTTCGTGTTCACACTCGTAAGATTCCATTGGCAGACGATGTTGACCTCTCAGTGTTGGCTCGTGGCACACCGGGTTTCTCCGGAGCCGATCTAGCCAATATGGTGAATGAAGCGGCATTGAGTGCAGCGCGGCAAAATCGCAAAGCTGTGCTCATGTACGACTTCGAACTGGCGAAAGACAAAGTCTTGATGGGCGCGGAGCGCAAATCTCTGATCCTCACTGAAGAGGATAAGAAGGTCACCGCCTATCATGAGGCAGGCCACGCTCTAGTTGCGGCCAAGCTGCCTAACTCTGATCCGCTGCACAAGGTCACGATCATCCCTCGTGGAATGGCCCTCGGCGTTACCATGCAGCTGCCGATCGATGACAAACACAACTACACCAAGGAATATCTTGAAACTGAAATCGCCATCATGATGGGTGGCCGTATCGCCGAAGAGATGTTCCTGAGCCAGATGAGCACGGGCGCGGGAAACGACATTGAGCGTGCCACCGAGCTGGCCCGCAAAATGGTTTGCGAATTTGGTATGAGCGATCTGGGACCGCTGACCTTCGGCAAAAAGGAAGAGCAGATATTCCTGGGACGCGAAATCAATCAGCATCGTGACTATAGCGAAGCCACTGCGGTCAAGATCGACGACGAAGTGCGTCGTATGATTGGCCAGGGCTACAACACCGCGAAAGGCATTCTCGCGGAACATAATGAACCGCTTGTGAGAATCGCACTCGCATTACTTGAGCGCGAAGTCCTCGATGGCAATGAAATCAAAATGCTCATTGATGGCAAGGAGCTGCCGAAACTGACTCCTCCGCCTAGATCAGACGATAATGGCGTGCAGCAGGTGCTTAAACCTGAAGCGCGTCCGGGAATTGCCAAGGGCGGAGGACAGCCCGCGCCAGCGTAAACTTTTGGAAAAAATTACGTAGGGACAGCCGCCCTCGGCTGTCCAGTTGAGCAAAGCTCAACTTCATTGCGTTCCATAGAAAAATCTGTTTTATAGCTACTAGGTAAACATAGGACCTAAGGCGAGCAAGGCTCGACTGGACAGCCGAGGGCGGCTGTCCCTCGTTTTCTTTCTTTTGACCGTTTAGTTTCTTCTTGTCACAGACTGCCGCTCCGCCCCACCCTGATTCAGTGCTCCGCTGTGCAGAGGCAACACAATCACGCGTTTACCAGGCTCATCATCTGCTCTGGATAGCGCTCTCCGGCTGCAACTCCGTGCGGAGCTACTTCGTCGAGCCGCTTAAGATCTTCTTCTGTGAGCTTCACATCCAGGGCACCGGCGTTTTCCTCAAGATATTTACGGCGCTTCGTACCCGGAATCGGAACAATATCGTCACCTTGGGCGAGCACCCAGGCCAAAGCCAGCTGCGAAGCTTTGCAGCCCTTTTCTCGCGCGATTTCTTGAACGCGGCGCACCAAATCCATATTCTTTTGAAAGTTTTCACCCTGAAAACGTGGAGAGTTTCGGCGGTAATCGTCCTCTGACAGGTCTTCGAATCGCTGAATTTGTCCGGTTAAAAAGCCGCGTCCAAGTGGACTGTACGCCACAAAACCAATCCCGAGTTCACGGCAGGTCGGTAGTACTTCTTCTTCGGGATCTCGTGTCCACAACGAATATTCGGTTTGCAGGGCCGTGATCGGGTGTACTTGAGAAGCTCGCCGTAAAGTTCGCGGGCCAGCTTCCGACAAACCGATGTAGCGGATTTTCCCTTCTTTTACCAGCTCTGCCAAAGCGCCGACTGTTTCTTCGATAGGTGTATTGGGATCGACCCGATGCTGGTAATACAAATCAATGGTTTCGACGCCGAGCCGTTTAAGACTGCCCTCACAAGACTTACGAACATAATCCGCTTTGCCGCTCACACCACGAATTGTGGGGTTTGCTGGATCACGTACGATCCCAAACTTGGTCGCGAGAACCACCTTGTCCCGTTTGCCCTTGATTGCTTTACCGACCAGCTCCTCATTTTTATAAGGACCATACGCATCGGCGGTATCGAGGAAATCGATGCCCAGTTCGAGAGCACGGTGAATGGTTGCAATAGATTCATCATCATCGCGTCCACCATAAAACTCGGACATCCCCATGCATCCCAGTCCTAAAGCGGAAACTTTGGGGCCAACGTGTCCCAATTGACGGTATTTCATGGCTGATCTCCCTTACGATAATTGCAATGCTGATTATGATTGATTATGGGAAGCGGTATTAGTTCGGCACAGGGCTATAGATGCCACCATGGAGCAGGTGGTTGATCAAAAATCATCATGGTCAGGCAGCCACTGTGATCAGTGGTTTTCCCGCTTCGAGCACTTCTCCAATCTCAACCGCTGGAACTCCCGCGTGATTGAGATCTCTCGCGAGTTCGACTGAGATGTCGGGCGCAACCGCAATCAGTAATCCTCCCGCAGTTTGAGGATCAAAAAGAATCGTCCTGATCTCATCGTTGACGCCATCCTCGTAGCCAACCACGCATTCAGCAAACTCGCGATTCGCTTTGAGCCCGGCAGGAATATGCCCGGCGCGAATACATTCCAGCGCACCGTCAAGTAACGGAACGCGATTGGCAAAAAGCCGCAGAGATACTTCGGAAGCCAGTGCCATCTCCCGCGCATGAGCAATGAAGCCAAACCCGGTAATGTCAGTCATGGCATGGATGATATTTTCTTTCGCCTGTACTTCGCCGGTTTCGGTCAAGGCTGCGGGCACCTCTTCTTTAGTCATGTACCTGGCAATGATTCCCGCCGCCGCTTTGTTCAGGGTAGTCATAGACCGGATCGCCGCGTCAATCCAGGATTGCTGCGCTGCTCCTTTTTTAATCGCGGTAGTGATCACACCAGTTCCTAACACCTTTGTGAAAAGCAGACGATCACCCAGTTTAGCTCCGCCGTTCTTGAGAACTCTGCTGGGATGGATCAATCCTGTGACGGAATATCCAAATTTCATCTCCTCATCACGCACGCTATGGCCGCCAATTACCGAGCATCCGGCTTCGATCATTTTCGAGAGACCACCTGCGAGGACTGCTTCGAGAACAGCGATATCGCCATTTCCTGGAAAACAAACATGCGCCAATGCAGTGATTGGGCGGCCACCCATGGCATATACATCGCTGAGTGCATTGGTCGCTGCTATTTGGCCAAACGTATAGGGGTCGTCCACCATCGGGGTAAAAAAATCGACTGTTTGAACCAAGGCCATAGCGGGGCCGATCTGATATATCCCAGCATCGTCGGCATGATCGAATCCGACTAGCACATTGGGATCGGTCTGCTTTGGAAGCTTTACGAGTACTTTATCCAGAATCGCTGGGCTCAGTTTGGAAGCGCATCCTCCAGCTTTTACGGTCTCGGTTAGACGTACGTGTGTTGTTTCTTGCATAAATTGATTCTAGCCCCGTTGTATAAATCATTGGACAGTTAAAGTGACAGGCGGGCAGCTACCTTGCTAAATTAGACGCTTGAAGACCACCGTACGATCTAGCGAGAAGACTTTCTACTCCGAAATGCAGAGTCCAATTGGACCACTGCTGCTGGTGGGGAGCGACGACTCTCTTCGTGAAATCCTGTTCGTCAATGGACGAACCCCCGCGTCGGCAGATCCATCTTGGCGAAGGGACGACACCGTGCTACGGGAAGTCACTCGACAGTTGAATGCCTATTTTGCAGGAGACCTGCAACTTTTCGATCTGTCACTCACACCCAAAGGCACGCCTTTCCAACTCAGTGTCTGGAAGCAATTATGTGAAATTCCTTATGGCGAGACGACTTCCTATGGAGAACTAGCCAATCGCATCGGAAATCCCAAAGCTTGCCGTGCCGTCGGCTTGGCAAATGGCTCCAATCCAATTCCGATCATAATTCCCTGCCATCGCGTGATCGGCAGCAACGGAAAATTGTCAGGTTACGGTGGAGGCCTGCCAATCAAAGAAAAATTGCTGGCGCTAGAACAGCGTCAATTACGGCTGTTGTAAGCCTTTTACGCAGCCGCTGACATCCAAAGCCGCCTTCGGTTACCATAGTCAGAGCACAGATTTCTAACTCCGAAGCATCTAAACACATATGAACATTACCCGCACTGTTTACGCATTCGTCATTCTTCTGCTGGCTTCACTGGCTGTAGCCCAGGAACCTAACCCTGCTTTGAAGCCACCTAAAGGGTCGCAGGAAGCTATTGTGGTTTTTGAAGATCTCCAATGCCCTCAATGCCGCAATACGGCTCCGGTAGTGAGAGAGGCGGGGAAGACGTATAAAATCCCAGTGGTCCGCTATGACTTCCCACTTCCCATGCACAACTGGTCATTTGATGCCGCCGTGATCGCGCATTATTTTGACGCGCACTCCAAACAGCTCGGCTACGAATATCGCGACTACATCTTCGAACACCAGCCGGAAATCACGCCACAGAATCTGCGCTCTTTTTCGGATAAATTTGCCGCTGAGCATAAAGTGGATTTGCCTTTTGTGGTCGATCCCCAAGGCAAGTTGGCGGCTGATCTGAACGCGGAGAAGAATATTGGTACAAGCGTGGGCATCAATCATACGCCGACAATTTATATCGTCAGCAGCAAGCCCGGCGGTAAACCATATGTTGAAGTGACGGATAGAAGCCAGCTCTTCCAAATGATTGATGCCATGAAATAAAAGATCAGGAGACTCGCGTGGGACAGCCGCTCTCGGCTGTCCCACCCCTAGCCTCTTTCGAAGGCGTGCTTCTTTTCCAGTTCTTCCAACGCTGATTTCATATCCGACTCGAATTTCATAGCCTGATCCATTAGAAGCGCAGTCACTGTGGCGCGCTCCCCATTCATTTTAAGCATTCCTTGCGCTTCCAGCTTTCGGGCAATTTCTAGCATCTGTTCCGTGTTTGTCTCCAGGTACATTGCATCGGTTGGATCGGCTACCCAGACTGGTCCACCAACAAGCCGTGTCTGCCAAAAAGCTTTGCGCGATAGCAATAACGCGGTGTCTTCTTCGGAAGCTTGCCCGAACACCCACTTGCTTCGTTTGAAGTCATAATGGCGGCTGGAAAATTGCACCGGGATCAGTTTTCCCGACTTCACAAATTCCACCTGGCGCTTATCGACTTCTTTGCGCAAAGCATTTATCACCGGTCCTTCTGCATCCTTCGGTTCAATGGACGGCAGCACTTCGCGCAGAGTTGCCGATAGGTTCACCGCCATTGGAGCATGCAGCCCTTCTGAGTTCTCTAATCGAATATCCGCGTGCAGAAACCAAAAATCGGCGCCCGATGTCGATTTGCGAAAAGGCCATTGCAAATGAAAGGAAAGCGGTAACCCCGTTCGCGAAACGTAAATGTTTTTTTCCGTATTGCCGTTACTTTGAATTTTATTGGCCATTCAGATCTCAATGCACCCAACTATTCGAGAATCAAATTATACGGAATTTCCCTACTTGGTGACTGATCAATGAAGCAACTTGAAGAGTTGATTTTGGAGAAATTACAGAAGCTGCTACTTCCCGCTCGCTTGACCAAGACTATTGAGAGAGCCTGGTGCCTGAAAAACCCGGTTTCGTCCAGCCTGTTTTGCAGAGTAGAGGCCGGCGTCAGCGGCTTTGACAAGTTCATCGCGGGTAGTGCCATGATCGGGATAATTAGCTGCACCCACACTAATTGTCACCGAGCGAGGAACCCCTGGGAACTGCCATCCTTCAACTACACTCCGTAATTTTTCCGCCACCGTGAGCGCGTGTTGCGGATCGGTTTGCGAAAGCAGAATGGCAAACTCTTCCCCGCCGTAGCGGCAAACCACATCGATTTTGCGCAGTTGCTGGTGAAAAATTGAGGATATTTGCCGCAAGACTTCGTCGCCCAATAGATGTCCGAATTCGTCGTTCAGGCGCTTGAAATGATCGATGTCCACCATAATGACAGCCATGCCCGCGCCAAACCTGCGCGCACGATCCAGTTCCTCCACCATGCGGAGCTCAAAAAAACGTCGGTTGAAAATTCCGGTCAATCCATCCAGATAAGCCAGCTGCTTAACCCTTTCCACGTAATGCGCATTTTGTATAGCTGTGGCGCAAATATCTGCGACTGACTCGAGCGGCTGCATGTCATGCACATTGAAGGTGTTCGCCTCAGCATTATCCAGCACCAATACTCCAAGCGGCTGACCAAAAGAAACTAGAGGAATGCACATCCGCGATCCGGTCTCGAGGTAGAAATTTACGTACTCCGGATCATTCTTCGAATCGTTCTCGATGAGGGTCTTGGTCGCGCGCAGTGATCTTCCCCACAAGCCGGTTACAGCCGAAAATCGCCCACCTTCGGGGATCTGCGGCGTGAGATTTCCGTGGTGCGCATTCAGCACAAGTTCATCTTCTTCCTTCAAAAGCACGGAAACATGTGCGGCCTGAAATGCGTCGTGCACCAGCAAGCAAACTTTATTGAGCAATTCTTTTAAATCTAAAACGGCCGTCATTTGCTGAGCAATTGCATTAATGGCTTGCAGTTGCGACGCTCGGCGCCGTTCCAGCGAGTATAAGTGCGAATTCTGCAACGCCATTGAAGCTTGCGTCGAAAACAACGTAAGCAGGTCAATCGTGTCGGAATCGAAATAGTTGACTTTTTCGCTTTGGCAATCCAACAATCCCACCACTTGATCCCTAACCATCAGTGGTACTGCCAGTTCCGAGCGGGAGCTTTTGCAAGAGGATATGTAGCGCGGATCTTTTAGCACATCGGGAATGTATAGCGGACGCTTCTGCTGAGCGGCGATGCCCGTTATGCCAACTCCCAGCGGCAGCCGCACATTGTCATGGCCTTCATCCCACCCAATTTGGCGCCGCACATAAAGTTCATTCTTTTCCTTGTCCAGAAGGAACACTGCAGCATTTTTTAAATGAAAATAATCTCGCGCAATAATAAGGATTTGCTGAAGCAGCTCGTCCAAATCAAAGGTAGACAGCACAGCCTGGCTGGCGTCGTAAAGTATGGCTATTTTTTGCATTACTGGCCGGATTCTACCGTGTTCCAGCCAGGTTACCGAGGTTCCGAAAGTAACCTCCCATGTATCTTTTTAAGATCTAAGATCGAAAACGTCGTCGCCAGCCGGCAACCGTCTTGATAGTCCCGAAAATCACCAGGCAGAACCAAAAATCAACCACAACCCCCAAATCCAGCCGAGGAGGCACATGCCTGGCAGCGGGAGGTAAATGGGGCATCAATAAAAAATAAGCCAGATTTCCCGCCAGCACGGCAATTAATGACTGGACGAAATTGGCCACTGCTGGTTTAGACACCGCTTTAACCTATTAGCTCCATAAAATACCGGCCTGCTAACATCCTTTCAGATGCTGGAACCCACCACTCCCGTCCAATTCGTGAAAGGAATTGGTCCCCGCCTCGCCCAAGTACTCGCAACCAAGGGACTTGAAACCATCGATGACCTGCTTCACTACTTGCCCTTCCGTTATGAAGACCGCCTCAATCCCCGGGGAATAGCAGAACTTCGGGCCGGAGAGATGGCCACAGTGATCGCCGAAGTCCGCACTTCTGGCCTTTTTCGGACTCGCCGTATGCCTATCTTTGAGATGACGGCGGGCCAAGGCAGGGCGAAGCTGAAATGTATTTGGTTTAACGGATCCTACCTGCGAGACAGATTCAAACCCGGCCACATGGTTGCTCTATACGGAAAAGTTGAAGAAAACCGAACCGGCGGAGGATTGCAACTGATCCAACCGGAGTTCGAAATTATAGGCGATGGGCCCGCAGAAGATTCCGATGATGCGAATAAGGATGATGCTCATAAGAATGAGCAGAAAGCCCTCGATTCGCTGGAAGTAGGGCGCATCGTCCCTATTTACGAGACCGCCGGCCAAGGTCGTCTTACCCCGCGATGGTTTCGACGCATTATTAATAATGTTCTCGAAAACCTTTCCCCTGATCTGCCGGATCCAATCCCCGGTGCCGTTCGCAAGCGGCTTTCGCTTATCTCTCCGCGCGAGGCCTTGTGGCGGGTTCATTGGCCAGATCCCGGAGAAAGTTTGCAGGACCTACAATCTTCGCGCACGCCCGCGCATGTCCGCCTGATTTTCGAAGAACTGTTTTTCGTTGAATTGGGCCTCGAACTCAAGCGTCGCCAGCAAAAAGCGCAAACTGGGATCGCCTTCCGATTGGATGAGCGCGCCCGACACGCTATAAAGAAGATACTTCCCTTTCATCCTACGTCGGCGCAAAAACGCGCTTTGAAAGAAATTGCTACCGACATGGAAAAACCATCCCCGATGCGCCGTCTGTTGCAAGGCGATGTTGGGTCAGGCAAAACCATCGTCGCCTTCGAAGCCGCAATTATCGCCATTGAAAATGGGTTTCAGGTCGCATTAATGGCGCCCACGGAAATCCTCGCCCAGCAACATTACTTTTCCGCGCGCCGCATTCTGGAGTCCGCCGGATACAAGATCGTTCTGCTCACCGGTTCTTTGGAAGATGACCGCAAACGGGAAATACGCCGCCACATTTTCCAAGGCAATGCCCAGCTCGTTATCGGAACCCATGCTCTCATCGAAAAGAAAGTGGAGTTCGCAAAGTTGGGCCTGGTGATCGTGGACGAGCAACATCGCTTCGGTGTCCTGCAACGTTTCAAGCTGATGAAGAAGACTATCGATCGTGTAGGGACGGGCGTCTCGCCCGTCCAAATTTTGCAAGAGACCGCCGAAGAACCCGACGTCCTCGTTATGACCGCAACTCCAATTCCTCGCACTCTCGCTCTCACTCTGTATGGCGATCTCGACTTAAGCGTTATTGACGAAATGCCACCCGGACGCACGCCCATTATTACCCGCCGTGTTTCCGATGAACGTTCCAAGGAAGTTTGGGATTTCGTGCGCAAACAAGTCGTCGCTGGACATCAGGCTTATGTAGTCTATCCCGTCATTGAAGAGAACGAAGAAACAGAACTTAAGGCCGCGATAAAGATGTACAAGGAATTAAGCGGCCGCATCTTCCCCGATTTGAAAGTCGGACTTCTCCACGGCCGTCTCGATTCCGATCTGAAAGAACAAGTCATGCGCATGTTTCAGAGAGGCGAGTTGAACATTTTGGTCGCGACGACAGTGATCGAAGTCGGAGTCGACGTTCCTAACGCAGCAGTCATGGTGATTGAACACGCTGAGCGCTTCGGACTTGCCCAACTTCATCAACTCCGAGGGCGCATTGGCCGTGGCGCCGCCAAATCCTATTGCATTCTGATGACGAGCGGGAAAGTGTCCGAAGATGGCGAGCGCCGGTTAGACGCTTTAGTCCGCACCAACGACGGATTCCAAATCGCCGAACTCGATCTCGAACTACGCGGCCCGGGAGAGTTTTTCGGTACGCGTCAAGCCGGAATGCCCAGTTTCCAAGTTGCGAATTTAATTCGCGATCGTCAATTGCTGGAATTGGCAAAACGCGAAGCTGCGGCGGTGATTGCAGGACCAAATGAAGAAATCTCGAAAGAAGAGATTAGCCGCGCCATCCGCCACATGCGAGCCCGCTGGCCAAAAAGCTACGGCCTGGTAGAAGTGGGATAATGTTTCTTAGCGCGATGCCGAATCCGACAACTACAGCAAAAGCCGACCTTTTCCGAAAGTTGCCGTCGGTAGACGAACTCTCGCACAGCGCCGAGCTGGCACCGTTCGTATCGGAGAACGGTCAAACCGCCGTCAACGATGCAGCCCGCGCCGTTCTGGCTCGCCTTCGGAACGAAATCAACGCAAACCGCCTTGATTCCGCAGCTATTGACTTGGCGCTTTCCGGAATTGCGGACGCGATCGAACGTCAGTTGCGCGTATCGCTGAGCTATTCTTTGCAGCCCGTCATCAATGCGACGGGAGTAATCCTTCACACGAATCTTGGACGCGCACCGCTTGCTGCCGCCGCTCTCGATCACATCCACAAAACTGCGTTTACATATTCAAATCTCGAATTCGATCTTGAATCCGGTGAGCGCGGCAAGCGTGACATCCACGTAGATCGCCTCTTCCGCAAACTCCTAAATACTCACGTAGGGACAGCCGCCCAAGCCTGCCCTGAGCGCAGCCGAAGGGGCTCTCCGGACGAGCAACGCTCGTCAATCTCTACCGTCGTCGTTAACAACAATGCCGCTGCCGTTCTGCTCGCGCTCAACACTCTCGCTGAAGGCGGTGAAGCCATTGTTTCCCGCGGAGAACTGGTTGAAATCGGCGGCTCTTTCCGCATTCCTGATGTTATGTCGAAATCCAGCGCGATTCTTCGCGAAGTCGGCACTACCAACCGCACACGAGTCAGTGATTACGAACGGGCCATTAATGATAAGACGAAATTGTTACTCCGCGTACATCGTTCGAATTTTCAGATCACCGGATTCACGGAGCAACCATCGATTTCCGAACTAGCCGGTCTTGCACGAAGGCACAACTTGCCATTAATGGAAGATCTGGGCAGCGGCGCACTTTTTGACCTCAGATCTATTGGCATAAACGACGAACCGAGCGTCCTGGATAGCCTTGAAGCTGGTGTGGACGTGGTCACTTATAGCGGAGATAAATTACTCGGCGGTCCACAAGCCGGTATTCTCAGCGGTCGCAGTGATTTGATTTCCCGAATGCGCGCCAATTCCCTCTTCCGCGCGTTGCGGGGGGATAAACTGATTTATGCCGCTCTCGAAGCTACTCTTCTCGCATATGTGAAACGCGATCGCGACGCCATTCCCGCTCTAAAGATGATGCGGCTGTCCAAAGAAGAAATCGCCAGTCGAGCCGAAGCTGTGGCCGCAGAAATCTCATCTCCAAAACTGAATATCGAAATAGTCGATGGCGAATCCGTAATCGGCGGGGGTGCGGCTCCCTCAGCAACTTTGCCAACAAAGTTGCTGGCAATAACCTCGTTGAAATTCAGCGTAGACGATATAAGTAGTCGCCTGCGTAAAACCAATCCATCGATTATTGCTCGCGTCGAAGAGGGACGCGTGTTGCTCGACCTTAGGACAGTATTTCCCGAACAGGATGAAATTTTGAAACGTGCATTGCTTGAAATCTGTAATTCTTAACTTCTGATTTACTGTGGCGACCCTCTACACCATCGGCCATTCCACCCGTACCCTCGACGAACTCATCGCAGTCCTCCATGCGCACTCGATACAAACGTTAGTCGACATTCGGTCCTTCCCTATGTCAAAACGCCTGCCCCATTTCAATCGCGAGTCTTTGGAGAAATCTTTAGCAATCGCTGGGATTCGCTACATCTGGATGAAGGAGCTCGGCGGACGCCGCAAGAAGATCCGTGATGACTCTCCTAACGTCGGCTTGCGTAATACAAGTTTTCGCAATTATGCCGATTACATGCTCACTGATGAGTTTGAGAAGGCGGTCACGGAATTAATCGATATCGCCGAGCATTCCCGCGCCGCTTACATGTGTGCCGAGCGCGTCTACTTTAAATGCCATCGTATGTTGGTTTCGGATTGGCTCACATTGCATGGACATAAGGTTTTACACATCGACGACGCCAAACCCGTCAAGCCTCACAAGCCATTGGCGCAGATGAGCATGATCTACGGCCCAGAACTTTCCGCGAAACGATGAACACGTAGGGACAGCCGCCCTCGGCTGTCCAGCCGAGCTGGCTCGGCAATGTAGAACCTCATACGGAGTCTCTTCTATAATCGGTTTGACTGCCTGGCGCGTTCTTCATAAGATGGACGCCTGACCTTCCAACTCCAGATTTAACCTAATTATGATTGGCGAAACCATCTCCCATTACCGCATCGTCAGCCGCCTGGGCAGCGGCGGGATGGGTGTGGTCTACGAAGCGCAGGATCTCAATTTAGGCCGCAAGGTTGCGCTGAAGTTCCTGCCGCCCGATGTGGCTCGTGAGACTTCCGCCCTCGATCGCTTTCTTTTTGAGGCCCGCGCCGCTTCGGCTCTGAATCATCCCAACATCTGCACCATCTATGCCGTAGAGAAAGATGGCGAGCAGTCCTTCATCGCCATGGAATTGATCGAGGGACAAGGCCTCGACACGAAACTAACCGGCAACCCGCTCCCGCTTGATCGTATTCTCGAAATTAGCACTCAACTTGCCGACGCTCTCGATGCCGCTCACAGCAAAGGCATTGTGCATCGCGATATCAAGCCAGCCAATATTTTCATCACCCCGCGCGGTCAAATAAAAGTTTTGGATTTCGGCCTTGCCAAATTAACCGAAGCCGCCGCAAGTTCCCTTGACACCGGCGCGACTCAAACCAGTCCCGGACCGGCAAATCTAACCAGCCCGGGCAGTACGGTCGGCACCGTTGCCTACATGTCGCCCGAGCAAGCACGCGGCGAAACGCTCGATCCACGCACCGATCTGTTTTCGTTTGGAACGGTAATCTACCAAATGGCGACTGGCCGTCCCCCCTTTTCTGGGAACACATCAGCCGTCATCTTCCATGCCATACTGGACCGGGATCCCGTTCCCGCGCTGCAAATCAATCCCGATCTGCCGCTAAAATTGCAGGAGATCATCAGTAAGGCGCTGGAAAAAGATCGCGATCTTCGCTACCAGTCCGCCGCAGATCTTCGTGGCGATCTCAAGCGGCTGAAGCGGGATACCGAATCTGGACGAAAATCTTCACAGGTACTCCCAGCTGCATCCCCAAGTCCGATATCGACGCAATCCGGTTCTTCAGTATCACGCTCGCCCAGCGGGTCTGCTGTTATTACAGCTGTCCGCGGGAACAAATTAGGAACGGGCATTACTGCGTTGATTGTTCTTGCGATAATCGCAGCCGCCGCTTACGGCATCTACGCATTCCTGGGTCGCAGCCGCCCTATTCCATTCCAAAATATTGCGGTCACGAAAGTGACAGAAACAGGCAAAGCCGCGTTAGCCGCAATTTCCGCTGATGGAAAATACATTCTGAGTGTGATGGACGACAATGGACAGGAGAGCCTCTGGCTGCGCAACGTGCCCAGCAACAGCAACACCCAGGTACTCGCGCCAGCTCCCGTCCACTACAACGGATTGCGCTTTTCGCCCGACGGCAATTATCTGTATTTCATCCGCACCGAAGCCGGCAATCAGGAGCTTGACTATCTTTACCGCGCACCCGTTCTCGGAGGCACGCCCGAAAAACTCGTCACCGACATTGATTCGAATATCACATTCTCGCCCGGCGGCAAACAATTCGCTTTTCTGCGCTACAACAATCCTGACCCTGACAAGTTCCGTTTAATTATTCACACGGTGGAGACTGGCGATGAAAAAGTTCTAACCAGTGGTCTGGTCAGCCAGGGGCTCTACGATCCCGCTTGGTCGCCCGATGGTAAAGTGATCGTCTGCTATGTTCTACAACCCGGAACTGCGCTCTCTGGCCTGGTAGCCATTGATGTCGTCACTGGTGAACGCAAACTTTTTGCTTCAGAGGACACCCATCTCGTTTCTCGCCCAGTTTGGCTGCCCGACGGCAGCGGACTAGTCCTCTTGTACCTCGACCCTAGCACCAACATGACTCGCCAACAGGTCGGCTTTGTCTCTTATCCTGAAGGAATCTTCCATCCTGTTACTCGCGACACCAACAACTATTCGGCTACAAGCGTCGCCGGAGATTCGCGAACCCTGGCCACTGTTCTGCGAGAGGGCCATTGGAATCTTTTCTTGGAACCCTCCGCCAGCGGTGGACAAGAGCAGCAGTTATCCTCCGGCGCTCCAGTTTTTACTTTTACCTGGATGAAAGATGGCCAGATCGTAACCGATCAGGATTCGACACTCAGCCTGGTCAATCCTTCTACCAGAGCCAAGACCGTACTCCCTGTTGAGCAGGGTTCTCTGATGACCAATCCCTCCGCTTGCTCCAACGGCCAATATTTGGTATTGAGCCTTGGCTTCCACGCCAATAATCATTCTCTGAACATCTGGCGCATGGACGCGAGCGGTGGCAACTTGAAGCAGCTTACCAGCGGCAGGCTGGAGCAATATCCGGCGTGTACTCCGGATGGCCGCTGGGTGATTTATTGGGATGTGACCGACGGCTCAAAGCTACGCAAGGTCTCGATTGACGGAGGAGAATCCCAACGGATTTCCGATCTACCCGTCGCCCGTGGTTATGGCGTTTCTCCCGACGGTAAAACCGCTGCGTTCGCCACCTTCGGGCACGCTGGCGATCACGAGGAGACGCTCGCCATCGTTGACATCGACTCCGGAAAACTTTTGCAGAGAGTAGATTTTCAGCGGCCCGACCAGGGAAACATTCGATTTTCTCCGGATGGTAAGTCCGTCGTCTACCCTGTCCGAGAGGCCGGTGTCGATAACTTATGGTCGCAACCCCTCGATGGATCGCCGGGAAAACAAATCACTAGTTTCAAGTCCGAACAGATTCGCGAATTTCACTGGTCGTTTGATGGAAGCAAATTAGGTGTGATCCGCGGCCACAACGATTCCGACGTAGTCCTGATCCGCGACTCCCAGCAATAATAGTTGCTTATTTCTCTGATGATGGGTGGCGCGTCTCTTATTTGTTTTGTCATTCCGAATTTGTCATTCCGAGCCGTCCGTAGCTCCACTTGTGGAGCGAAGACGTGAGAGGAATCTGCTGTTTTATTGCTTTGCTCGTGTAGGGCGGACACTCCTGTCCGCCGCCCTGTTATTTCGCCGAAACTCACGTAGGGACAGCCGCCCTCGGTTGTCCAGTCGAGCGCAGCTCGACTCACTACTTTTGCCGCCCTCAAATCCGATTCTGTCACGCAACATGCCCACATTCAGACGTGAGTGACCTTCGTACTCTCTACAAACTAAGCCGATTCTAATAAAGTCCCATATTGGGACGAGCCCGGGAGATTCCTACTCTCGATCTTTTTCCGAACTAGCCGCCGACAGATTCTCCAACCTCTTGCAACACGAACAGCGTCACGAAACGGAGCGCTACGAAGAAATGAAACAGTCTCTAGCTTTGCCTAACCTGAGGAGCCATTCCATAAAATCCGGACTATTCGCAGGGCTGCTTACTGGCCTGCTTTTCGCGAGCTTAACGATTCAACCCAGTGCTCAAACTGCGCCAGATTCCCGCACCCAACGTCCCACATCTTTTGGTTACGACAAGGCTCATGAGATCGCGTTCACCGGGACCATTCAAGAAGTTATTACCCAGAACACTCCTGGCAGTCCCAACGGTCTGCGCCTATTAGTGGCTGGTCCGCGAGGTACCGTCAACGCCCATCTCGGTTCATTGCTAACCAAAGATGCGCAGGAAGCCCTGCACGCTGGTGCGGCAGTGCAGCTTATCGGAGCAATGGAAAAGGCTCATGGCAATGACTATTTGCTAGTTCGTCAAATGATCGTCGGCACTCGCACCATCACCGTGCGCAACGTACATGGGTTTCTTATGCCGGCTAATTCTTCTGCAGATCATTTCAGAACCCAAAAGATAAGTCAGCTTGCACTCGACGGAGGTGCCCGATGACATTCCGCCAATCGCTTCTTTCTTTTGTGACCCTAAGCATGCTTGCTACCTTAGTCGCATGTGGCGGCGGATCGAGTTCCACCCAGACGCCACCCCCGGGTTCTACGCCTATAGCGGTTTCGCTAAGTACGACTCCAACAACTATATTTTTCAGCAACACCACATCCATCACGGCCACCGTAACCCATGACTCCGCAAACGCGGGCGTGACCTGGAGCTGCGCTCCGGCTTCAAGTTGCGGTACCTTTAGTTCCGCGAAGACACTCAGCGGCGTTGCCACTACTTACACTGCGCCAGCCACTGCGCCTTCTTCAACCGTTGTCATTACTGCAACCTCGGTGACCGATACCACGAAAAGTGCCAGCACGTCGCCGATCACGATCTCAGCTTCCGGGATCACGGTGTCGTTGACGGCGGCACCACCATCTTTATCGCCCAACGCGTCCACAGCCATTGCTGCCGTCGTAACCGGTGACTCAGCGAACGCAGGTGTGACATGGAGTTGCGCTCCGGCCAGTACTTGCGGTTCGTTTAATCCAACTCAAACCGCCAGCGCGGTTAATACGGCCTACTCCAGTTCCTTAACCACTGGCAATGTTGTGATCACCGCAACCTCAGTTTCCGATCACACACAGCGCGCAAGCACCACTGTTACCGTTACCACCGCCGCCTCCGGAAAGCTAATCCCTGGAAATTATGTCTTTTCGCTGTCTGGCACGGATGCGAATGCCCCTTATATTGTCTCGGGAGTTTTTACCGTTGACAGTAACGGAACAATTACGAACGGTGAGCAGGATTTCATCGACTTTAACAATGGCTCTCTGTCGGACTTGAGTTTAAGTGGAAGCGTTACCTCTGGAAACAATGGCAATCTGCAGATCACGGTTAACACTGGAGACGGCTCCATCGGCTTGGGCGGAAATGGTATAGAAATTCTGGATGCTACACCCATATCCAACTCAAAAGCCTTAATCACTGAGTTTGATGGTTGGGCGACTGCTAGCGGGACGTTAGATCTGCAAGCAACCACTCTGGCCACGCCGTCGGGCGGTTACGCATTCTCTCTTGCGTTCCCGGGTAACTTCTTTCCTCTTGTGATGGGAGGCGTGATTAACGTTGATAGTACGGGGGGCATCTCCGGAAACGGCAGCGTTTTCGATATCGATATAGGTGGCAATGTGACACAAAACCAGTCTTTTGACGCGAGCACTGTTACCGCCCCAGATCAATTTGGGAGGGTTATTTTCGCTCTATTACCCAGCGCGACCGCAAATTTCCCGGAGATCTCATTAGCCGGATACATGGTTGACACCAATCACATTCGCTTAGTCGAAATCCCCGACAGCTTCAACGGCGTTTTTGGCGGAATCGCTGTTGGCCAAGGAAGTAGCACTGGAACATTCAGTCCCAGCTCCATCTCCGGATCCAACTATGTATTCGGCGTAGCTGGTCTGGATATCAACGGCTCACTCCAAGAGGCCGGTCTACTAACTGCAAACGCGGATGGTAGCGTAAACGGCACCATTAATTTCAACGACTTTGTTTTGCAAAGTCCACAAGGCGGTAGCACTGTTACCGCACCTGCTACAGCCTATACTGTGGATCCGACTGGTCGGGTAACTCTCACTGGCCTAACCGACGGTGCTAGTTTTACCACTAACCTCCAACTGTACCTGACAGGAGATGGACATGCGTTGGTGGTCTCCATGGACAACTGGAACGTAGTTACCGGTCCTGCTTTTCAACAAACCGGCGCTGGTTCATTCACGGGCTCGTCTTTTACGGGCGTGTATGCCTCGAATGTCCAACAGCTTCTATCCACCGGCGAATATGACGGCGTTGGTCAGATTGCAGCCAATGGCGGGAACACCTTATCAGGATTCGTCGACTTGAACGAAGCCCTAACCCCCACATCTGCTCTGCCCTTGACGGGTAGTTTCGCCGCCAATTCCAACGGAGTGTTCACTGGCACTACTACGGGTCTTCCGGACTCGAACACAACTACCAGCTTCACCTATTACCTCGTGGACCCCACGAATGTAATAGGGATCGAAACCGACAGCACTCAATTAACTCTTGGCTTTTTCGAACTTCAACAATAGCCAAGCTACAAATCGCAGCTCAACTCAGTGCGCACTCCGGTGCGCGGGCCGGGATTTAGTCCCGGCCGCTCTTCTTTGAACGCCAGTCAGTACAAATTTCTTTTCCTGTAATTTGGATCAATGTAGCGGACGGGCGTCCGCGCCCGTCGCCGGGTTCACATCTTCGCTACACCGCTAAATTATCCCAATCACAAATTCGAAATTCCCCTCACATTAGATCTGCCGTTAACTGATCGAAACTCACGTAGGGACAGCCGCCCTCGGCTGTCTGCTTTCGGCTTTGGACGTATGGGGCCGGGCGCTCTTGTCTTTCGCCTTTGCGATTCAACCCCTGCTACAATGGCCCGTCCTCACTGCTGACATATCCAATGACTCTGACTGCCGGCACCAAGCTCGGTCCCTATGAAATCCAATCCGTCGTTGGCGCGGGTGGCATGGGCGAAGTCTACCGTGCGCACGATTCGCGGCTTGATCGTACGGTCGCAATCAAGATCCTCCCTGCATCCTTCTCGGCCGATCGCGACCGGCTGCAACGCTTCGCGCAAGAGGCGCGCGCCGCTGCTGCGCTGAATCATCCCAATATTCTTTCCATCTTCGATATCGGAGATCAGCAGGGTTCGCCCTACGTCGTCTCCGAGTTGCTCGAAGGCGAGACTCTACGCGACCGGCTGCGAACCGGACCTCTCTCCAGCCGTAAAGCCATCGACTACGCGTTGCAGATAGCAAAAGGTCTCGCGGCGGCGCACGAAAAAGGAATCGTGCATCGCGATCTAAAGCCAGAAAACCTGTTCCTCACCACTGACGGTCGCGTCAAGATTCTCGACTTCGGTCTGGCCAAGCTGATCGGCCCCGAAAGTCAAGGCTCACAAGAAGATTCACCCACCATCCAGGGACTAACCGAACCCGGCCTGATTATGGGCACAGCCGGATACATGTCTCCCGAGCAAGTACGGGGCAAACCAGCTGACCATCGCTCCGACATCTTCGCCTTCGGCGCGATTCTCCACGAGATGATTTCCGGCAAACGCGCATTCCGTGGCGACACCGCAGCCGATACCATGAGCGCCATCCTCAAAGAAGAGCCGCCCGAACTTACCGAAACCGGACGCCCCGTCCCACCTGGGCTAGAAAGAATTGTGCGGCATTGTCTGGAGAAGAATCCCGCGGAACGCTTTCATTCCGCCCGCGACCTGGCATTTGCCCTGGAAGCACTGACCGAAATTTCCGCCACCAGCAAATCCGGCGGCCAACAAGCAATAAGTGAAATGAGCGACGCAAGCGCGCGTCGCAGTCTGCTCATCCCGACTATAGCCGTCGCGCTCATTGCGATGGCTGCTCTGGGCTGGTGGTTAGGCAAACGCAGCGCTGTAGTGCCCACGCCCGAGTATCAGCAGATCACATTCCGCACCGGCAGCATTGGCAATGCCCGTTTCACTCCCGACGGAAGCATTGTTTATGACGCCTCCTGGGAAGGTGGCGACCGCCAAATTTATACCGCCCGCACCGACGATACCGGCTCGCGCGAACTGGGCATAAAAAACGCCGGCCTGCTTTCTATATCGAAGAACGGAGAACTGGCCATCCGGCTCAACACCGTGCTTTTTTCCGGTTACGCGCGCTCGGGTACCCTTGCCCGCGTGCCCTTGAGCGGAGGAACGCCCAGAGAAGTGTTAGACAATGTGCAGGATGCGGAATGGGCGGCTGACGGCGAAAACATGGCTGTCATCCGCAATGTTCCTTCCAACAGCCATTGGCATCTGGAATATCCCGTCGGCCACGTCTTACTCGACAGCATCAACTGGATCGGTGAGCCAAGAATTTCTCCCGATGGCAAGTGGGTCGCGTTTGCCGACCATGAGAATCCCGGAGGAGACGACGAAGGTTCCATCGCCGTAATCGCCTCCGATGGAAACGCCCAAGAAAAGAAACTTTCCTCCGGCTGGTCTTCCATTGAAGGAATCGTGTGGTCACCCGCTGGCAATGAGATCTGGTTCACTTCTTCCAACAGTGGCAGCGCCAACAATCTCCGCGGCGTCACTCTGGCCGGAAAGCTGCGCACCATCGTCAACGTGCCCGGCGGTATGTGGCTGGAAGACATCCGCAACGGAGTGGCATTAACCGTGACGCAGCGTCATACTCAGGGAATCCGCGGCATACCGCCGGGCGGCAAAGAAGAGCATGAATTGGGATGGCTGGGCTGGTCGTATTTTAGAGATCTCAGCCGCGATGGCAAGAAAGTTTTGTTCGAGGAACAAGCCGATGGCGGTGGACCGAACTACACCGTATTTCTGCGTGACACCGACGGCTCGCCTCCGGTCCGCATCGGCGAAGGCGAAGGCCGCGCGATCTCGCCCGACAACAAATGGGTAATCACGAAACCTAATAAGGGAGGCGGCCCGCTGAGCGTGGTCCCAACAGGAGCAGGCGAGGCTCGCCAGTTGACTCATGACAACATTCGCTATAACAGCATTCGCTACCTTGATGAAAAGCACTTACTTGCCAGCGGGATTGAGGCCGGACATGGACGTCGCAACTATCTGATCGAGTTGAATAACGGCGATGCCAAACCGATAACGCCCGAGGGCATCGCCGGGACCAATCTGTCGCCCGATGGCCGTAGCGTGGTGGTGACTGGGCCGGACGGGAATTTCGCCATATGGCCAATGGATGGAAGCGGCCTGCGTCCCATCCCAGGCATTGATTCGAAGTACTATGTGAGCGGATGGACGCCGGATGGCGCATCCCTATACCTGTTCGCCGCCAACCGGGGATCTGCAGGTCCCGCGAAAGTCTTCCGCTTAAATATAGCCGATGGAAAAATGGAGTTCTGGAAGACCTTCGGAGCAGACCTGGCTGCAACAGGCGTCGCCGTAGGCCCTCCACGCTTCTCCAGCGATGGCAGCGCGTATATCTATACGTATATCCAAGTGCTCTCAGAAGCCTATGTAGTCAAAGGCTTGAAGTAAACTGTCCTATATCGTTCCGTTCTGAAATGCCCCAGGCAATTCGCCGCCACTTCCTCCCGCCCCAACTCACGTAGGGACAGCCGCCCTCGGCTGTCCAGTCGAGATCGTGTGGGGCGGACACTCTTGTCCGCCGCTTTTGCCATTTAGCGGCGAATTTCTGTATTGGCGATTACATCCCCTGAAAGTTTGTCATTCCGAGCCGCGCGAGGAAGCTGCTTTGTTACGCAAGAAAAGAAGATTTACCTGCTTGGGTTACCTCATTACCGTCTATCAAAGCCGCATCGAGTTGTCCTAGCACATCCAATAACTCCGCATGATCGTTGCCACTCAGGATGCCACCTTCTTCTCGCGATACTCGTTGAAGTGCCATCCTAGACTCCCCTAAGAATTCAGTAGCTGGGAAAGTATTAACCATGCGACTTGCTGTGGCGATGACATCGCCCAATTCTTCAGCACCCATGCGCTTAAGTTCAGCGCTCAAAGAAATTAAATATTGATAAAGTTGATTATTGTTGGAAAGTTTCATAGTTGTTCTGTCCTCAGCGCATAAAGAAGAAAGAGGTGTTAACGCTTCCAGGTGCAGTTACCACTTAAAGCTCACCACCTGGATTCAACCCCGATCCCAGTGGGCGGATGGCCCACCTTTGCTTTTTTCGCATTATTCCAAACTGAGGGTGCCCCATTCTTGCGCGCGGTTTTCACAAGGGTGGGAAGCGATGCTGCCGCTACTCAATCAGAAGGAGTATAAACCGGCAATGAAACTTCGGAGGGCAGTCCATCCAGCGGACTTTGACTCATGTAACGAGCGTTGACTTTTTACCCCAACGACTTGCAATGCACTATCCTCGCTGAGGTTGCGTCGTTTTTTCCCCGCGATGAAGCCGCTGCCCTTAGCGAAACTCAACGGAGTATATCGATGTAACATCGATATATTATTGCGCTGGAACGTCCGCATGAATTTAACGGCGGTGCGCGACGAAGAACTATCGTGTCGCGACATTTTGGCAAGTCGCGCTATTCGCCGCCCGCCATCTCTTTCCTCTCGAGTCTCACGTCGAGCAAAGCTCGACACAACCGTGCTTTGGCAAACAGCAAGCTAAGGGAGGAGTGCTATAGGATTGCATTGAAACATTGATGAAACCCCCTCGCATCGCCGAACTGCTTCAGCCTTTCCTGTCGCCATTGCCTCCCCGCGACAAGGCCGCTGCTCTGAGCGAAACTCAACTGAATAATATATCGATGTATATCGATATATTATTGCGCTGGAATGCGCGTATGAATTTGACAGCCGTGCGCGATGAAGAAAATATCGTGACACGACATTTCGGGGAGTCGCTATTCGCCGCCCGCCATCTCTTTCCTCTCGAGTCTCACGTAGGGGCAGCCGTCGAAGCCTGCCCTGAGCGTAGCCGAAGGGGCTGTCCGGTCGAGCCAAGCTCGACGTCTTCCCGCCAACTCCCGATGCGCCTCATCGACGTAGGATCCGGAGCTGGCTTCCCTGGCCTGCCCATCAAAATCTGGAAACCTGATATCCACCTCACGCCGATTGAATCGAATCAAAAAAAAGCAACGTTCCTCCGTGAAGTCATCCGCAAACTCGCGTTGACCCAAGTAGAAGTATTCGCTGGCAGAGCGCAAGACTTCAGATCCCAAGGTGAAGTTGTAACCCTGCGTGCAGTAGAACGCTTTGATGAAGCTTTGCCAATAGCAGCGACGCTGGTGGTTCCAAATGGAAATATCGCGCTCTTGATCGGTGAGCAACAAACGAATCAAGCAAAAGAACTGCTTCCAAACTTTACTTGGGAGCCGCCTCGACCCATCCCACAATCAACCAACCGGATAATTCTGTTAGGAACGAATCCAACCCTCTAAGTACCTGTAGGGTAAACAAGTGGGAAAATTGGCTTGTTCGAACGTCTATTGTTGGAAAAACACTGCATTAAAATGGAGAAGTGGGCAAACCTCCCGATATACGAAGAAATGATATACGAAGAAATAATGAAAAGTTTAGATAATTGTCAGAAATGTTCCCACAGGAACACTGCGCGTTTCATCACAAATATGGTGCCTATGCGCAAAGTGTTCCTACCGGAACATCCCTGCATATGTCTGCTACTCGGAACCTTCAATATGTTCCACCAGGAACACTCTTAAGAACTTCAGCAAAACCCTAGATCAAACGTTCTAGCAGGAACATTCGCAGCTTCTGCTATTCCTATTGGAATTCACGTTTAATGTTCCTGCTGGAACATTTCTGACTTTTCCACAGGTGTTCCCGTGGGAACACTCTCTTGCACCAAACTCTGGCATTGCTTTGCTTCTTCATTCGCACTATTCTGGCTCCACTCTCGGTTCTCTCAAAAATCAATGGGACGCGTAATCGCTGTTGCCAACCAGAAGGGCGGCGTCGGGAAGACCACGACCGCTATCAACTTAGCCTCATCTTTTGCCGCAGCAGAGGTCAATACCCTGCTGGTGGACTGCGATCCTCAATCAAATGCTACAAGCGGATTGGGACTCGCCAAAGATCCAGAGCGGCTTAGCACCTACCATTTGCTAATGGCGGAGGCCAAAGGCGAAGACGCTTTGCAGAAAACTGAGCTCAAGCAGCTCTGGATCATCCCCGCGCACAAGAACCTGATCGGCGCAAACATTGAGCTGGTCGATGGCGAACGCAGGGAATTCCGCCTCAAGGATGCCCTCTCGCCGCTGCGCGAACGTTTCCAGTACATCGTGATCGACTGTCCGCCTGCTCTAGATTTGCTGACTCTCAATTCGTTGGTGGCAGCTGATGCGGTCTTGATTCCGATGCAGGCGGAATACTTTGCGCTCGAAGGCGTATCGGAGCTGCTCGACACGGTTGAGCGCATACGTTCCAGCCTCAACCCGGAGCTGGCGATTGAAGGTGTGGTCCTCACCATGTACGACGACCGCACAAATCTCGCGCTCCAGGTTACGGCTGAGCTTGATCGCTACTTTGGGGATAAGCTTTGTAAGACCACCATCCCTCGCAATGTTCGTCTCGCTGAGGCTCCCAGCCATGGCAAACCGGCTCTGCTTTACGACGTGCGATCCCGCGGGGCGGAGAGCTATATCCAGCTCGCAAAAGAATTGATCGAGCGGGATATGCCTGAGGTCGTCCAGCTAAAAGGGAAGGACGATTTGGCCGCTGAGGAACATCCGGTGGAAGAAAAGCAAGTGGTGAATGCGCCGCGCTGGAAGCGATGGAGAGAGCGGAATAAATTGACGACCATCAATATATCGGGACGATAAATATATCGATGATCGTCGATATATATCGAGGGCATGGCAGAGGTAGCGGTCCTTCGACGCGAGATTCGTTCGTGAACGAACCAATCTCTTGCTCAGGATGACAGTGTTTTCAGGATGGCAGCGGTTCAGGAGAGATGCAGCGGTTGAGGAGAGATAATGACGACAATAGCGGATAAGGCCGCACCTGCGAGTCCGAACTTGGCTGAAAAGACAACTGACAAGATACCCGACAAGCGCCGCGCTTTGGGCCGGGGACTCGATTCTCTACTGCCAAGCGGGCCTCGCGTTGTCCCCAATCCTCCCGGGAATCCAAACGCTGCAATCCCAAACGCGGCTGGGACGCCGCCGCCAAACCCATCTTCTCCGCAAGGAGTTTCCTCCGACGGAATATATATTGGCGATATTCAGGCGCAGGCCGCCCGTTCCGGCGATGCCGTGATGCAAATCGATCTCGACCAGATCGATGACAATCCTCACCAGACTCGTATCGAATTCGATAAAGAAGCGCTCGATGAACTGGCCGAATCGATTCGCGTCAGCGGCCTGATTCAGCCTATCGTGGTGCGCCCCGGAAAAGAGGGACGCTACATTCTCGTTCTCGGAGAGCGGCGCTGCCGGGCCTCGAAGCTGGCCGGCAAGACTACGATTCCGGCGATCGTCCGCAAAATTTCCGAGCAGCAAGCCGCCGAGATGACGGTGATTGAGAACCTGCAACGCCAGGATCTGAATTGCATGGAGCAGGCGGCGGCATTCGCGAAATTGAGCCAGGGATTTGGCATGACGCAAGAGCAAATTGGCAAGCGCGTGGGGATTTCGCGCGAGTCGGTCTCGAATTACATGCGGCTGCTCAAGTTGCCGGGACAAGTAATGCAGTATTTGTATGACGGCAAATTGGGTTTTAGCGAAGCGAAGTCGCTGCTGCGGATTTCCGACGTCGAGATGCTGACTAAAACGGCGGATAAAGCGGTGCGCGAGAATATGTCCTACACTCAGCTCGATGATCTGGTCGACAAGATCACCATGAAGCTTTACGAATTGCCGCAGGAGAAGCAATCGCAGGGAGCGCGCTGGGTCGATCCCAATGTGCGCGCGCAGCAGACCCAGCTGGAAAGAACGCTGGGTGTCAGAGTGCGCATTTCGGATCGCAAGGGAAAAGGGAAGATCGTGATCGAGTATTCGACGGTGGACGATTATGAGCGGGTGGTTGGAATGCTGAGGGGGAAGGGCTAGGCACCAGGCTCAAGCGCGTGTGGCTTCAGTTTTTAAAGGGCGGCTGCGGCCGCCTTTTCCGTTGCAGCAGGGGCTCAGAATTCGTGGAACGAAACATCGGTCTTATTCCATAAGGCGGTGAGAACTGCTCGCCTTTCTCGAGAAAAGTGGAGTTTCTGAGAAGGAGCTTTTAGTCCGGTACAGGTTCTGTTTTCTTGTACCGGCATAGCATCGGACTTGATAAGGATCTAAATAGTAATTGGGTGGGAAACTCGCGTGAATTCGCAAACGATTTTTGCTTTGCCGCACCCTTGGGCGGACTTTGTCGAGGAGGAAGTGGGAAATGTTCATGACCGATGAACAAAAGATCCTGCAATCGGTAGCCGCCCAGCTTATGAACGGAACGGAAGTTGTAGTGGGCGATCAGAAGTTGAAAATAAGGCGGGTGGGAGGCGACCGCCTGCGAATGGTCCAATTCCAAATGAGTGGAAGGGAATTCGAAGCTATCGAGCAGAACCGGAAAAAGCCAAGCCGCTGGGGACAACTGGCGAGGGAAAAACATCAGGTAGTGCAGTTCCGCGATGTGATGACAAAGAAGTATGTGGCAGTGGCAGTCGATGGAGAGATTATGGAGTATGGGCCAAAGTAAACAATCGCATTGGATCGAGTCTCGCGCGTAATTTCAGAATCTGAAGTCCGCGCTTTTCTACCGTCTTCTCTTTAGTCACACTGTCTTTTTTCACCATACGGTCTTTCCTTAACTAAATTTTCTTTTTTACACACTGTCTTCCCGAGCGCAGTTCGCGCCGCACTAGTGCGGTGAGAAAAAGTCGAGGGACCCCTAATGTCACAATGATGTTCGTGTGTCCCCGTTGCTAGGCACTTCTCAAAGGGGGCGAGCTCGTGTGGGGCGGGCACTCTTGTCCGCCGCCTTTTGACTTTGCTGTTGCTGTTGTTTTCTGCGTCTCGATACTCGCCCATCCATCGTCATTCCGAGGCCACGTTTTTTGTGGGCTGAAGAATCTATGCATCTGCAAAAGAAACGTGAGGGGAAGAGTGCTCCAGGGGAACGCCTGACGTTCACGGCTTGATCACGTAGGGACAGCCGCCCCCGGCTGTCCGGTTGAGCGAAGCTCAACAATATCTCGATGATGGCTCCAATTTTCTTCTAACATTCGTTGTGGGCGTAGTAAACAACGAACACATTTACGTTGCTCAATCAGTAGTCGAGCGTTGCTCGACCGGACAGCCGGGGGCGGCTGTCCCTACGTGTTCTATCCTACGCATACCAAACTAGCGAATTACTTAATCTTCTCGTTCGCGTTACAATCGCGCCGACGTGGAAAAGAATCAGCTTTATTACGGCGACAATCTCGACGTTCTGCGGCGCTATATCAAGGACGAATCTGTAGATCTCGTCTATCTCGATCCGCCTTTCAACAGCCGCCAGGACTATAACGTCCTGTTCGCAGAAAAAGATGGCACCCGCTCCAGCTCGCAGATCATGGCGTTCGAGGACACGTGGGAGTGGAACGTGGACGCTGAGCGGGCCTATGAGGAAATTGTCGAGCGTGGCGGACGTGTCTCCGACGCGATGCGCGCGTTTCGGACTTTCCTCGGCCACTCCGACATGATGGCATATCTGGCGATGATGGCTCCGCGCCTGATCGAGCTGAGGCGAGTGTTGAAGGAAACGGGATCGATCTATCTACACTGCGATCCAACGGCGAGTCATTATTTGAAAATGCTGATGGATGCGGTATTCGGGCCGCAGTTTTTTAGAAACGAGATTGTGTGGAAGCGTACCAGCGCGCACGCTGGAGCGAAAAAATGTGGTTCCGTGCACGACATACTTCTTTTTTACTCCAAAGGTGAGGAGTTCAGCTGGAATCCAAGCTTTCAAGGTTACGATCCGGGTTACCTAGAGACTTTTCTTGACACCGTAGATGAAGCGGGGGAGCGATATAAACGTGCTGACCTGACGGGAGCTGGACGGAGCGGGGGCGAGAGTGGCCTGCCCTGGCGTGGCATTGATGTAAATGCTAAAGGCAGGCACTGGATGTTTAACGTTGCCACGCTAGAGGAATTGGATGCGTCAGGCCAAATCCATTGGCCCAAAAAACCTGGCGGGGTTCCAAGACTTAAGCAATATCCAAAGGATCTTCCTGGGGTCGCGCTTCAAGACGTTTGGACCGATATTCGGCCTATGCACAATCTTGCGGCCGAGCGGCTTGGCTATCCTACACAAAAACCGAAAGCTCTCCTTGAACGAATCATTCAAGCCAGTTCCAATGAAAATGACATTGTTCTTGACCCGTTCTGTGGATGTGGCACCGCAATCGAGGCCGCCCAACAACTCAATCGCCGATGGATCGGAATCGACATTACTCATCTTGCTATAGGTCTCATCAAGCAACGACTTACCGATGCCTTCGGCGAATCAGTACGTGCCACCTACGAAATCATCGGGGAGCCCGTCGACTTATCTGGTGCGCAGGAACTCGCTACCAACGATCCATATCAATTTCAGTGGTGGGCGCTCAGCCTGGTTGCCGCTCGTCCCACGGAACAGAAAAAAGGCGCGGATCGCGGCATTGATGGGCGGCTCTACTTTCACGATGAACCGCGAGGCGGCAAAACCAAACAGATCATCTTTTCGGTCAAGGCCGGACACGTGCAATCGTCCTATGTACGCGACCTGCGTGGCGTTATCGAACGTGAAGATGCGCAAATCGGTGTGCTCATCTGTATGGAAGCGCCCACCAAGCCAATGCTGAAAGAAGCTGCCGAAGCCGGATTCTATAAACCGCCCGGACTTGAAGACCGGTATCCGCGGCTGCAAATTCTTACGATTGAAGAGTTGTTGGCGGGGAAAGCAGTGGCCTATCCCCGAATGCTGGAAGTTACATTCAAGAAGGCGCCCAAGGCGAGGAAAGCGGCCGAAGAACAATTGCCGCTGGGTGGAGGCGATACTGAAGACGAAGGGCCAGTCTGATCGTTGCTGCTTGTCGAGCGTTGCTCGACCGGACAGCCGAGGGCGGCTGTCCCTACGTGAGCGATGCGGGGTTTGGAGCGAATGGGTTGGCAAGAGGTCGTTGCCATAGCCAGCGATAGTTTTCCGGAACAGAAACCAGACCGCGACGCATAGGATTCTGCAAGATGTAAGCGATTTTCTGGTTCAGGTTTTCCGCGGAACGCAGAACATGATCGAACGATTCGGTCTGCCATACTTTTCTTTTGCGTCCAAGCAATTGATTGATTTTGTGGGCGGATGTTCCCTTAATGGCTCCGGTGATTTCAGCTAGGGAATAAATCTCTGTTGCATTCTCCTGCGGAGCAAAAATCATGTGCACATGATCTGGCATAACCACAACGGCCTGCATCAGGATCTTCGTATCGTTGTCATGAAGACAGCAGTCCAGCACTACAACGCGAGCGGACTCAGGCAGAACCCATCGCCGATAAGTGCAGAATGTCACAAAGTGAAACTTATGATCGCGTTGAAGGTGAGGCAGTTTGCGACGGTAGAAAGTCTTGGGCATTCACGCGAGACTCACGTAGGGACAGCCGCCCTCGGCTGTCCGGTTGAGCAAAGCTCAACAAGAATTGTACTGTGAAAAGATGATCGACGAGTGCCGAGGGCGCATTTTGTGAAGCTCGGAAATCCAAATAGGGAATGTATCAGGCGTGCAAATTGAGTCGAGCTTTGCTCGACCGGACAGCCGGGGGCGGCTGTCCCTACGTGTTTATTGTTGTTATTGTCGTTTAGCTCCTCCTACGTCAACATTTCGAATAAAAATATTTGCACTCTTCGTTCCCCTCTGGTATAACTAAACACGTCGAGAGCAGTGAGTGGCTAGCCGGACAGGTTTTGAAACTCTCGTGAGCGTCCGGCATCTAAAACAACACAGGCAATAAAACCTGGAAATTCACTCCGGCCACGGAGTCGCATTCGGGGACAAAGTTCTCCGAAGGGTTTAGCGTTTTCGCAAAAACCTCCTAAATGATCTTTTTTTAACTTGGCTTCTTCCGCGTCGGCGCGTGCCGAATAAGGCACCAGTTTCACTGAAAGTTGACCGGGAGATGCGATCTGTTGCGTGCAATTTTCAAAGAAGCGCTGATTCGCGATTTTGGGTAGAGCATGGCCTTCAGCCATGCCGTTAACTGCCAGTAAGGTCGAACGCACGGCTGAAAGCCGTGCTCTACCAAAGTCGAAGCAGAACAGCTCCTCGATGTGCAAAAGCAGTGAATTTCCTGTGAGCACAACGAGTTGACAGCGAAGCAACAGGTTGATAGCTTAAACAGGTTTTCGCCTAGTCGTGATTCTGGTAAGTCCGCGAGCGAAGATCAGTTAGATCAAGTTTAGCAATACAAGTTTCGAGGACAGTCGATTCACTTCGGTGGATCGCCTGGACTGAAAGCGCGCCGCTCAGGCGGAAATGCGAATCGGTCTTTGACAACTAGGTTGAACGTGCCAGTCGTGAGAGGTAGTCTCGGGTTCGAATCCGAGCGATCTCACAAAATAGACTGTCGCTTTATTCTCTTCGGAGAATGAGCGATGGTAGCTATCCCCGTTTTCGAGCGGGCGATGGCAGTCTGCCTGACTACCCGTCGGCAGACAAACAGGTTTCAAATGAGAGTTTGATCCTGGCTCAGAATCAACGCTGGCGGCGTGCCTAACACATGCAAGTCGAACGAGAAAGTGGAGCAATCCATGAGTAAAGTGGCGACCGGGTGAGTAACACGTGACTAATCTACCTTCGAGTGGGGGATAACCTCGGGAAACCGGGGCTAATACCGCATAATATCCACGGATCAAAGGAGCAATTCGCTTGAAGAGGAGGTCGCGGCTGATTAGCTAGTTGGCGGGGTAATGGCCCACCAAGGCTTTGATCGGTAGCCGGCCTGAGAGGGCGCACGGCCACACTGGAACTGAAACACGGTCCAGACTCCTACGGGAGGCAGCAGTGGGGAATTTTGCGCAATG